>Ga0105046_10012250_pt1 | contig 13302 bp, 11 predicted proteins | sample MAT03_FD_78385 | JGI IMG/M metagenome (GOLD analysis project Ga0105046, IMG submission 78385) | Freshwater microbial communities from Lake Fryxell liftoff mats and glacier meltwater in Antarctica - MAT-03 (megahit assembly) | ecosystem: Environmental > Aquatic > Freshwater > Ice > Liftoff... | reverse complement strand
GCCAACACGCTCCAAAGTTTGGGCGATTTGGAAATGCGAATGAGCGAAAACGACAAAGCCCGCGCGCTGTATGAACAAGCGCTGCCCCTTTTTGAAAAAGTCGGCTCTGATTTGGGCAAGGCCAACATATTTCGTACGCTCGGAGAATTGGCCTTTAATAATGAAAATGATACCTCTGTTGCCATTGCACATTTTGAAACCGCCTTGCAATGTTACGAGCACGTGGAAGACAGATACAGCATCTGTTGGACCTGCGCATTATTGGCTGAAGCATTACACGCTAAGGGTGCGACAGAGCAATCGGTCGTTTATTTTGAACGAGCTAAAGCGCTGGCAAAGCGTATGGAAGTACCATTCTTAAATAATTTGATTAAACGAATAGTCGGGGTCATTGGTAAGGAATGAAGCACTACTCCACCACCTTTTTACCCGCTTTCTTCCAGGCCGCAATCCCGCCCGCCAAATCATACACCTGCCCAAAGCCGGCCTTATCCAGCTGCGCGCATGCCGTGGCGCTGCGACCGCCCACTCCGCAATACACCAGCACTGGTTTGTTTTTGTCTAACTGGGCAATTTGCTGCTGGTATTCCGCGCCGTGGATATTGTAGTTCAGCGCGCCTTCGAGGTGGCCGCTTTTAAATTCTTCCGGCGTACGCACGTCCACAAGTTGCACATCGGGAGTGGTTTTGAGTTTGGTTTCGAACGCGGTTGCGTCGAGTTTGTTCTGGGCATTGTTGTCGCCGCAGGAGAGGCCAATGAGGGATAAAAGGAGTAGGCGGAACATTATTTTCATGGGAGGGAGATGTGGTGAATTTTCACTTCAATTTTGCCTGCACCGCCTCAAACGTCGGCAAATGCCTGTGGTGATACATATCCAGCACCTGCCCGTTTTTCAACACCACCACGCCCGGATTGGCCCGGATGATGGTTTTGAGTAGTTTATCGTCGCCCTTGTAAAAAGGATATTTCGCGCTTACCTGTTGTTTGAAACTATCGGCTACTTCTGCATCCTGATAGGTGATCAGCGTATATACTTTCCAGCCTGCTTTTTGCGCTGCATCTGCTAAAGGATTTATCTTATTTAAGAACAGATCGGCATAGTCAGGTGTAGGTATAAAAACCTGTTTTTCAATGGTTTGTGGCGCAATAGAGGCCACTGCGCGTTGCAACTGGAAGGAATCTGCGCTGATGCGGAGGGTGTCCATAGCCCAGGTTGTATCCTGAACCACCATCGTTTCCGTCCGTTTTTCGCCTTGTAGTTTATATGCCACGATCATCAGGCTGTAGCCTTCTTCCGACAGCAGATCTTCGGTCACTTCGCCGTCCGGACTTTCGATTTCAAACTCGCTGATCTTGGTAGCCGTTACCGGGATACGTTTTCCGTCTTTTTCAATAAAGGGATCGTTTTTGATCTGGTCTTTTACCTTCCAGCCCTGGTCTTTCGGGTATTGTTTGTACACGGAATAAGGTTTTGCCGGGTCCGGTTCCATATACTCTGCCTTTTCGCCGGTATTGGTATTTTCTAATTTATACCCCAGGATTTGCACGTTGCTGCGCGCTTCCGCTTCCAGGGCTTTTTGCTCGCGGATGTTCGTACCGATCTTGAAAGGCCGGAAATCCACTATCGGAAGGTTCATGTAGGTGTTTTGGAAACAAAGCAGCAACGTAATCACTGTAGTTGATGCCGTTATGATGCCGCGCACCCGCGGTGTCCAAAGTTGATGCATGTTGCGCGACCAAATCAGGAACAAAAATCCGGGAACCAACAGGACCAGGTCCTTAAAGAAAGATATCTTCGGATCGAGTTTGATGAAGTCGCCGAAACAACCGCAGTCGGTCACGCGCATCTGGGTTTTAATATAGGTGCCCCATTTGGCAAAATCGAAGAAATTAACGTCGCTTGGCACATAGCCGCTCAGGTAAGTAAAGCCCGTCAACAGGGTGAAAAACACCAGGACCAGGAAGAGCAGCCAGGCCGTCAGTTTGCGCCGGTAGCCGATGATGAGCATCATACCCAACACGATCTCCAACAATATCATGGTGATGGAAAACCCGATGCTATACCTGGCCAGCCAGGGAAACAAAGGCGCCAGTTTGCCGAATACGTTGTTCAAACCCTCGAAAGTCTGACCAAACGCGGCAAAATAGTCTTCCATTTTATACGCCGTGCCAATGGGATCCACGGCTTTTACCAAACCGGAAAAAATGAACCACACGCCGACGAAATGCTGGAAAAAGGTCCAGAGAATTTGTTTATGCTGTTTGCCCCAAACGGTGATTGCAGTGAATACGGCGCCAATGAGGGCGAATTGTATGATAAGGGTGGATAAAGAGGACATTTTTGAATGATGAATGATGAATGATAAATGATGAATGGGGTTTTAGGCGGACTTCCAAATCCGGTAAATTCACCGGATCGAATTTCTAAGCCGGGCAAAGATAGACAACTTGGTTTTGCCCATACAAACTTTGCTAATTGTTAACGCCTGGCGCCGTGTCTGGTGAATAAACGCATATCTTCTTTTATAAACAGACAGGCGAATAGGACAATGAGAAAAAATAGAAAGGCAAAATTCATCATTCACTTAAACGATGCGCCTTCGGCACAAGCCAGCCTATCGCAGCGCCGACGCCGTAACCGACCAACACATCCGTTAGAAAATGTTTGCCGCCTTTCATCCGCAGAAAAGCCACGGTGGCCGGAATGGCCGCAGCGCCGGTCCACACAGCCGGTTTCCAGCGCGAATTAGGGTGATAATCAGACCAGACCGTGGCGGTGGCAAAAGTCATGGCCGCCACCGTAGACGTATGCCCGGAAAAAAATGACAGGCGGGCATCACGTTTTAATTTCAGGTCGGGCGGCGCATTCGGGTTGTAGGTAAACGGACGGGGTCGTCGAACGAGGTTCTTGGTCACCTGGGTAAGCGCCGTGACAACCATAAACGTTTCGCCGATCAGCAGTGCCGTTTCCCCGGCATGGCTGCGGATGGCAGGATCGATTAATAAAACAGCCGGAAGTACCATCGTGGAATAAAGCACCCAATCACTGCCATGCTGCGCCTGAAGGGAAAAATGTCGTAGTGAATATCGGTCCAGGGCAGGCACACGGGACGGGTCCAACCCGGCAAGTTGAGCGGATGTAAATGGTTTAAGATTTGCCTGAATGCCGAAAGATAAACCCAACACGGCGCCGGAACCGCCCACCCAGGCCGACTCCCGGGCCAGATTGAAATGATAAGGAGATTGCGCAAACGACGGTCCGCCAAATACAAAAAGGAGCGCAAGGCAGAAAAAACGCATCACAATTTTATCAATTTAAGGGTCTCTTGCGCGACAGCATCCTGTTCAAAACGTACAAAGTACAGCCCGGATGGCAATTCGTCGCCGAGATGAAGGACGCCTGCATGTTCGTCGGCAACAAAACGGTTTATGATTTCGCCCAGTGCATTGTACAATACGATTTGTCCGCCGCTCTTCGTCGCATCAAATTGAATATCTGTGCTTTGTGCAAACGGATTGGGGTAAGCCGACAGCCCGCTGTCCCAGGAATCGTCGCGCCGGTGGTCTTTGTACAACTTTAACACAAGGCTGGTATCGCCGACGATGTTCAAATTATTCATGATTGCAGCGCCCCAAACCAGGTCGCTGGCGGTTGCGTCGTACACCCCCGGAGACACCCCGCTGATGTCGAATATTCCATTGGCGTCCGTAATGCCGCTCAGGCTCAATTCTTGTCCGTACAGCCAAACTGGTATGCCGCCGACGGGATTTTGGTTTTTGGAATTAATAACCTGCCCGCTGACGTGCAGGCCGCCGGGCTCCAGGGCTACGTCGAGCGCCGTGACCAGGCCGCTTTCCAGGGTGATGTCCATTTCTACGGTCAAATAACCGGGTTTGGCCACCTGGGCCCGGAAGATTCCCGCTGTGAGCTGACCGGCGGCGAAGCGACCGTTTGCGGCACTGTTTTCTGAAATGGCCGTACCGAACAATTGGATCGTTGCGCCCTGCAGCGGCAAGCCGGTGGCCGCGCTGGTAATTTGCCCTTCTACGTAACAGGCCCGGACATAGTTCGGCGAGACGATGTACAGCTCGCCGTCATTGGTTCCCTGCCCCTTGATATTCGAAGCGATAGCGGCGCCCGAAGGGAAAAATGGATACACCCCCCAGCAGCCCGCCGTACCGCTGCCGGAACTAGCGTAGGTGTCGTAATTGCCGACCTGGACCAGGTTGCCAGGACGCGTAATATCCACGATCGTAAAGCCGTCGCGGTACCAGGAGCTGACAGCGAAGTTGTTGAGTACGTAGGTGTTGTGTACCACGGAATAGGTTCCGGGGTTGCTTTGTATTTTATCCAGCAATTTTATGTCCGAGGGATCCGATACGTCGTAGGCAGCGAGGTAGGAGTTGTTGACCTCATCTGTGGTCAGCAGGGTATGGCGGTCATTTGTCAGCCAGGTGTTGTGGGTAAAATTGCCGGGCGTATTCATTGTATTGAGTAGTTCGGGGTTTTGTTTATCCGTCATGTCCACAATGGAAAACAGACCTGAATAGATGTGGCCTGCGTACAGGGTGTCGTTGTCGACGTATCCGTCGTGTACGTATCCCAGGTCGCCGAAATTGCCGGCAAAAGTTGGGTTATAGGGGTCCGGATTAAGGTTAAAGGCATTGGCGCCGCCGCCCAGCGTTGGCCCGCCATAAGTGTACACGAAGCCTTTGGTGGTATCGACGTGCAGGGCATGGATACGATCGAGGCCTGCTGCCGGGCCGTCGCCCGTGTAAAAGTGGTAACTCAAATCGGGCGAAGGCAGGTTGCTTAAATCGATGATTTGCATGCCCTGGCCGCCTTCCGACACCACGTACGCGTAGTGCTGGTACGTCTTGATCTCCTTCCAAAGGTTGTCCGGACCGGGTATTTGTACGATTTGTTCCGGATTGTCCGGATCGGTTATGTCAATGATAATCAAACCTTTGGAAGCGCCTACGAGGGCATATTCCCGTCCTGCGGCAGTATAGCCCCACACATTGGCGAGGGTTTGGCCGGGGAATGTGAGTTTTTTGCGGAGTACGACATTGTCGTTTTGGGCGAACATGCCGGCGGCGGCCAGTAACAGGCAAAGGAGAAGCGGTAGTTTCATTGTGTATTCGTTTATGTTCAAATCACCACACAGGGCACAAAGGCGCACAAAGTTATTTTGCTTTGCTTTGTTCAAAACCTTTTTGCCTTTACTATTTACAACCACGAAGTTAAGGAACGGTGTCAAAATAACTTATTATTTCCATGCCACTGTCAATAACCCGGGAAAAAAGCGTCTTCCACGTGCCGGATCTCGAAGAGCTGCCCATTGCGCCAAATCACCGAAACGATATCGAAGCGGATCGCCCACTCATAATCAATGGATTCCATGTAACAGCCCGCAGTGCGCGCCAGCAAATCCTGTTTTTTGGCCGTTACGGCGTCCTCCGGCCCGCCATATCCATCCGAAGCGCGGGTTTTAACTTCCACGAACACGAGCACGTCCTCGCCGAGCCAGGCAATGATGTCTATCTCCCCGCGGCCCAGGCGGTAATTCCGCTCCACGATCCGGTAACCTTTAGCTGCTAAGTATTCGGCGGCTATGTTTTCACCGATTTGGCCTATTTCAGTGGTTTTCATGGTATAAAAGCGGCGTTTGATTGGTTTCAATTGTTTCCCGGCTACACATCTCATCACCCGTTTTATTCCGGATACAAAAGGTACTTCAACCTGATTTCTTTAAAAAAATCAAGATCCTCCTGCCAGGTGGCCCGAATCTCCGCTTCTGATTTACCCGCTTCTATTTGCTTGCGCAGCGAGTACGTACCGGCCAGTAGTTCGAAAAATCCGTTCGGCAGAAAGAACGCCGATTTATCGGGAAATGCCCGATAAAATTCCAGCAACCAATACAAGTCCAGTTGTGTTCGCGCCCGAAGGCAGGCTATGGGTATATGCCGTAAATTAGCCCCCCAGCAAGTTAAACCCTGTAGCGGCGGATTTTTAGCCGCCTGGGTTGGCCGGGGCACGAACCAAAACGTATCGCATGGCATGTCGGGGTGCCCAAGCAATTGAAAAGGCGTATCCGTACCGCGGCCAAGGCTGATAGAGGTGCCTTCAAAGAGGCAAATAGATGGATAAAGCAGGATCGAACGATCGTCCGGGAGGTTCGGGGAAGGGCGAACAGGCAAAGAGTAAGCGGTCTTATGCCCATAAGCCGTACATGGAATAACCGTCAGGTCGAGTTTCCCGGCATCTTTCATCCAGTATTCTCCCTTGATCAACAAGGCCAGTTCGCCCACCGTGCAGCCGTGTACTATTGGCAATGGCAACGCGCCGATGAATGATTCCAGCCGCATATCCAGGATCGGGCCATCCACATAATGCCCGTTGGGGTTGGGCCGGTCCAGCACAATCAACGGCACGCCGTTTTCTGCGCAGGCTTCCATAATATAATACAAGGAACTGATGTACGTAAAAAAACGAGCCCCCACGTCCTGTATGTCGAAAACAACCACATCCAGCCCCGCCAGGTCCTCGGATGACGGCCTCTTTTTCCTACCGTATAAGGACAGGATCGGAATGCCGGTTCGGGTATCCTGGCTGTCGGCTACTTTTTCACCCGCTTCTTCCTGCCCTCGAAAACCGTGTTCCAGGGCAAAAATGCGGAGGATACAAACGCCAAGGCTGCTCAAACTATCTACCAGGTGCGTCGTACCGATTCTGGAGGAGGGGTTGACTACTAAGCCGATTTGTTTGTCTTTCAACAGGGGCAGATAAATCCCGAGTCTTTCCGCGCCAACTACAGGTTTACCCGCCGAAGCTTTAGCGTAGGCGGGCAAACCTTCGGCGTGCAAACCGAATGCAAGTAAGAGGCATAATGCCATGAAAAAGCGAACCGAGATTAAATTCATGGGGCAAAACAAAGGCTATGTCCGGTGTTTCCAAAATTAAATTTAAAACAAATCGTGTTTGTTTGAAAAAAGATTCAATTTTGTGGCTGTTTATATGAAAAAGTATGCCATCATCGACGTCGAAACGACCGGGGGAGCCGCCCGGTACGAACGGATCACGGAAATCGCGATCGTGATCCACGACGGTGTAAAAGTGCTCGATACTTTTTCGACCTTGCTCAACCCGGAGCGAAGAATTCCCTGGGGGATTACCCAAATCACGGGGATCAACGACGAGATGGTGGCGCATGCGCCTAAATTTTTCGAGGTGGCCAAACAGATCGTGGAATTGACGCAGGGCGCTATTTTCGTGGCCCACAATGCCACTTTCGATTACAATTTTATCAAGGAAGAATTCGCCCGCCTGGGTTATACCTACTCGCGTCCCCAATTGTGTACGGTGCGGCTTTCCCGTATGGTATTTCCCGGCTTGCCCAGTTACAGCCTCAGCAACCTCAAGCGGCATTTCGGTATTGCAGCCGAGCGCAGCCACAGGGCCTTGGACGATACCTTGGCCACCGTGGAACTATTCGAACGGATTCTGGCGGAACAGGAAGGCTTGGGCAGTATCAAAGCCTTTGTAAACCACGGCATTCGGGAGGCAAAACTCCCGCAGCATATTACCCTGGAGCGTTTGCATGCGATCCCGGAAGCCTGCGGCGTGTACTACCTGCATGATGAGCAGGGAGAAGTTATTTACGTCGGCAAAAGCCTGAATATCCGCAAACGTCTGTTCGAACATTTTGCCGACAGCACGCCCAAAGGCGAAAAAATGAGAACAGGTGTCGTGGAACTCAGTTATGAGGTCACCGGCAGCGAACTGGTGGCACTGCTGCTGGAAAGCGCGGAGATTAAACGGCTCCAGCCCCGCATTAACCGGGCGCAGCGCCTGCGCAACCACACCGGCTGTATTTTTACATACACCGATCAAAACGGTTATCGCTGTCTTGCTTTCGGCAAAAACACGGCCCGAAATGCAAAAAAACTGACCTTGATTGCCGATTATCCCAAAGTGGAGAGCGCCCGGGCACACCTGCATAGCCTGGTGCGCCAGCATGAACTGTGCCACCGGCTGGCTCATCTCGATGCGTCCGATCGCGCCTGCTTTCATTACAGCATCAAAAAATGCCGGGGCGCCTGCGTCGGGGAAGAGTCGCCCGAAGCCTACAACGAGCGGGTGGAAGAGGCCTTATCCCAAATCAATAAAAGGCTCTCGGGCAGTTATTTTATTGTCGATAAAGGCCGAAGCGAACAGGATAAATCCGTGATCGGCGTACAGGAGGGCCGTTACGCCGGTTTCGGCTACATCGACACGGAAAGCGGCGCCTTTACAAATGCCGAAGATCTGCTGGAATGCCTTCGGATACCCTATAGTGATCCGGATGCACCGCGGATTATTTATAATTTTATGGAGAGTGGGAAAAACCTCAAAACAATCTCATTCTGAGGGTTTTATGGGTAAAAATGTCATCTGGTAGCGCAATGTTATATAACCTTATGCGGCCATTGCAACTCTTAGTACCTATGCATCGCGAAATTTGATCTGTTTGTGATGCGACTATATTTACTGCTTTTATCCCTTTCTTTTTTCAGCCTCAATGCGGGCGGCCAAAATAGCCCTACGGCCCTTCGGTCGGATGTACCCGCATCGGTGAGAACATCCTCCTTTGCTCAATCAGTGCACAGTGAGTTTTCCGTGCTTATTACCCGCGCCCGTGCCGGCAACGATCTGGTATATTGGCCCACTTTATTTTTGATGGCAAAGCGTCTGGAATACCTCGGTCGTCACTTCGTGAACGGCCGGCTGAACGATGTCCGGTTCCTACAGCCCCAACTCTTGCTGAACAGCAACCGTGCCGACGGCTCCTTCCGGGTAAAAATCAACAACGCGCCGCCAGGCGAATACCAATTGCGGGTTTTGAACAGCAAAGAAGAGGTTGTTTATTTGGAAGTGGTGCAGATGAAGGAAGGTTCCTTTCAAAAAACGCTTCGCTTGTACCATTTGCCGAAAGGTGTTTACCCGGTGGTATTGATCAACAAGCAAGGGCATGTTGAAAAGCGCCGGCAGATGGTTGTGACCAGGTGAGTAAAAAAAGAGGCTGTCTCAAACTTTTATTGCAGTCCTGTTTGCAAACTGCTCCGTATTCAGATTCTGATTAAAATGAATCCCGGAATACCTGGATTTGCCTGAAATAAGTAGTTTTGCCGCCTCTGAAGATGCAAATACCACGCAATCAGGACAATCCGGAAATTCATGACCAGAAAAAAAATCACCCCACCCAGAACCGTAAAAAAGCAACAGGCGCCTACCCGTACACAATCTTCCCACCGCGCTGTAAAGGTTCGGGGGCCGCTGACTTCCTTTTTTCAGCCTGATTTTTGGCAAAATCAATGGTTGCCAGCAAGCGTTTTAATAGCGCTGGCCTTGGTTTTATACGGTTTGACCATCGGTTTTGGTTACCTGCAGGACGACCAATTAGTCATCTGGGACAATGATTTTGTACAAAAAGGTTTTGCGGGTTTGCGGCAGATTTTCGCCCATGATAGTTTGTTGGGGTATTACAAAGACCCGAAATTACTGGTCGAAGGCGGACGGTACCGGCCTTTCCCCCTGGCCACATACGCCATGGAAATAGGCCTGTTCGGTAAAGACCATCCGGGCATCGGGCATTTCATCAATGTATTGCTGTACGGTTCAAGCGGGGTATTGATCTACCGGATATTGTCGGGCCTTTTTCCGGTCAGCGACAATGGCAGCCGCTTTTTCAACCTGCCGTTTTTGGCAGCTGTGATTTTTATGCTGCATCCCCTGCACGTCGAGGTTGTCGCCAATATTAAAGGCCGCGATGAAATTCTGGCCCTGCTCGGCAGCCTCGGAGCGCTTTATTTTACCCTGAAATATTTCGATACCGCCCGAAACAAGCACCTTTTATACGCAGGGCTCTGTTTCTTTCTCGGCCTCCTGTCCAAAGAAAATACAATTACATTTCTGGCAATCATTCCGCTGAGTTTGTGGATGTTCTCCAAAGTTCCGGCCGGGCGCATCGGCGCATCCGCCATCGTGCTGCTGCTGGCCTCGGCACTGTTTATCCTGATCCGCTACAAAGCCCTGGGCTACATGGTAAATCAGGTCAAACCGCTGGATACCCTGGTGTTTAATCCCTTTTTCGGCATGAACGGCGCGGAAAAAATGGCCACGATTTTTCTCAGTTTAGGCTGGTATATCAAACTGTTGTTCGTTCCGCATCCCCTCACGCACGATTATTACCCGTACCACGTCCCGAAAATAAACTGGATCGACTGGCGGGCGGGCATGTCCCTGCTGCTGTATGCCTTGATGGCCCTTTGGGCGATCTGGCAAATGCGGAAAGCCCGGGCGGCGGACGCCGGTTCTACGCAACCCGCAACCCGCTCGCTTATCCCCGCATATTCCATTCTATATTTCATCCTGACCATCAGCATTGTATCAAACATTTTTGTCGATACGAGTACTTTCCTGAACGAACGGCTCGCCTATATGCCCTCCCTCGGCTTTTGCCTGCTGCTGGCCTGGTTCCTGGCGCAGCAATTGCCCCAATGGCTGGGCGGCGTCCCGGATCGTCCTGCGTTGTTGAATGCCGGACTGTTCGGTATCATCGCGTTGTTATTTGCGATTCGGGTGTGGACCCGCCTGCCCGATTGGGGTGGAAAAGGCGAAGGTCTGGTCGAATCGGCCATCCGTATTGCCCCCGACAGCTACCGGGCCAATTATTACTACGCAGCCATGTTATATCAGGAGCAATACCTCGCCGCTCAAAATAATACCGATGCCGGCGCGGAGGCCGAACGAAAAGTCGCGATTGCTTCGATGGAACAATACGTCGACCGCGCCCTGAATATTTACCCGGACTACCGCCTGGCTGTTACCCTGAAGGCAAATGTCTCCACAGCGCGGTATCGCCAAGACAAACAACTGGACAAATTATTGCAGGATTTCGAGTCCCTCATCCAGCGACAGCCCATGAACGGCGACATGCTGATCATCGCGCTGGATGTTTTGAAATCGCTCAAAGGCTCTGATCCGAATCTGTACAATGCTTTTTGCCACCGCATCGGTTACAACCTGTACTTTAAACAGCGCTACGACCTGAACGGGGCCCTGGAGTTTTTAAACCTCGCCTTGGCTAATTACCCTCAGGACGAACAGATTGTGCAGGATTTACTGGAGGTGTACACAGCAACCGACAGTACGCCGAAGATCATCGATATGCAACAACGCCTCAAAGCCTTGAAGGGCAATGCAGTTGGCCCAGGCGAAAAATAAGGTCGTCATCTCCGACGCAGGAGGAGGTGACATCTCATTTTTCAGGGTTTATGACCGCTTTTTGAGATGCCACCTGTTCGTGCCTCGCAGATAACACCTCAAAAACCGCTCAAATCACACTTTAAAACAACATCCCACCATGTCATCCATAGAAGCCATACACAATCTAAAGCCGGCTATACTCTGGCAACGTTTTTACGAGATCAGCCAAATTCCCCGTCCGTCCAAAAAAGAAGAGAAAATCACGGCGCACTTCGAGCAGATGTTCAACGGCCTGGGCATTGCCTATACCAAAGACAAAGTGGGCAATCTGGTGGCTAAAATTCCCGCCAGCAAAGGCTACGCTAAAGCGCCCATAGTGGTCTTGCAGGGGCACAGCGACATGGTTTGCGAAAAAAACCGGGGCGTCGAACATGATTTCGACAAAGACCCGATTCATTTGCTGCGAAAAGGCGAATGGATCAAAGCGAACGGCACCACCCTGGGCGCCGACAACGGTATCGGCGTGGCAGCGGCCCTGGCCGTTATGACCGACCCCGAAGTGATCCACGGTCCGCTCGAAATCCTGATCACTATTGACGAAGAAACAGGGCTGACCGGGGCCAACCAGTTGTCTACCAAGATATTGAAAGGCAAATTCCTGCTCAACATGGACTCCGAAGAAGACGGTATCTTTTACATCGGCTGCGCCGGCGGGGTGGATACTTCGGGGACGTTCATGGTGCAACATACCAGTTTGGGCAAGCAGTATGATTCCAGCCAAACCCTATTGATATCCGGACTGACCGGCGGGCACTCAGGCGGCGATATCCACCTTGGCCGGGCCAATGCCATCAAATTGCTGGCCCGCACCCTGGAAGCCCTCAAGCCGGTCGATTACGGCCTGGCTAATATGCAAGGCGGCAGCAAACGCAACGCCATACCCCGGGAAGCGGAGGTGAATCTGGTGTTTGCAGCCAAAGACCTTGAAAAAGTGGAGGCTATATGCAGGCGCTGTGAACACGATTTCAAATCAGAATACAATGTGCAGGACGGCGATGTAAAAATCACGCTAGAATCCGCGCCTTTGCCCCAAACTGTCTACACGAAGTCCTTTGCCAAAAAGATCGTGGCCACTTTGCTCGCCCTGCCGCACGGTGTGATCCAGATGAGCGCCGATATCGACGACCTGGTAGAAACCTCCACCAACCTGGCGACCGTTGTTTCCGACGGCAAGACCCTCACCATCGGCGCCAACCAGCGCAGTTCCGTCGACAGCGCAAAAAACTATATCGCCGCAAGCGTTGCATCGGTGCTCCGCCTGGCCGGTGCGAAAGTGAATAAAAGCGACGGTTATCCCGGCTGGAAACCGAATCTGAATTCAAAACTCCTGCAAATCTGCCGCGAGGCAGCAAAGCCCTTATACGAACAGGCGCCGGAAATCAAAGCCATACACGCCGGGCTGGAATGCGGCATCCTCGGCGGGAAATACCCTCAACTTGACATGATTTCGTTCGGGCCCACCATCACCGGCGCCCACTCGCCCGACGAGCAGGTACATATTCCGGCGGTGGAAAAGTTTTATGATTTGTTGAAACTGGTGTTGAAGGCGCTGGCAAAGGAGCAGTAGTTGGCACTTAATGCGGTTAACTTCAAGCCTCGGAGCGGCCCAACGTTTGTAGCAGAATGTCTCCCTCCCCATGAAATTCCCGGCCTCGGAGCGGCCCAACGTTTGTAGCAGAATGTTCACCCCCCATGAAATTCCCGGCCTCGGAGAGGCCTAACGTTTGTAGAATGTCCCCCCCCATGAAATTCCCGGCCTCGGAGAGGCCTAACGTTTGTAGAATGTCCCCCCCCCATGAAATTCCCGGCCTCGGAGAGGCCCAACGTTTATGGGCCTAACGTTTATAGGCCTAACGCTCCGAGGCCGGGAATTTAATGGGGGGGTTGAACGTTTTGCTACAAACGTTGGGCCGCTCCGAGGCCGGGAATTTCATGGGGGGTTTGAACGTTTTGCTACAAACGTTGGGCCGCTCCGAGGCTGGGAATTGTATGTG
>Ga0105046_10012248_pt1 | contig 13302 bp, 8 predicted proteins | sample MAT03_FD_78385 | JGI IMG/M metagenome (GOLD analysis project Ga0105046, IMG submission 78385) | Freshwater microbial communities from Lake Fryxell liftoff mats and glacier meltwater in Antarctica - MAT-03 (megahit assembly) | ecosystem: Environmental > Aquatic > Freshwater > Ice > Liftoff... | reverse complement strand
TTCAACGAGCCGCGTCAGCTCAACCGGTGGTAATTTGCTGGTCACGCCCATGTAAACGATGGGTGAATCGTTGGCATCAAAACGCCGAATCGTCGGTGAGTCGACATCATCGGGCAGATCCCTTAAGACGCGGTCGATCGCCTGTCGCATGTCCGAAACCGCTGCGTCGAGGTTGGTCCCCCACGCGAACTCCAGCCGAATATTGCTACTGCCTTCGAGGCTGCGACTGGTGACGCGTTCAAAGCCGGGAACCGAGGTGAGTGACTGCTCCAGCGGTCGGGTGATAAGAGTCTCAATCTCCTCGGGGCCCGCTCCTGGATAGAGCGTGGTGACCGTCGCGGTCGGGAACTCGACACTGGGGAGCAAGTCCACATTGAGCATCGAAACAGAGACCACACCCAAGATCACAACCACCAGACACGCCATTAATGTGGCGATCGGACGCTCAACAGCCAGCTTCGTCAGTTTCATCAGCACGGACTCCGGAACAGTGGTCCGGATCGTACACGGTCGGGTGGACGACTCGGGAGAGTGAGCCTCCGGATTCTGTTCAAATCGGTGAGGGGTGAGGGGTGAGGGGTGAGGGGTGAGGCCGATGGCCCGTCGATCGACACGAATCCGAAGCGTCCACGCGGGCGAGCGGTGGGGGACTGTGCTTCGCTGGCTATCCCATCGAGATCACTGGTGCGCTTCACCGCAGTTCGCGGGTCAGACCGCCGTCTCCGGTTGCTCTGGCTGACCCGGCGGGTGGCTGGTTGCTTCCAACTCCTCGCTCTCCGAAGAGGGGAAACTCACAACCCACGACTGAAAACTACCAACTCACGACTTCCGCTCACCGAAACCGATAGTTCTGATTCGTCCTCGAAAAATCGATCTGCTTCAAACCGACGTTGGTCTTCATTCCGGTGTAGGCGTAGTCCTCGACCAGTGGAGGTTCTATTCCGGTCTGCTGAGGGAATCCATAGTTCTGGACCCGCAGCGGTAATCCACTCGCCTTCTCGATGAAGAGGCGGCTCTGGTGGTACTTGAACTGGCGGCGCGGACGAGGGTGCGTCACCTCCAGTGTCTCGCACTCGATCCGTCCCATCTTGGCGTTCGGGTAGTATTTCACCTCGATTTCGCCGAACTTGGACTCCAGTTCCCATTGCTCGATCACCAGCTGGACGAGTCGCTTCAATCCGAGGTCGGAAACCGGATGGCGGGCTTCGGCCATGACTTGGGGATCGTTAATGGGCAGTGCGAGTGTCCCGGCCAACGACTTGATTCCGGCGCCTTCATGGACCAGCAGTTGAGATGGATCTTGTGAAGTATCGAAGAGCACCTCTCGCCCCTCGTTCGGAGCAGCATACTTCAGATAAACTGCAAAGGGCTTCTGCCGCACGCGGATCTGCATCATCTGGGTTGTCAGCGTATTGCCGATCAATTCTCGCTTCGTCAGCGTCCCCTCATAGTCCGAGAGCGTTTCGACTTTCGCGAGTGCCGTTCTGGCCAGTGCAATCGCGGGGACCAGCGGATGTCCATTCGCCGGGGAAGCGGCTTCTCCGCCCGACTGGGCGTGGGCGGACTCCGACCCGGCCAGCAGTCCACCGACTGCGGCAAGTGTGACGTAGATCGTCCGACGGAAATAGCCCATGATGCTCTCCAACACCACTCACAATCTCGATTCAATCAGGGACTCTGCAGGCTCTTAATGTCATCTTGCAGGTTTTCCAGCTCAGAAATCGCGACGCCGCCGATAATGACTCCCGCAACACCCAGCAAGAGCAACGAGGTGTTGACTGGATCGAGGTAACCGAATTGGGCTCGCACGACCTCTTGATCTGTAATGTATGCCATGTTCAGCTGCTTCATCGCCTTTGGTGGGGCAGCTGCGGGCATCCACACGCGGACGGCGAATGTCTGCTCTTGGACGACGAGTTGGTAGACTCCGGTCTTGAGTCCTAGCAGTGTGTATTCCCCCTGGGCGTTGGTCTCGACAGTGGCGACCAGCTTGCCACCCTGTTTAAGGGTGACTGGCGTTTTCGTGAGGGGCTTTTTCTCGCCGTCGATCAGCGATCCCCGCAGCGCCCCCTGGCTGTTGAGGACGACATCGGGGACGATCAGCTTGGGAGTGGCGCTCGTCGCCTTCGCGGCCGCGGAGTTCGGAGAGGTCTCTTCGGTCCGAGCGGTGGCCGGAGCGAGCAGCGAAATCCCCGCCGCGAAAGCCAGTGAGCGTTGCAGTTGTTTCCAGGTTGCCATGGGAGTCTCCAATTTGAGCGAGCCCGCTCGCGGTTCAGCGCCAGTTTCGAATGTGTTCGACTAGCCGGATGTCTGCGTTGGGAACGGACTCGGCCAGCCGTTCACTGAGAAGTCCGGCGGCCTCGCCGGATTGAATGTCAAACAGGAAGTCACTCAAGACCTGCCGGACCTCCGGTGGGCCATGTAACATAAAGTGAGCCCAGGCCCACGCTTCCCGGTATTCGTTGGCTCCCATGTCGGCCAAGTCTTCGGCGGCTTCGAGCTGGGGGAGATTCGGGCGCCAGCCAAACAGGATCGCGCGTTTCAGACTGGAGAGATGGGGGTTGTTTGAGCTGCGTTTCGACGCCACAACTTCAAAGTATTCAGCCAGTCCCTCATCGATCCACATGGGGACGTAGGGGAGGGCATTGTGTAGGACCGCATGCGTACTCTCGTGTCGCAGGTCGACATCAAATCCCCAGCGCCGGTAGACATAAACCCGCCCCATGTCAGTGCCTTGGACAAACAGTGCTGGGCGGTTCATCCCTTCAGGAACTCGTTGAGCGAGATGAGCCCGGTACGTGTTCCGGTTCTTGAATAGACTGATCTCGACCGGTCGGTTCTCCGACTTCAAGTTCAGAAGCGTTTGCACATCGTTCTGGAGCGTGGTGATCTGCTGGATCACCTCCTGGCTCTCTTTGTCATTCAGAGCGTACTCGGATTGAATTTGAAAGATGCCGGTGGTCTCGTGGGCGACCCAGTCTGCGGGCGCAATGGACCATGGCCCCAGCCCCATCAGGCTGGTCACGCACAACGAAATCCATTTCGCAGTTCGCATCGGTCACACCCGTTCCGCGTCACTCTTCGCCACTCGATGCGAGTCGAGAGCGGCAGATTCTGCGGGTGGATTAACCGGAAACCCTTTGGGAGGTCAATACCGGTTAGGTGTTCGGCAGAGAGGACGCGTTCGTCGCCCCGGCAACGGACTGCTCTTCCAGGTTCCGGCAGGCGATCAACTCCGCCACAATGCTGATAGCGATTTCCGAGACGGTCTGTGACCCGATTTCGATCCCCAGCGGGGCATGCACGCGGGCGAGGTGTTGCTCTTCCACTCCTTCGCGGCGCAGGTCATCGAAGATCATTTTGATTTTGCGGCGGCTCCCAATCATGCCGAGATAGCGCGATGGTCGCCGGGCCAGATGAAAGAGGGCTTCCTCGTCGTGGTTGTGACCGCGCGTGACGATGATGCAGAACGTGTCTTCGTCGACAGTGAGCGTCGGCAGGACCTCGTCGATCTTCCCTGCGATCCGCTGCACGCTGCGCGGGAAACGTTCCTCGGACACGTATTCCATTCGGTCGTCGACGACGGTCACATCGAAGTCGACGCTCGCCGCCAGGTCGGCCACCTTTTGCCCCACATGCCCCCCGCCCACGATGAGCAACTTCCCTCTCGCCAAATGTGGCAGGTAGGAGACCCCCTCGGCGGCATACGGTCGGGGGCGCTGTGAGAGCGGACGCAGGTGGGTCAGCAATTTCGCAGACGGCGGCTCGTTCGCTCGTTGAGCCACGCAGGCTCCCTCGCGATCAAACAGGTAACGCGAGAGCTCTGGTGCCCCACTCGCTTCCGCTTCGACCACGACCGCCTCCGTGCAACCTCGGCCTGCTCCGATCAGGCTCGCCAACGCTTCATAGTAAGCCAGACTGACCATCCCCCGCAGGGGGTCGACCAGCATTCGCATGCGCCCGCCGCAGATCAACCCGTCGTCCCAGCCGTAGTCGCTATCCAGCTGAAAGGTCAGCAGTTCCGGCTCTCCGTTGATGAGTAATCCCAGCGCCCGGCGTTTGACCTCCGCTTCGACGCACCCTCCCCCCAGCGTCCCAGTCTGCGTCCCATCCGGATAGACGAGCATGGCAGCTCCCGCCTTTTGCGGGGTCGAGCCGCGCGTCTCCACTAAGAGCGTCATCGCTACCGCGCGTCCCGCTGCATGGGCCGTGAACAGGTCTTGGAGCAATTCCCGCATAACAAGTGGCCAGTCGATCTTAAGTGGGGAGGGGCAGGGCAGGGCAGGGCAGCACAACGATTATGGTCACCCGCCCGGACACGGCAAGGGTCTCACGCCGCGCTTGAGAGCCCAGCGTGCCAGCCCATTGTCAGTGCCCATCGAATTCAGCGCCCTCGCCCCCACTGGCGACATGACATGCGGCTCAGGCGTGGCTGTGGGGGAGGAGGGCCGGGGTGAGGGGGCTTTGAACGATTGCCTGTATGGCCGCCGGTTCCCCTCGCTTAAAATGATGGTCCTGTGGGTTCTCCGCTCGCGAGTTCTCCACCGATTGATGAGAGGCAGCCCCCAAATGCATTCGACTGACATCGTCCGAGAGTGTTGCTGTCGGGACGCCAGACGTATACTCCTTGATGCCTGAACCGCCGACTCCCGCCGAAAGCCCTCCCATGCCACCCAGCCCCTGGATCATTGAACCGACCTCCGAGAACTTCGAGACCGAGGTCATCGCGCGCTCCATGACGGTGCCGGTGGTTGTCGACTTCTGGGCGACGTGGTGCGGGCCGTGTCTGCAACTGGCTCCAATTCTCGACAAACTCACACAGGAATTCGCGGGCAAGTTCATCCTGGCCAAAATCGACACCGACAAGCACCAGGACATCGCCGCAGCGTTCGGCGTGCAATCGATCCCGCTCGTCGTCGTCGTGAAAGATGGCCAGATCGCGGACGGATTCCAAGGTGTGAAATCCGAGGCCGAAATCCGCACCTGGCTTCAGAAACAGATGCCCTCGCCGACCGAACAACTGATCTTCTCAGCTGTGGCCTTAGAGGCGACTTCGGCGAGCGAAGCTGAGGCCCTGTACCGTGAGGCTCTAGTCCTGGAGCCGACGCACGAAGGGGCGAAGATCGGTTTGGCCCGCGTGCTGTGCCTGCGGGAGAAGTATGAGGAAGCCCAGACGATCGTTGATGATCTGGAGAAACGCGGCTACCTGGAGCCTGAGGTCGAAGCCCTCAAGGCGAAGATTCTATTGCACGCAGCCGCTGAGGAGTCGGGGTCGGTCGAGGAGGCCCGCCGGGCAGTGACTGCAAACCCGAAAGATTATACCGCCAAGGTGTTGCTCGCTGAATCACTGGCGAGTGTGGGGAAGAATACCGAGGCCCTCGATCTCTGTTTAGAGGTCATCGAAGACGGCATCGGCCCGGTCCGCGACAAAGCCAAAGACGCGATGATCCTGATCCTCAGCACGATCCCTGACATCGAGTTCACCACCGGTTACCGCCGCAAACTGGCGACCGTTTGGTATTAGACATTGGCGAGAACAAGTGAACGGCAAGGCGCTCGCAAAAAGCGATCTCCCTTTTCGTTGGGCCGCGCCCTCTCTCACTTGATCACGCAGCGCTCGCCTCAAAACCGGACCACATCGTTTCCTCGAACTGCTGAGTTGCCTAGAATCAATCATTCTTAATGGGTCTTGGCGGGGCCAACCTTTGCCGTGGCTTATTACGAATCCAACCCGCTCGCCTTTCCCACCTGAGCCCGATCATTCATGTCGCGACTCGCTCCTTATTCCCTCATGCTTTGCATGGGTTTGGCTTCTCTGGTGGCGTGGACATTGTCTGCCGAGGAGACACAGCCCGCAGCGCAGGCACCACCCGCAGCCGACGAAACTCCCCTCGACCCCGAGCACGCGAAGAAGGCCGCCGAGTCTTTGGCTCTGTTCAAAGAGCATGTCAAACCGATTCTGGTGCAGCACTGCCTCGATTGTCATGGAGGTAAGTCGATCAAGGCCGACTTCGACATCTCGACTCGCGAGAAGCTCCTCGCCAGCGGCTACGTCGAGAAGACCGCAGCTGACAGCCAGCTCTTCAAGGTCGTGACGCACGAAGAAGAGCCGGGGATGCCGTTCAAGTTGCCAAAGCTCTCGGACGAGCAGATCGGCCATCTGAAGAATTGGCTTGATCTGGGGTTCGTTTATGATGCCCCGCTGGTCGAACAGAAGGACCCGACCAAGGAACGCGAAGTGACCGACAACGACCGCAAGTTCTGGTCGTTTCAGCCGCTGGGGGTGGCGCTGCCACCCGCCGTCGAACACGCGGACTGGCCGCAGAACGACATTGACCGCTATGTCCTGGCCTGGCAGGAAGCGAAGGGGTTGCATCCCAATCCTGCGGCTGACCGCCTGACGCTGATTCGTCGGGCGGCGCTCGATCTGCTGGGCATTCCACCGACGCCGGAAGAGGTTGACGCATTTGTGAATGACCCGGACCCGCTGGCTTACGAGAAGCTGATCGACCGGTTATTGGAGTCGCCGCGTTTCGGAGAACGCTGGGCGCGCCACTGGATGGACGTGGCTCGATTTGCCGAATCGCACGGGTACGAGCAGGACTACGACCGCCCCTTTGCGTACCACTACCGCGACTTTTTGATTCGCGCCCTCAACTCCGACATGCCGTACGACCAGTTTGTGAAATGGCAGCTCGCTGGTGATGAACTCGCTCCGAACAACACCGACGCCATGATGGCGACCGGGTTTCTCGGGGCCGGGGCGTTTCCGACCCAGCTAACCGAGGATGAGTTTGAGAAAGCCCGGTACGACGAACTCGATGACATGACCGCGACGACGGGAGTCGCGTTCTTAGGACTGTCGATCGGATGTGCCCGTTGTCACGACCACAAGTTCGACCCGATTCCGGCCCGCGACTACTATCGGATGTCCGCCTGCTTCTCTTCGGCGATTCGATCGGAGATCGATCTCGATTTGGCTCCGGATGAGAACCGCCTGCGTCGCGAGAACTTTGAGGTGAAGAAGGCCGAGCTGGCGAAAGCACTCGCCGATTTCGAGCAGGGGCCGTTCCCCGCAAAGTTCCACGAATGGCTGGTGACATACGACCCGCAGACCTTGCCCAATGCATGGGAGGTCCTCGACTGCGGAGCTGTGAAGGGCGACGCCGGAACGACCTATGCCGTGCAGCCCGATGGGTCGTCGCTGGCCGTGGGAACAGCTCCGCCGCAAGAGAATGTGACCCTAGTCGCGAAGACTAAGCGGCCAGCCATTCGCAGCCTCCGGGTCGAAGCCTTGACACACGACTCGCTCCCGGCGAAGGGACCGGGCCGGGCGGGGAATGGGAACTTTGTCCTCGGCGATTTGAAGGTCACCGTCGCCGATGTCACGGGCTCTCACGACGTTCCGCTCGCAAACCCGCGTGCCACTCATCAGCAAGACACCAGCACCCTTTCCAGCGCTGCATCGATCGACGCCGAACCGACCAGCGGTTGGGCCGTTGATGGCGGTGGAATCGGGAAGGACCAGGCCGCTGTGTTCGACTTCGCCGCTCCAGTGGGCAGTGGCGAAGAGCTTACTCTGGCCATCACGATGTCGTTCCAGAACGGCAACCCGCAGCACCTGCTCGGGCGGTTCCGGCTCTCGATCACGGACCTTGAAGCCCAGCCGCCGACCGTGGGCGGGGCAGGCCCGGATGCACGCGTGCGTGAAGCGTTGGTCGCTGCGAAGTTCGGAGCGACGCCGGACAGCGAGGCGTGGATGACCGCTCTAAACTTCTACAAGTCCCTCTCCCCCGAGTGGCAGGCTCACCAGCTGGCGCTCGATACGCACATCGCGGCCGGAGCCTTGCCCGTACTGACCAAGGTGATGGTCACCAGTGAAGGGCTGCCGCACATGACGCACCACGCGGATGGTCGCGGGTTCCCACACTTCTACCCGGAGATGTATCTCCTCAAACGCGGGGACATTCATCAAAAGGTCGAAGTCGTCCCCCCGGGCTACCTGCGCGTGTTAATGCCGGGAACCGTCACTGCCGAGAAGTGGAAGGTCGAGCCGCCGAAAGACTGGACCCGTACCCGCTACAGCCGGGCCTCACTCGCGAACTGGATCACCGACCCGATCGAGGGGGCGGGCCAACTCGCCGCTCGCGTCATGGTGAACCGCATCTGGCAACACCACTTTGGTCAGGGCATCGTCTCGACACCGAGCGATTTCGGGTTCCAGGGGGAGCGTCCGACTAATCCCGCGTTGCTCGATTTTCTTGCTCGCGAGCTGATCGACGGTGGATGGAAGATGAAACAGCTGCATAAGCAGATCATGCTGAGTGCGACGTATCGACAGTCGACCGAGTTCGATGACGCGCGTGCCATGATCGATCGCGAGAATCATTACCTGTGGCGGATGACGCCCAAACGTCTCGAAGCCGAGCCAATCCGCGATAGCTTACTCGCAGTCTCGGGCCAACTCGATCTCAAGATGTTCGGCCCCGGCACGCTCGACCAGAACATGAACCGCCGCAGCATCTACTTCTCGATCAAACGCAGCGAGCTCGTCTCGATGATGATGCTGTTCGACTGGCCCGAGCATCTCGTGAGTATCGGCAGCCGCTCGAACACGACCGTCGCCCCGCAAGCCCTGATGTTCATGAATAGCCCCCAAGGCCGCCGCTACGCCGTGGCCTTGGCCGACCGCCTGAAGGGAGCAACTCGCGACGAGCAAGTGCAGCAGGTCTACCGCCTTTGCTACGGCCGCGCTCCACAACCCAATGAACTCCAAATCGCCACCCAGTTCCTCACCCACCAAACCGAAAAGTACGCCCCCACCGCCGGTCCCCAAGCCCCCCACGATGCCCTCAACGACCTCTGCCAAGCCCTGCTGGCATCGAGTGAGTTCGTGTACCGACCGTGAGGAATGAGAGTGACACTCTCCCCGCACACCCCCGGTCCCAAGCTCCAGCTCTCACCCTGACACACGAGTCGGGCCTTTCGGGGGACGGTCTAGGCTTTGGTAGGTCGTCCAGGTGAGGCTGAAGTCGAAGACTCGGCGGAGGCCGCGCCAGATCACGTGGCGGCCCGATGGACGCAAGCTTGCGAGACCCCATCTGCGGACATTTCGGGACGGTTGGCGCACACTGCGATTCTTCCTGCTGTTTTCGCCCGGGTGGCTGTTCTGGTATCCCGGGTTAACGTTGACGGCATTCGGTTTGCCGGGCCATCTCTTCGCAGTTCCTGGCGTGACTCTGATGGGCGTCGCATTCGATGCACATACGCTGCTGGTCGGCCCCATATGTTTGCTTTTGGGTGAACAAGCTGTCGCATTCGCCGTGATTGCTGTGGCATTCTCGATTCGTGAGGGATTCCGTCCGCCGAACTCTAAAGTGGATCGATTCTTCAATTTCTTTACCCTGGAACGAGGAGTGCTGCTCGGTTTGGGATCGGTGCTGCCTGGGCTGGTGCTGATCGGTGCAACTATTTGGCAGCGGGTCGCAAGCCGACTCGGACCGCTTGATTATCCATCGACCATGCGACTGGTGATCCTCGGAGTGAAGACCTTCCTGCTCGGGTTCGGGTTGATGCTGCATAGTTTCCCGTGCAGCATGCTGGGGCTGGAGCGTCGCTGAGTTTGAGACCGAGCCAATTCGAGAGATCGCAATGTCCAATCCGAACCTCGTTCGCACTTGTGAACCACTCGTCAGCTGCGACGAGGTCCGGGAATGTTAAGCCCGGTTGAAAATCGTGGTGCTTTCCGGGGGAGAATGGGGGCGCGGGGAGTAGGGGATATCTTTGGGATGGAACTTGGATCAGCATTGGCCGGGGTGGGGCTGGAGGGGATGCGGGGATCTCATGCCGGTTTGCGGCGATGTTTGGCGTCTTGGAGGCGGTAACTTTCGCCTTTGGTTTCCGGCGGTGTTGATTCTTTTCGGGCAGCGGTGGGTGAGGCGATCCAGCGGCGGGGGTGGGTGGGGGGGGGGCGAGGTGGAGATCGGTCGAGAGGTCACGGTTTCGAGAGCCTTGAATGGCGAAGGCTCCGGCGGCAGGGTGGCGCGCAGTTTCGCGTCGTCGGGAGCCACGGAACACAGGGCTCGGTATCGCATTCCGGTGCGAACGACTGGACGCTGAACAGGGTCCAGGAGTTCTTGGACCGGCGCGGGCAGAGCCAGCTATGGGCTGAGATCCCTTCGGGGTGAAGAACGAGGTCTGCTGGTCGAAAGATTCACGGTTGTGAGAACCGGGAAGTTTTTGCTGACCATGCCCCCATGCTCTTTGGAAACCCCTTCTTCCATCCGTGCTGCGGAGTCATCCTCAAGAGCCGAGCGTTGATCGGCGCGGCATCGTGGATGTGATTTATGCCATCGGCCCCGTTCGAATCCCAATCTCTTGCGGCAGGTTTCGCCGCTTTCCACTGCGTCCTTTCCGCGAAAGCCCGTCATATCCCGATTCCTGCGGAGGGGCGGCTTTCGTCCCCTTGACCGATCGCCGGAGTTGTGAGACAAGCCGAATCCCTTCGCCTCAAGATGTCGCGATTCCGCAAACATTGAGGGGCTGTTCGTCTCCCATCGCCTGATGTGGTTCCCTCCCGCGGAACCGTCCCCTCGTCGGCAAGGACGCCTCCCATGCTCCGCTTGATTGACTCTCTCCGGATGCCGTGGATCCTGATCTGTGCCATCCTGTGCTGCGGCTCGGGATGCACGAAAATGCTCACTCAGCAAGCGGTGAACCGCTTTTCCAAAAGCCTGGAAGACAAAGACTCCGCCGCTCTGAAACTCGCGGCTTCCGACCGCTTTGAGAAGCGAGCACTCCGTCGCGAAGAGGCCATCCGTGACCTCACAATTCTCAATATCCCCACGGGGAAAACCAAGATCATTGAGATTGAAGAAGTCTCGAAAAACGAAGTCAAAGCCAAAGTCGAGATCGGAAAGAACAAAGCCACTCGCGAGGTCGTCTACACGTTGACTCGCGACCCCAAAGTCCAGCGCTGGGTCATTGATGATGTCACCCTCAAGCAGGACAGCGGACGCGGGGAAGTCACCCGCTCGGCGATCGAGCAGCTCGATCTCGTGATGTCCGTGCGTGACTTTGTCGACGCCTGGCACAGCAACGATCCCGAAAAAATCCTCGCGGTCACCAGCCCGGAGCTGCGCGAGCAGATGGAACATCTCCCTCCCGCCTGGCTGACTCAGCTCGCCTCGCACATCGCGGAGCAGACTCCCCAGCAGAAGTCACTCCGACCCGACGCTCGCTTGAAAGACGACAAAGCATTCGTCCAAGTCGGAGCGGTCACGGTGCAGTTTCAATTGATCGACAACCACTGGTTCGTGCGTGATGCCGCCCTCAAAGATGAAGAAGACACAGTTCGCTCCGCTCTCCGACTGGCGACCGCTTTGCGGCAGTCCCAGCTGTTTCTGACGGCCTATGCCGCAGGCGATAAAGAGGCTCTGGCCAAGGTCGCCACCAGCGAATTCCAAGAGGGTTGTCTGGTCTCATCGGACTTGTCCAAGATGCCGGTGCCTGCGAATGAACTGTTCGAGAAGCCCTACGAAGCTCGGCAACAGACGAACAATCTGGACCTGATCCTGAAGTCTGAGAAGGGAGCGGTACTAGTCTCCTTGGCCTTCCAGAGTAAGACCGGCTCGAAAACGCCGGAAGCGACGGCCTTGCCTCGCGTTTATGAAGTGACATTGGTCGACGACGGATCGCGAGAGTCCAAACGCCTTTCTTCGGTGTTTCTCTACGAGACGATGGTCAACCTCTATGCCGAAGCATTGGTGGCCCGAGATGTGAAACGCTTGCAGTCGATGTCGACTACGGATTTCCGAGAACGAGTCTGGGATCGCGTCCGCCCCGACATCATGCAGGCTTTGCCATTTCCGGAAATCGAAGCTGCGGTGCCGGAGATCTACAACGTCACCTATGCGGGAGCCAAAACGGAGGTCACCGTGACCCAAGGAACGCGGGCTCTGACCTACGTGCTGCATTCCACTCCCGGGCGGATGGAAATCGAGGATGTCTTGATTCCCACCGAGAACCGCCCCTCCTCGTTAAAGACCACAGCGGAGAATCTCATTCCGGTCTACGAGTTCATTGCCGGGATCTCGGCCAACAATATCAACCGCGTTCGTCTCTGTTCGGCAGAGAGCTTTAACTCGATGATCTGGCAACAACTCAGCGAGGTTCCCGAACTCCCTGTCGATCCAGTGAGCCTGCTCACCTTGCCACTCACGGCCATGCAAGTCGACCAGCACATGGCCCGCTTGCGATTTGGCGATGCGAAACGCGGGGCAGATGTGCAGATCAGCCGCGAGAACGGAGAAGTGCGTGTTCACGACATGACCCTGGTGAGCGGATCTCGCCCCGGCGACCGCATCGAACTGCTGGCGACCATGCGCCGGATGATTACCGGCGGATTGAGCTCCGATGGCAAGATTATGCAGGTCAAAGCGGAGAGTTACGAAACTCCCGGAGCCCACCCCCCGAAGGCGTCCCAGCGAATTCAGCAGGCGATCGACATCCAGTAAAGAGCACTGCGTCAATAGAGAAGAGGCGAGGTTTTCGGATCCCCGCCTCTTCTGATGTCAATTGGAGCGGAAGTGGTGCTGTCACATCGCGAGGTCGGAATGACCCCATCGAGCTTCTTCCTCGACGCCACCGGCTGAGACTCTGTCGGATCAAACCGGTGTGACCAGCCGAATGATCTTCTCAATCTTCTTAATCTGCAGCACCCCAGCGACGGTGGTCAAGTCATCGATCGACAGGGTATCTTTTCCCCGTCCGCCATTGATCAGCAAGTTCGACTCGAAGGTGTTGTTGATCGAGGTGATCTTATCTTTTCCACCGTTGGTCTTAAGTCCTACATTGTCAACGAAAGTACTGTCACGGACATCGACGATTTCACCCTGAGCACCCTTGCCAGTGTCAACGAACGTGGTGCCACTGAATGTAGAGTTCCAGACTCTAATTGAATCCTGACCCGCACCCAATTCGACGGTCACGTTGTCCAGCATCTGTGATCCCTCAACCCCCACCTTGTCACTGCCCGCTCCGCCTGTGACCTTCAGCTTTCCACCAATTGTTGAATTCAGGATGCTGAGGGAATCGCTTCCAGCTCCCAAGTTAATCATCAGATTGCCTGCTGTTCCCGTCATGCTATCAATCATGACTTTGTCACTGCCGCCTGCAGCGTCGATATTGATGTTGAGGACATCTGCTGTGAAGTAAATGACCTCAGAGTCCTCGCCATTAATTGTCCCGCCACCGGCTTCAGTGACGGTAATCTCGAAACCATCATTAAAGACTTCAATGTTG
>Ga0105046_10012247_pt1 | contig 13304 bp, 12 predicted proteins | sample MAT03_FD_78385 | JGI IMG/M metagenome (GOLD analysis project Ga0105046, IMG submission 78385) | Freshwater microbial communities from Lake Fryxell liftoff mats and glacier meltwater in Antarctica - MAT-03 (megahit assembly) | ecosystem: Environmental > Aquatic > Freshwater > Ice > Liftoff... | reverse complement strand
TTAAAGGGATAACTTTCATGATTTTTTCTTTCTTGCACCAATTACTTTTTGTTTTTAATCTTCTCTATAAGGATGCCCATTCATCTCAGCCTTAAAAGGCTAAGTTTTCTGGGCATAAATAAATTTAAATTAGATTTTCCTAATTTTGAAGTAGAACGCTCTTTCACAAAATTTTTTGTAGAAACACTCACCCAAAACTCCGATGGCCGACTTAATAAATTAAGCTCCCAGCTTATACATAGACTGAATACGAATGATCTCGCTCAATTCTGCTCGATCTTAGAAAAATTATTTGCCCATATTCCGTATACCCTTATCAAGAAACAGGAAGACTTCTATCATATCCTCTTTCAGTTTTTATTGAGCTTATTATCACTAGAATCCCAGTCTGAGATCATAACCAATAAAGGTAGAATCGATTTAGCAATAAGCACTTCTATTCATATATATATTTTTGAATTTAAGTTAAATTCAACACCAGAAATAGCTTTGGCACAAATTAAACAGCGCGGTTATTATCAACGCTTTTTGCATCATGGTAAGAATGTTGTGCTCGTTGGCCTCTCGTTTACCTCAAAAGACGATGAGTTTCAATTAAAATATATCCAAGAGAATATACGCAACTCATAAAGAACCAGTTAACATCTCAAGCTACAACAAAACCCAAAAAACAATAGAGAAACAAAGTAATCCTCAAATCAAATAGCCAAATTGACAAACTGGGCTTTATGTCTATACTTAAAAGTATCAAATTATCAATTTTTAAATAAATGGGGTTTATAATGTCAAAACATTACTTACATAGTTTACTATTTTTAAGTTTAATTTCAGGTTATCTCGTAGCTATGGAAAATCAAAATGAACAAAGTCCTGCAGCGACTGACCAAAACGGCAAAAGAAAGCACGTATCAGAAAAAAACGACAAACAACTACCACCAAAAAAGCAGCAAAGAAAGCTGTCTGAGTCCCAAGCTACCGCTGAAAAAGAGCTGGAAATAGAAACGCCTACTCGTTCAAATCAAGATCGCCAAAATTATGAAAGAGCAAAAGTCATAGCCATGTATGAATTAGTGCTGGTTGATGAAAATATATTAAAAAAATCATTGCTTGAAGTAATAAATAACTACCCTGATGAAATTGTTAGCAAATTTATTTCCCAATTCGACGGTGATTTTGATGAACAAGATACCCAGGGGATGACCGTATTATATAAAGCCACAGAGGCCAACAAAGAACCTTTAGTTAACGCATTAGCTACTTATGGCGCAGATGTAAATAGAGGAGACGCTAACGGTTTTACTCCCCTCCATGTAGCCATAAACAAAAATTACCTATTAATAGCAAAATGTCTTTTAGAGCATAATGCTGCAGTAAATAAACAAACAAATGAAGGGATAACTCCTCTTCATCTTGCAATAATGAATAAAGATTTGGCTTTAATAAGCTTACTTTTAGATGCCAATGCTGATATGCATGCAATCGATAGCAAGAACAATACACCACTTAGCTTAGTATTTAAAAGCGCTGATGTTAGCTTACTCCTGTTATTTGGTCCTAAATTGATCCAATAAGCCCTAAGCAAACATTAATAACTCATACACTACGCTCTAGCGACTGTTATAGCGTTTAATCACTTTCAAATTTTAAATTAAATGGGGAATAAATGTTAAGATACTCTACTCACAGTTTAATACTTCTTATGGCAGCTTCAGCCCTTATTAAGGGCATGGAAACTCCACCATTAGAGCATTCTCATGCTGGCCAAAACCTTACTATTAAAGAAATAACTTCTGCCGTTGGCCCTATTAAAGAGCTTAAATACAACTCGCAAGGCGATATGTTAGCAGTAGTTGGTAAAAGTTCTAACTTTGCCGAAATCTATAATACTCGAACAAAAGAATTAGTTTGTGCATTAATTGGACACGTTGCTCCAATTACTTGTATAGCATGGCATCCGGATTGTGCACAAAAATATATTATGACTGGCTCAAAAGATAATAGTATAAAAGTATGGAATTCTTCTAACGGTACTTGCATACATAGCTTCAAGCAACCAAGTCAATATAAAGAACATGAAAGCCCCCTAACAGCTCTCGCTTTTTCGGGAGGCAAAAAGCCTCTGTTTTTAGCGGGAAATTCAAATGGATTGCCATTTATAAGCTGCTTTCGCTCACATGAATACAAGCGAGCGTATGTAGTTGATTGCTTAGGGTTTAAAGAGAATACAGGTTCAATTTATCATGCATCTTTACATAAGGATGGCACCTTAGCATGTATAGCCACGAAAGATGGTACAGTTAAACTTTTCGCTCGACCTAATCCTTTTAAAGAGAGGGAAAAGGGTGAATGGGGTTTTAAACTAGAATACACCCTAGAGAAATCAAACGTATTGGAATCTATTACCACTGATCAAAATCACTTCTTTCTGAGAATTAAAGATATTTCTTCCGGTATGAAAAGCTGCATAGTACTTAAAGTGGTAAATGACGAAGTTTTCGAGCTTGACTTGCCAACTCTAGATTATTGCGCACAAACAGATAACTTTTTAACCAATTGGCATAATGGTGAATTAAATAATTATGAATTATTTGAGCTTTCTTTCCGTGGAACAGAAAATACTCCGCATAAAATCTTTACTTCTGAAGCACCAATTAAAAGCGCTCGATACGATGAGAATGGAACTCAAATTCTTGTTACCTGCGATACAATAATCTCAATTTTGCAAAAGAAAAATGACACCTGGTTCTGCATGCATTCTTCATCGGAAAATCCTCTCATCGTTCTTCATCCTAACAATCTTAATCTATTTGTATCACTGTCTTCTCATGAAGGCCGTAATAAAGATGGAATTATTGTAATACATGAAGCACAAGACACCACAAGCATTACAACTATAAATGAAAATAGTGATGAGCATCCTAAATCGTTGAAAAGACTGAGAGAATCTTCACTGTTAGACAAAACTCAAATTGAAGCAAAACAAAGAAAAATAGCATCAAATGAACCAGAAAGTCATGGCGAAGAGTATAGTTCGACCGAGGAATTTGACTCTTCATCCGATGAGGAATCTGATTCTTCATCCAAAGAGGAATTTAAATTTGCCTCTGAATATGAAGATGACATACTATTAATAGAAGAAGAGTTAGTAATAGAGGAAGAGCTAGAAACAGATACACAAGCAAACGGGACCATAAATGCGCCTATTATTGCTTCCGAAAATGAAGAACAAAACAGCGACCAATTGCTTTGCGATTCCATAGATACTCAAGCATTATCACGCCGTGAAAAAGAAATCAAGGCAGTGGTTGCTTTGTATGAATTGGTTACTCTTGACCCTCACATACTGAATAAATCTTTAATTGAGGTAATTGCTACTCACTCCGATGAAACTATCCAAAAGTTTATCACGTACAGATTAAGGGATAGTTTGAATAGTCAAGATAATAAGGGAAGAACAGCTTTATTTTTTGCTACGGATGAAAACAGGGAATCAACCGTTAGGTTATTAGCTGAACAAGGTGCTGATGTGAATATAGCAAATCTTGAGGGGATGAGCCCATTAGAAAGAGCAATTTCCAAAAGGTACCTACCGATCGCTCAGTATCTTATAACGCGAAATGCTTTAATTAACAACCTAACACCTTTGGGGGAAACATATTTACATAAAGCGGTAAAAGAAAGAGATTTAGAATTAATACAGATTCTTTTAAATGGTAATCCAGATTTAGATGCGTTAGATTCTGATTCAAATTCAGTTTTAAGCTTAGTAATAAAAAGTAAAGATACGAACATCCTAAAGATATTTGGCAAAAAATTAAAAGGAAATTAACAACCTACCATAGATCATTATTTAACGATCTATAAATACAACTTTTAACCTAGCGCTCACAGTATTATACTAAAGAGTGCTAGGTTTTTATATATTTTTAGTTGCCGAGAATCTCAATGTTAAAAAATTATTTTTACAGCTTACTCATTATTTTAATGTCAACCCCTATTCAAGCTATGGAAAGAATTCCTGCGAAAAAAAAACAGCATCTCACCTACTTTAGCATTCAAACTGGTGTTGGCACCGTCAAAGATTTTAAATATAATCATGATGGTAGCAGGATAATTGTCCTAGGAAGTAATAATAATGTAGCAGAAGTCTGGGATACCGAGACTCATCAATTAGTTCGCAAATTCGTAGATACATCCCCTATTACTGCAGTTAATTTTCACCCTATTTCTGATAGTGTTATTACGGCCCATCCCTACAACATAGTAAAATTTTGGGATTTTTCTTCTGGTGCCCATCTATCATCTATGAAGTTAGACAAGTGCTACAACGCAACTAACGAATCACTTATTTCTTATATGTGTTTTCATGATCTGGATTCGATATCTTGTACATTGTCCAATCCAAAAAAGGTAAAGTTTCAGGCAAATACTAATAATCAAGATGCATCATTTGCCTTTGAATACAAGTTAAAAAGTAATGAACAATTAGATTTACTTACCTCATATAATAATCATTATATTTTTCTGCGATTAAAAAACAGTATAACAAAGAATAGGTCTTGTAAAATCTTTAGAATCAATGACAATCATGTTGATGAACTCGTAGATTGTCTTATCTATGATTATTGTTATAGCACGAATAACTTCTTAACTTCACCCAACAACAAAGATCTTTACGAATATCCATTTGCTCCTGATAAAGAGCCACAGACAAGCACACTTGTACCTGTGTACAGCGGTGATTCTACTATTAAAAGTGCCATTTATAATGCTAACGGGACCGAGATTCTTATTTCTACTGAAAATGGGATGATATTCATAGTGCAAAGAAAAAAATCAACTAGCAAGCAATGGAAGCTCGTTTCATGGTTACCATTAAATCTAGACATTGTTTCTGATCCAATTGATAGTTGTAAGTTTGCTGCAGCATCGTTCAAAGATAACACTATTACGTTGTTTAACTGTCGACATTAACGGTAAAATCTATTAAATCTTTGATACTTATAGTACCTACAACTTTAAGCCTTAAGCAACTTTTTACTCATTACTTAGCTTTACACTTTAATCAAAGTGAGAGTACCTAACAAGAGTTGGCTGATGAATACGATAAGCCGATTCTTGACCATATAACAAATACTGAAGCTGCAGATGAGCAAAGAGAGGTATTAAAACGTTTTTACGATTTCATCAAATGATGTGGAAAAGTTTTGCTCAATAACACAAACATTATTTGCCCATATTCACTACACCCTTATCAAAAAACGAGAAGATTATTACCATACTTTCTTTCAATTTCTATTAAGCCTACTCTCATTGGATGCTCAATCTGAAATAATTACCAACAGAGGAAGAATCGATTTAGTGATAAGCACTTCTACTCATATATATGTTTTTGAATTTAAGTTAAATTCAACACCAAAAATAGCTTTGGCACAAATTAAACAGCGCCGCTATTATCAACGGTTTTTGCATCAAGATAAAAAAGTGGTGCTTGTCGGCTTAGCGTTTACACCAAAAAATGATGAGTTGCCATTAAAATATATCCAAGAAAACATGAATTAACTTTCATAACTCGTCATTTTAAACCAAGTCATCCTCTAGAATGGTAATTTTGCTGCTTTGATCAATACATAAAATATCAGGTTTTCCATCACCATCAATATCGCCTGCAGCACATATTTTAAAACCATCTTTAGTAACTTGTGATTGAGATAGTGATGAAGATGGCGTTGCTAATGCACCCACAAAGTATGCTTGCCCCTCAGAACCGGAAGAGAATCCATAAGTATAATTGAAATTTCCTTCAGGTTTCCAGTTCAAACTATTAGAACCAGATAAGCTTGATGTATAGTTGCCATGTTCGGCAAAATATGCTTTTTCAGCCATCGCTAGAGAACTTAGATTAATATATGCTTCCGTTCTCTTAGCTTTAGCCAAGAATTTCATTAAACTAGGAATAGCCAATACTGATAAAAATGCGATAATTGCAATAACAATCATTAATTCGATTAAAGTAAAACCTTTGTTATTCATAAATTTTATCCTATTAAGCTTTTCAAGCTTTAAAGATCGCTCATTAAAGTATCTTTTTGCAAGAATATTTAACATTAAAATTCAAGCACCATCGCTGAAAAAAAATTATCTCTTATACTTTTGTCAATTAAAAGATAACGATCTCAATATAAATTTATATTTTGACATATTTTAAATTATAACCTAATATAATAACAATCATAACACAATATATTTGACTGGAAGATAAGAACGGAGAACAGGTATGGTAGAAATTAGAAAACAAGCTGTATCCAAGAGTATTCCACAAGAGAAGCAGAGAAACTATAACGAAGTAATAGAATTTCTAGATAATTCTTGGAACACAAGCAAAAATGATAAAAGCTTGGATAAGATAAAAAAATTAGATCAAGCATTAGGGAATCCTTCCCAAAAGCTCAATACAATTCTTGTAAGCGGAACAAACGGCAAAAGTTTAACTATTAATTTGACAACAAAGCTGTTAAAAAGTGAAGGTTTAAAAGTAGGATCATTCTACAGTCCACATATCCTAACTTACAATGAGCGATTAGCAATCAATAACGAAATCGTTTCAAACAAAAGCTTCACTGAACTTGCAAATGAGATCATTAATTTAGCAGATAGCCTTGGTATAGAAGCAAATAGCTTAGATATTCTTACCATGATGGCTATTCAACATTTCGTAAAACAAGAAGTTGATTTAGCTATTATGGAATCATCAAATGGTTCTGCTTATAACCCTATTAACATCTGCAAAGCAAAAGTTGCAACCATCACTCGAGTAGCTCCAGCTAATGACTCTCAACAAGAAGAGGACATGCTTGATATTTTAAGAGAAATGGGATCAATAATTAAAGAAGGTACTTGGGTTGTTTCAGGAGACCAAAATAAAGCTCATCTTCAGGTAGTTCAAGAGCTAACGAAGACTCAGGGTGGTCACTGGGCAATGCCTATCAGAAAATTGGTACCACTTATATATCCTTATGAGCAACTTCATGGTCGATGCGCCGCACTAGCTGAAAGGTTAGCACAAATGTACGTGGAAAATTTCCATAATCAAGGTGCAACTATCATAAACGATAGTCTTTTAAGCAAACAAAAGGGACAACGTGGTAGACCTTCTTTAGCGAACAAGAAAAAGGATGAGATTAATCCGAAGCCTTCTTTGGAACAATTTTGGAAAGAAGAATGCGCTGAGCTTCCTGGAAGATTTCAGTTGCTTAACAGAGAAAATCCTTCGGTATTACTTGATGTGGCTTCAAACTTAGACGCAATCAGCAATATATTGCTGGGAGTAAGATTGTTACACTACCAAAGACCATTAAATGGCTTAACCATTATTCTTGGGGCAACTAAGAACAATCTTAATAATGAAAAATTTATAAAATTAATTCGCTATTTCTTTAAGAAGACCTCTGGCCAACTATTAATTTGTCCGATTGAATCTACTTTGCCAGGAATTAATGAAGATGAATCTTGGAATGCAGAGCAAGTAGCTAATAATATCAAAAGTATGAAAGTTAAAGCTCGCGCTTGCAAAGATTTTGAAGAAGCATTCGAAATCGCTAAGAAAAGCGTAAACGAAAAATACGGTTTGATTGTGATAACAGGATCTCGTACAATCGTAAATAATTATTGGAAATACAAAGGAATTAAGAAATTTTAATTCCGCAGCCATCATGCCTTTACATTTCATATTCACAGGCATCGCCGGTTTGTTATTAGGTTATATTTATGGACTTTCTTTTATCTACCAAGAGAAGAGAGTCCATAAACTCTTTAATCTAACACGGCTCAATCAGGGCATCTTATTTCTTCTTCCCATCGCAAGACTCATATTTTTTGCCGCTATAGTTTTATATCTATTGCACTTTGAGAATATTAATTTTATACTTTTGTTTGTATGCTTTGCATTAAGCTTTTATATAAAAATTATTAGACACAAATAACAAGCTAGATACACATGGAAAACGGGTTATTAGGTCATGACGTTACAATTTATGCGTTTAAGTTTCTGGGGATCACCTCTCCACTAACTTTGATTAATATTAATACAGTCACAAGCACATGGATCGTGCTAGGTGCTTTAGCCTTATTAACGATTATAATCAGAATACTTGTTAGCAAAAGTGAATTAGCAAGATTTATTGTCTTAAAAGCAATAACTCCAATTATAGACCTAGTTGAACAATCAGTTGGAAAATTAAATCCTCATTATTATACTTTTATATCAAGCTTATTTACTTATATAACTGCCTGCAATTGGATCGCTTTGGTACCCGGAGTAGAAGAGCCTACAAAAGACCTAAACACGACATTAGCTCTAGGCTTAGTGGCATTTGCCTACATACAAAGAGAGGTCATCAAAAAGAATGGTCTTTACTCTTATATAAAAGAATATTTCTTACCTTTCGATATAATGTTTCCCTTCAATTTTCTCGCTGGCCTCATAATGTTACCTCTAAAATTACTGGGGGAAGTGGCCAGTGTAATATCCATATCATTTAGATTATTTGGAAATATATATGGGGGCGCAATAATTGGATCGATTTATCAAAAAGCGATTCGTGGCTCATTGCTTTACAACTTGTTAGGATTTGCAGTCGGGGTAAATTTTTTAATTACCGCTTTTTTCGTACTTTTTGAAGGTGTTTTACAAGCATTTGTATTTTCGATACTAACGTTAACAAATATAGCATTAGCAACAATGTCACATGATTAAGATTGAGCAATAACTATGGATCTAATACACATTCTACATTACTTATCTGTTGGACTCTGTACCATCGTACCAAGCTTAGGTGTATCTATTGGGCAAGCAAGAGTATCTGAAGTATCTTTTGACAGTATGAATACTCAACCGTCAGCACGCGATGAAATTTCAAAAACTACTATTATTGCGTTAGCATTGATAGAAACTGCAGGGTTACTCGGCATAATAAGCTCACTTTTATTAGCTTTTCATAAAACGGACACATTACATGACGCCCTTGGGCAACTCGGTATAGTTTTTGCTATAGGTATCACCGGATTTATGACCTCTGTAGCTTCATCTTTTCCTGCAAAAGAAGCTTTAATTTCAATAGCACGACAACCATTTATCTTAATTTCAAGAAAAATTGCTAACTTAATGATTTTATGCCAGTCGCTTATTCAAACACCTCTAGCTTTTGGTTTTATTATAACTTTATTAATTTACTATCAATTACATTTAATCACTTCATTAGGTCAAGCAGTTACCCTTGCAGCCGCAGGTCTTTGTATCGGATTAGCATCAATTGGACCTGCAATTGGTAGCGGTCTCTTTACCCAAAGTGCTTGTAAAAGTGTAGGATTAAATAATGCTATTTATAGCAAAATAATCTCATTTACTATTATTAGCCAAGCAATCATTGAAACCCCTATAATATTTGCCGTTATCATATCATTTTGGTTGCTTAGCATAGCTTCATCAGTAACAGCCCTATGGTCTCTTATTTCAATAGCAGTAGCATGCTTAATGGGAATTGGTACTTTAGCAGCCGGTATAGGCTCAGGAAAAACAGCAGCTTCAGGCTGTAGCCAAGTGCCTTTTATAGAAGACCAGTATTACAATACGCTCTCAAAAACTACTATTATCGCTCAAGGCCTCATTGATACCAGCGCAATTTATGCTCTAATAATTTCAATCGTACTTATACTTACCGTACTTTAAATAATGATGCATTAATTATAAATTTGTTTCTTGAATAATAAGATCGGCTGGTTGATATAGTGCTGAATCTTCTGGAAAGACCATATTTTTTCGCTGTCCAATTTTAAGCAAATGTAAATCTTCAAAATTCATGTTTTTTGATTCCCACCATCCCATAAGGCGCTCAATAGGCAAATTGAACCCATCTATACCAAAAAAATACGTACCCCAATGCATCGGAATAAACTGTTTTGCGCCAAGATCCAGAAAAGCTTGTCCAGCCTCTTCAGCATTCATGTGAGAATATTTCATCCATTGACGAGGTTCACAGGGTCCAATAGGCATTATAGCTATATCTATGCGGGAAAATTCTTGTGCGATGGCAGCATAGTGAGAACTATATGATGAGTCACCACCAAAATAAATATTTTTATTGTTCGCTTTGATCATCCAGCTACCCCAAAGCGATTTGTTATAATCAAATAACCCCCTTTGAGACCAATGTGCTGCTGGTAAAAAATTGAATTCAATATCATTATTATATGTAACTCTAGAAAACTTTATATTGTCCCACCAAAATAGTTCATGCACATTTTCGAACCCCCTAGAGTCAAACCAAGCCTTATCTCCAATCGGAACCAAGTATTTGCAGGACTGGTTATCTCTTAAATAAGTAAGGGTATGATTATCCATGTGATCTCTATGGTTATGTGAGATCAAAACAAAATCTATTTTAGGTAACTTTTTTAGGGTAATACCCGGAGGCAATAGCCGAGGAAATAAGGGAAGCAGGTTAGCGAATATAGGATCGGTAAGAATATTGATCCCATTAATTTGGATAAGAAATGTTGAATGACCTATCCACGTTATTGTTGCACCATGAACTTTATCAATAGGCTTATCTTTAGCAATCCATTTCTTAGCATCAATTCTCTTTTCAAATTTTTTGAAAAAATACCATTCTATAATCATATTAATAGGTGGCAATAAAAAAGGAGGCCTAGGTTCACCAGGATAATTATAATAACGATCGTTATCAATAAAAGGATATATTTTATGAGTCTTTTTTAAGGGCATTGGCAACAAAATAAAATACCCCTATCCAGACAGGAGTCAAGGACAGGGGAAATGGAGGTTATCTAACTATTGCTAAACGAATTATATAGCATTGAAATAAAAAAATCAAAGGTTTTTTTATTTTTTAAAATAACTGGTCAATTATCAAGATATTCTTAATTTTTTTTCCATTTATAGCGTCTTTTTTTTAGACTTTTATATCATAACACCTTTTTATTGCTTAAGCAAGAACCCTAAAAAATTTTTGTTTTTCATTTAACACCACTGCAATTAAGCTCACCTAACACAACACCCAACTTATTTAGCGTATCGCATAAATTTGGATATCCGATAAATTGAATACCACCAATCCCTGAATTTGATGCAGCCACAATATTTTTTTCAAGATCATCAATAAAAACAATTTGCTTATTTCTATATCCCAAAGAATGTAAATATGATTTAAATCCCTCATAAAATTTTTGATTAGGCTTACATATATAATCATTTTTTTTGCATGGCGAATAAAAACCATCAAACAGTCCCTCAAAATAAGGAAATCTTTGCTTAAAATCATGCAAGGCATTTTCACCTAAATTAGACAGCAAAAAAATTTTGAAACCTTGTTTTTTTAGCGCCCTTAACAGGTTTATCATCGGCTCAATAGGCCTACAACAGCCATTCGCAATTTCACACATATCTGGCTGGAAATTATTCAGATAAGGATACTCTTCACACAGCTTACTAAATATTCCTTCCGTGGCAATATCTTCTTGAGAAACGGTTATCATTCTCGGAACAAGAGAAGGATTAAACAATGTATAGAAGAATAATTTGCAAAATAATTTTAAGCCACCATACCCAATTCTTCTGAAATTTCTTCTAAAAAGAACTTCATGTAAATCGAATGCGAAGATTGTAGTTTCTGGTGTAATGTGTTGAGTTAAAGAACCTAAATACGGCCCCGCCACACTAAAATCGACTTTTTTAGTGCTAGGTGCTATTGCTAAAGGAATAGCGCAATAGGTAGAAAAAAAAGGCATAACACATAATAACACACTTCTATATAAACTATTTTTCATCGGTTTATTCCATTAAAGAGATAATAATCTAATTTTCACTGCAAACATTTAGTTCACGACAATCATTTAACATATTTCTACTAACTTCATCCATCTTTAAAATCTCATCTAAAACAAACAATAATGTTATTTTATTTGAAAATAATAATAGGAATTCATGAATAATGCTTTTTAAGCGCAAAAAAACACGAGCGAAACTGGTAATTTCAATCCTAAATGATTTACTTAAAGTTTCAAATGCCTTCTTGTTTAAATTATCTCAAGGCATATATCTGGGCATTAACAAATAAATATTAAATCAATACTTTTTTTGTTAAAATAAAACAGTACAATCAAAAAAACGTGGGGAACTATGTCAAAATTTATTGATAAATTTACAACACACTATCTAAGCCTAATAATTCTTGAACTTTGCAAATACGTTAAAGTCTCATTAACTCTTGCTACAGGCGGAATATTGTTTTCCCTAACCCAAGTTTTAATGCCAGTTATTGGACTTTATAAAAACAAGCAGTTCAATTTTGCTATTTATTTCGTCAGGACGTTATCAAGAATATTTTTATTAGGATTTAATCCGATCATTTTGTTCTACTATCTACCAACTCTCTGCGGTAATGTTTATCTTGCAAACAAATCCCTAGTTAGCAAAGTTGCCATTCCACTAACATGCATGATACTATTTGTAGCTAATCCAATTGGCAATAAAGTGTTTTTATATAGTATGTATTGGTTAATACCAATAGCAATAGCTCTTTATAAGGCAGAATCTATATTTTTACAAGCTCTTGGCAGTACCTTTACTATTCATGCAGTGGGTTCAGTACTATGGCTCTATACAAAACAGATAGATCCAACAGTTTGGACCATGCTAATTCCAGTGGTTATTGTGGAAAGATTAGCTTTAGCATCCCTAACAACAATTACATTTTACCTTGTGCAATCAGTGCAAAATTTCAGCACATCTCAAAACAGGCTATCAGAAACATTAGAAACTCTTAATGAGGCATAGAAATTAATTAAGTAGTCTTTTTTTTGGACAATCGTTCGAACTGCCGAAGATATCGTTCGGTAGTTCTCTTTTATAAGTCCTAATAACATTACTTATTTTTGAGAAGATAGTTTTTGCCGAGCAATAGCCCGAATATAATTGAGCTGAAATACAAGCGGGTCCTTTGACCATATCCCACTTTTCCTGATTAGTTATCACTCGATCTGGATCGCCAGAAGGCCGTTTAGGAAAATACTTATCCCTTAAAAGAGGATTGCTAATTCTATAAGCATCGAGATACGTCTTACTATTTTTATATGACAAAAGAACTGAACTAGCAACAACCCAAAAATGTAGCAAAATATCAATAATAACCTTATCAATATCTTCATCATTTTCATAACTAAATTGCGTTGGAATTTTAGTTAAATCATCTGCTACGTTCTTAGAACTTTTCATTTTTTTTATAAAG
>Ga0105046_10012246_pt1 | contig 13305 bp, 13 predicted proteins | sample MAT03_FD_78385 | JGI IMG/M metagenome (GOLD analysis project Ga0105046, IMG submission 78385) | Freshwater microbial communities from Lake Fryxell liftoff mats and glacier meltwater in Antarctica - MAT-03 (megahit assembly) | ecosystem: Environmental > Aquatic > Freshwater > Ice > Liftoff... | reverse complement strand
CTTTCGGTTGAATTGGGCCGCGAATGTAGCAAGGATCCGGCAACCGGCAAGGACCTGAACCCCACTGGTTCGCAGCATCCTGCGGTCCGTTACCGGGCCGGAACGTCGAGAACAGCCACCGGGCGATGTCCGGCGAGGCATCCGGGTGCGGTCCACCGCCTGTTGAGATCTCCACCGGCCCCGGCAACAGGCCCCGGTTATCTTCGCCCGCTCCCACCTTCGCTTGGAGCCTCGGCGGGTATTGTGATGGACCAATTCGTTGTAAGCGCCCGCAAATACCGCCCGGCCACCTTCGACACGGTGGTGGGCCAGGAGGCTGTAACGGCCACCCTGATGAACGCCATCCGCAGCAAGCACCTCGCTTCTGCCTTCCTGTTCACAGGACCTCGGGGGGTGGGCAAGACCACCTGTGCCCGCATCCTGGCCCGCACCATCAATTGTGAGAACCTGGGCGAGGACCTGGTGGCCTGTGGGCAATGCGCTCCGTGCAAAACCTTCGACGAAGGTCACTCCCTGAGCATCTTCGAATTGGACGCTGCCAGCAACAACAGCGTCGATGATATCAGGAACCTGATCCTGCAGGTATCCATCGCACCGCAGGTGGGCACCAAGAAGGTGTACATCATCGATGAGGTCCATATGCTCAGCCAGGCGGCGTTCAACGCCTTCCTGAAGACACTGGAGGAGCCCCCGAGCTACGCGATCTTCATCCTGGCGACCACCGAGAAGCACAAGATCCTGCCCACCATCCTGAGCCGTTGCCAGGTGTTCGATTTCCGCCGCATCACCGTGGCCGACATCACCAAGCACCTGGCCGGTATCGCGAAGAAAGAGGGCATCGAGGCCGAGCCGCGGGCCCTGCATGTGATCGCCCAGAAGGCAGATGGTGGCTTGCGCGATGCGCTCAGCATCTTCGACCAGTTGGTGAGTTATTCGGGAAACCGGCTCACCTACGCGGATGTGGTGCGCAACCTGAACGTGTTGGACCACGAGCACTATTTCAGCATCAGCGATGCGATCGGCCGGGGCGACATTCCCGCAGCGTTGGTGGAATTCAACGCCATCTTGCAACAGGGCTTCGATGGACACCTTTTCGTTACTGGTCTCGCTCGTCACTTCCGCGACCTGCTCGTGAGCCAGGATGCCCGGACGCTCCCTCTCCTGGAAGTGAGCGAGGACCTGATCCAACGATACGGCCAGCAGGCACAGGCGGCTTCGCGCGACATGCTCGTGAAGGGTCTGGACCGCCTCGCACAATGCGACACCCAGTACAAGCAGAGCAAGGAACCACGCCTGCTGGTGGAACTTACGCTGATGCAATTGTGCCGGCTTGCGACCAACGGAGCGGAAGCCCCGGTGGCCAGCGCAGAAAAAAAAAGTCCTGACCGCACCCTGACCGCATCGGTTACAACGGGCGACGCGGTGGCCAAGCCGGTGGATGCAGATCCTGGGCGGGAGACCCCACCGAGCGTTACGCCTGCCACACCGGCTGTTGAGGCCTACGTTCCGAAACGTCGGCTGGCCGGCCAGGTGAGCATAAAGCAGGTCACCCCTGCTACCGTCTCGGAACCAAGTGCTCCAGCGATGGACACCGATGCGGGGCCGACCCTGCCCAGAGCACCGAAGGAGGTGAACGCCTCCCTGCTGCGCAACGTGTGGACCGAATACGCCCAGGCCAGAAAGCGCGATGGCAAGAACAGCCTGCACGCCACACTAGCTGCCCGCGACCCGTTGGTGGCCGGCCCAAGTGCCATTTCCTTCGCCATCGTTAACGATGTGCAGGAGAAGTACCTGCGCGAAGAGAAGCCGGAACTACTGGGGCACCTGCGTCGGCAGCTCGGTGATCCCGCATTGGAACTGGAGGTGATCAAGGAAGTGGTGGTGATGAAGCCCCGTTACACGGCAATGGACAAGTTCAAGTTGATGGCCGAGAAGAACCCGGCGTTGCTGACGCTGCGCGATGAGGTGGACTTGGATCTGGGTTAGCCACGCGCGGGCTGCCGCTTGCACCAAGCCACTGGCCGCCGGCTTCGGTCTCGATCCACTCCAGCGTTGAGGATTTGTCCGTTCAGGAAGATCGAGCCTGAAGCCTTTGGCCAAAAGCCTGCGGCACGGAAACTACTTTCGCGGTACCAAACCAAGCACGTACATGTCGAAGATCAAGGTGACCAAGCCGGTAGTGGAACTCGATGGCGATGAGATGACACGCATCATCTGGCGGTGGATCAAGGAGCAGCTGATCCTGCCGTATGTGGATGTGCCGATCGAGTACTATGACCTGGGTATCGAGCACCGCGACGCCACGGACGACAGGGTGACGGTTGAAAGCGCGAAGGCCATCCAGAAGCACAACGTGGGCATCAAGTGCGCGACGATCACCCCGGATGAAGCGCGCGTGACCGAGTTCGGCCTGAAGCAGATGTGGAAAAGCCCGAATGGCACCATCCGCAACATCCTCAACGGAACCGTGTTCCGCGAGCCGATCGTGATCAGCAATATCCCGCGCCTTGTGCCGGGTTGGACACAGCCCATCGTGATCGGCCGCCACGCCTTCGGCGATCAGTACCGCGCCACCGATGCGGTGATCAAGGGCAAGGGCAAGCTCACCATGACGTTCACACCCGATGATGGCAGTACTCCGCAGAATTGGGAGATCTACCAGTACGATGGGAACGGCGTGGCCCTGGCCATGTACAACACTGATGAGAGCATCGAGGGCTTCGCGCACAGTTGCTTCAACCTCGCCCTGCAGAAGAAGTGGCCGCTATACCTCAGCACGAAGAACACGATCCTGAAGAAATACGACGGCCGCTTCAAAGACATCTTCGAGGACATCTTCCAGAAGCACTTCAAAGCGGACTTTGCAAACGCCGGCATCACCTACGAGCACCGCTTGATCGACGACATGGTGGCCAGCGCCATGAAGTGGAGCGGCGGCTTCATCTGGGCGTGCAAGAACTACGACGGTGATGTGCAGAGCGATACCGTTGCCCAAGGCTTCGGTTCGCTCGGCCTGATGACCAGCGTACTGATCACCCCCGATGGCAAGACCATGGAAGCGGAAGCCGCGCACGGCACGGTGACGCGCCACTACCGCATGCACCAGCAAGGCAAACCCACCAGCACCAACCCAATTGCGAGCATCTTCGCATGGACGCGCGGCCTGGCGTTCCGCGGCAAACTCGATGGCAACCAAGCCTTGATCGACTTCAGCACCAAGCTCGAAGGAGTGTGCATCAAGACCGTGGAAAGCGGCAAGATGACCAAGGACCTCGCGGCTTGCATCCACGGCGAGAAGGTGAGCACCGACCACTACCTCACGACGGAAGGATTCATGGCCGCGTTGCGGGAGGGGATCGAGCGGGCGTAGCTCTTCTCCGCATCTTCGCTATCTGTCCCGCCTCAGTGGGATGCCTTCCTTCGATGTCCTTCAAACGTTGGTGCTTCATCATTGCCGCGCTCGTGTATATCACGGCCGCATGGTTCGGCGTGGGCTATCATCAGGAGGATGAGTTCCAACAGGTGATCCTCTTCGCCGAGCATCTGCGCGGGCACTCGGATGCCGCCTCGCTTCCGTTCGAATACCACGCGCACTGGCGAAGCATGGTGCAGCCCATGATCTGCGCTGGCGTCTTCGAAGTATGCGGAGCGATCGGCATCACCGAACCGTTCCAAGTGACACTGGTGCTGCGCTTGCTAACTGCGGCCCTGGCCCTTTGGGTCACGCACGGCTTCATCCGTTCGGTCGAAAGAAGCTTGAAGCCGGACAACCAGCAAGCCTTTCTGCTCCTTTCCTGTTTCTTGTGGTTCGTCCCGGTGCTGCAAGTACGTTTCAGTTGCGAGGCCTGGAGCGGCCTGCTCTTTCTTCGAGGCCTTGGTATGCTCTTGGATCCTCGGGCACGCGCGCCATGGATGATCGGTGTGTGGTTCGGTGCTGCGGTGCTCTTCCGTCCTGCGGTCGTGCTGTTGCCCATCGGTGTTGTGCTTTGGATGTTGGTCGTACAGCATGCACCCTGGAGGCGCGTGATCCAACTCGTCGGTTCATCGCTGTTGATCCTGGTGATCGGTGGTGTAGCGGATAGCCTCGTTTACGGTTACCCTGTGTCGACACTATGGAAGTACACGGTGGCCGCGATAATGGGAGAGGAAGCGCAACGATTCACATCTCTACCCTCGTACCAATACTTGCTGTTCACGGTGAAGCATACCGTAGTTCCAATCGGCATCCTGATCATGTTCGCATTCGCCACGCTCCTTGTGCTTCGGCCCAAACATTTGCTCATATGGGCGATCGTGCCTTTCCTATTTGTGCATTCGATCATTCCCGTGAAGGAAGTCCGCTTCCTTTTCCCGTTGGCGCCGTTGATGCCATGGCTGCTGATCGTGGCATGGGAAGCGCTGCAAGAGCGATGGCCGAAGACGATGGCGCGCACGGTCTGGCTGCGCATGCTCATCGTCATCGCGGTAGTGAACCTGTCCGCACTGCTCATCGGTATCACGACACCAGCCGGCAACGGAAGGATCAAGCTCGCGCAGGCGATCCATCAACGCTTCGGGGCTGAGCCCGTGCATATCGACCAACTCGGCGACTGGCGGCAGTGGATCCCACCCTTCTATCTCGCACCGAAGAGCACCGAGCGCTTCACCGAAAAGATCATCGTGGATCCAACAGTGAACGGCCCCATCCATCTGGTGATCGCAAAGCGCAGTCTTGATCTGGACCGTGTTGCGAACCTCGAGCGCATGGCCATTGCCACACCCCCATGGACCCATCGTCTCCTGCGCTGGTATGGTCTGGAGGATGGCCACGACCCACTTGTGCTTTATCGTGTGACCACGCAGACCATCGGCCACTGAGGTGCTGCGCATCTTTGCGCTGCGGAAGTCTTGAACACTCGTTCCCCCATCACGCGCAAGGACATCGACCGTCTGGCGGTCCCCGCGATCATCAGCGGCATCGCTGAGCCGTTGATCTCGCTGGTGGACACCGCGTGTGTAGGACAACTGGACGACCCGACAATGCTCGGCGCGGTGGGCATCGGAAGCAGTTTCTTCCTGCTCGTGCTTTGGGTGCTCGCACAAACGCGCAGTGCCGTGCTGGCTGTGGTCGCGCGCTACTACGGTGAACAGCGCCTCGATGCGATCCAGGGACTGGTACCGCTGGCGGTGTGGACCAACTTCGGATTGGGCCTGTGTTTCCTGGGCATCACCTACCCCTTCGCTGAGAACATCTTCGAAGCGTACAACGCGAGCGGCAGGCAATTGGAACTGACCTGCGACTATTTCCGCATCCGCTGCTTCGGTTTCCCCATTTCCCTCGCTGTCTATGCGCTCACCGGCGCGTTCCGGGGCCTGCAGAACTTGAAGTGGAGCATGTACATCAGCTTGATCGGCGCGGGGATCAACCTCGTATTGAACCCGCTCTTGATCTTCGGATACGGGCCATTCCCAGCGATGGGGATCGAAGGTTCCGCCGTAGCGAGCGTGATCGCACAAGTGGCCATGTTGATCGCTTGCATCGTGGTGGTGCGCACCCGTACATCGTTCCAGCTATGGCCTTCGTCGTGGCGGCACCCGGAGTTCATTCCGTTGATGCGCAACAGCGGCCAACTCTTCGCGCGTACCATCGCCCTGAACGTCTGCTATTACCTGGGCAACCGCTATGCGACCGGTTACGGCGAATCCTACATCGCCGCGCACAGCATCGCGATGCAGATCTGGTTGTTCAGCGCGTTCTTCATTGATGGTTACGCAGCGGCCGGCAGTGTGGTCACCGGTCGCTTGATGGGCGAACGCAACTGGCGGGACCTTCATCGCGTGGCGTGGCAGGTGGTGCGCATGAGCGTGACGATCGGGGCCGGCCTGGCGATCATCTACTTCGTAGTCTATCGGTATATCGGCGGGCTTTTCACCCAGGATCAGATCGTTCTTGACCTGCTTGGCGGGGTGTTGTGGATGGTGGTGCTCACCCAACCGATCAATGCGGTGGCCTTCGCCTTCGATGGGATCTACAAAGGCCTGGGCAACGGGAAGATCCTGCGCAACGTGCTGCTCATCTCCACCTTCGGGGCCTTCGTGCCGATCGCCTGGGGAGCGGACGCGCTCGGCTGGCACTTGCACGCGATATGGGCGGCTTTCCTGGCATGGATGATCGTGCGCGGCCTGCTGCTCTCGCTGCACTTCGAAAAGAATTACACACCCGCAGCGGCCATCAGGGCCGATCTACCTTAGCCTGCATGAAACGCCCTTCGCTACTCCTCGCGGCATGGCTCCTCTTGGGATCATGCGCCTTGGCGCAGACCCCGACGAGTACAGCTAAGAAGGACCCCCGGCCGCTGAAGGACAGGCTTTGGTTCGGCGGCGGCATCGGCCTCAGCTTCGGCACGGTTACATCCATCTCGGTGGAGCCGATGGTGGGCTACTTCATCGACCAGAAGAACAAGCTTTCGGTTGGTACCGGTCTTAGCTACTGGTACTTCAGCGACAACAGATTCACCCCCGCTTACACCGCGGATGGTTACGGATATCGATTGTTCACCCGGTACAGGCCTATCCCGCAACTCTTCGGCCATGTTGAGTTCCTGCACCTGAATGCAGAGACATACAATGTGGTGGACGATGAGGTCGGTCGCATGTGGATACCGCACGTACTTGTAGGTGGTGGGTATGTCCAGTCGATGGGTGGCCGTGCGAGCATTTACTTCCAAGTTCTGTGGGAAGTGTTGCAGGATCCGAACAGCGTTTACCGGAACCAGGGACCGATCATTAGCGCCGGTGTGGGCATCGGCTTCTGAAAAGTCAAAGCCCGGCCAATGGCCGGGCTTTGTGGAGCCGGAGGGGATCGAACCCTCGTCCAAACGACCGCAACATGCGGTTTCTACATGCTTAGCCGGTTCCTTGGTTTTCGACCTCCGCCTGGGGAATGGCACCCTAGCAAAGGCTTAGGTCCTGTGTCTTACCTGCGCTACGGACCACCGCGCAGGCCAGTCTTCCAGGATGATACCCCTGATCCGGGAAGGAGGATGACGGGCCTCCCCGAGGGGCACTCGTCCGTGCTACTGTTATTCGCACGGATTAAGCCGAACAGCCGTGGGCTGTTAAGCTGCGAGAGCGTAGTCTACTTCGCCAGTTATGGCGTCGAGGCACTGGGATAACGAGCCGCACCTCACGCTCGGCATGCTTGCACACATTACGAAGCCGCTGTCGAATCCAGATCGGCCCCAGTTGAAAAGAACGTGGTGCAAAGGTAGGCCGCATCGCCGCTCCCCATGGTAATGACCCTTATCGGAAGTCTACATTTGCCGCCCCGAAATGGCCTTACCCTACCAGAAGATCGGCATCATTCGCGAAGGCAAGGAGCCTGCGGACCGACGTGTGCCGCTGACCCCCGCGCAGTGTAGTGAGGTACGCCAGCGTTATCCGCAACTTGATCTGGTGGTGCAGCGGAGTCCAGTACGCGCTTTCACCGACACCGAGTACGAAGCAGCCGGGGTGCGACTTGTCGATGACCTCGGCGACCGAGACCTGATCCTTGGCGTGAAAGAAGTGCCGCTCGAAATTTTGCTCAAGGGGAAGAGCTATCTCTTCTTCAGCCATACGATCAAACAGCAACCGCACAACCGCAAGTTGCTACGCACCATACTCGATCGCGGCATCACGTTGATCGATCATGAACTGCTTACGGATGTGCATGGCGACCGGGTATTGGCCTTCGGGTACTGGGCCGGTGTGGTGGGCGCTTACAACGGATTCCGCGCCTGGCAGTTGATGCACGGGGGACCCACCCTGAAGCCTGCGCATGAATGCCATGACCTGGAGGAACTGGAGCGCTGGCTCCATTCCTTTCCACTGCCAGACGATCTGCGCATCGTGATGACCGGTGGAGGGCGTGTTGGCAAAGGCGCGATGGGTGTGCTGGAACGCGCCGGCGTGGAACGAACCACCGCGAAGGAATTTCTCAGCGGAACGCACGCTGGGCCGATCTACACCGCACTTGGTTCCAAAGACCTGTATGAAAGGATGGATGGGTCGCCATTCGACAAGGAGCGCTTCCACAAGGACCCCAGTGGGCACCGGTCCAAATTCTTTCCGTACGCGAAGCGCGCGCAACTTTACATCGCGTGCCATTTCTGGGATCCGCGCGGCCCGAAGATCCTGACGCTCGAAGACCTGCGGAACCCGTCGCTCGGTTTACAGGTGGTCGCGGACATCAGCTGCGACATCGGCGGTCCGATCGACAGCACCTTGCGGGCCAGCACGATAGCCCACCCATTCTTCGGCTTCGACCCAGCGACAGGTCGAGAGCAACCGGCGGGAACCCCTGGAACCCTCACGGTGATGGCCGTGGACAACCTGCCGTGCGAATTGCCACGCGACGCGTCCGAAGCGTTCGGTCGCGACCTGATCGAGCGTGTGTTGCCGAACCTGGTGATCGAGGATCGCGAGGGGATGATCGCGCGGGCCACCATTGCTTCCAACGGCCGGCTCTCCGCGCATTTCAGCCACCTGGGCGGCTATGTCGGCATCACGTCCTGAGGACGGCCAGCTCCAAGGCGAAGTAAGCCGAGCCCACATCGCGTGGCAGCGTGCGGGCCAACATCGGCCGGGCGCTCTTGCGGGCCATGGTGAGCAGGCCGAGGCCCGCACCGCCGCGCTCCGTGCGCGCATCGTTGGAAAGCAGTTTCATATAGTACTCGCGCAGGTCGGCCTCGTCCATTTCATTGAGGATCCCGACACGATGGGCGAGCAGCGCCGCCGTAGCCACCGGAAGTGCATTGCCCATGAGCAGGCGATAACCTGACGGGGTATCCACCAACATGGCGAAGGCACTCTCACGATGATCGTCACCAGCATGCAATCGCATGTTGTCCAACCCCTCCACCAGCACGTTGAAAAGGCGCTTCCGCAAAGCCACTGCATCACGTGCGGCCAGGCTGGCTTCTTCCGCTGTGGCGAGCAAGGTCTCCACGACAGTGTGGTCCAATGGTCCCTGATGCTCGAATACCACAGCGCTGCCCACCTCCTCTTTCAAGGAAGCCGACACCGCCACCGACCAATGGTCGGCGCCGGATGCGCGGGCGGTTGAGGCGTTCATTTCGGAACCTTCTACTTTCGACAATGGGGCCGAAAGTATCGACCGGTCTGGCTATTACCCAGATATACGATGGATTTTCGACCAAGGTTGCGTCACGGAGGACGAGTGCTTCCGCCTTTCCGTAGTTAACAACCGGTTTGTGGATCAATGCCTCCGGGCGCCTTGCGGCCAACCTTCCGCCCCACCAATCTTTGGCCGTAGGGTCCGGCAGCCAGCCGAACCTGTTCCTTTCCTTTATCATGGCCCACAGCTTCGAACAACAGGCACCGGCCCGATCCCGGACCATCCCCGCTTTGGCGTGCTGCCTTATGCTGCTTGTGTCCATGGGCGTGGCGCGGTCCGGCGTGGCGCAACAGCAGCCGATCCAGGTGCGCTTCGAGCCCGGGTGTGATGGAACAAAGGCGTTCTTCACCACACCACTGGATGGGGCTTCCTATCTCTGGGACTTGGGCGATGGAACGACCAGCGATCAACGGGAGCCCGTTCACTTCTATCCGTACAGTTTTCCCCTTTCGATCATCCTCAGCGTAACGGACCAATTAGGTGCGACGATCACCACCTCCACCGTCTACGACGCACGCATTGAGGACGATCTCACCGACCTGACCCTACCGAATGTCTTCACCCCGAACGGCGATGGTGTGAACGACATTTTCGCGCCAATGACCGACAGGTTCCTCGGCCCGTGCGCACGACTCTCCATCTTCAACCGTTATGGCCACCGGATCTTCGAAAGCCTGGGCAACAACATCACCTGGGACGGACGGTCCATGGATGGCGAACGCATCGTTCCGGGCGTTTACTTTTATGTCTTCGCAGTGAACGGGCTGGAATTCACCGGCTACGTATCGCTGCACCGCTGAAGATGCGAATCAACCTTAGCCTCCCCGCCCTCCTGATGAGCTCGGGCCTCTTCGCCGCGTGCTTGCCTGTTGATTGTGTCAAGGGCACCGGTGTTCCTGAAAAGAAAGCCCTCACCGTCACCGCGTTCCATGGCATTGTGGTACAAGGCTCGGTAAATGTGCAACTCACCCTTTCGCCGACACAACAAGTGCAGGTGGAAGCGCAGCCGAACATCGCCGAACTGATCGTGACCGAAGTGAAGGACGGGATCTGGGTTATCAAGACGAGCAAATGCTACAGCACGGACAAGATCTTCACCGTCCATATCGCGGTCCCCACGATCGATGTCGTCTCGATCCAAGGCTCCGGCGACGTTGTGGGCACCGGGGAATTCACCGCGACCGAACTGAAGGTGGATGTCCAGGGCAGCGGTGATCTGCGCTTGGCCACCGCGGCGAAGGATGTTCGCGCATCCGTGCAGGGCAGTGGTGACATCACCTTGAGTGGTACGTGTGGAATGCTCTATGCCGCGGTCCAAGGCAGCGGGGATATCAAGGCAGGCGAACTGAAGACCACCAGTGCCAAGGCGGAAATAGAGGGCAGTGGTGATATCACCGTGCAAGCGAGCGAGACCCTTGATGCGAACGTTCAAGGAAGCGGTGACGTGAAGTACCGCGGCAGGCCCACCAAAGTGAACAGCAACGTACAGGGATCGGGCGATGTGAAGCCCACGGAATGAGGATCGCGCCAGGTGTCGTTCTGGGATGCATTCTGGTCAGCTGCGGTACATCGGAAAGACCTGATGCGGCTGTTATCGAAGAGGTGAACACTGAACCGTTCCCCACGGATCAGGGCTTTGCGCCGCTTGAATTCGCGCAGGTCGACGACAACCTCAAGCACGACACGCTGCTCATCCAGGTCACATTCGACATGGGAGATGGCAGCTTCATTATGGTCGCCTCGAACGTGGAAGACACCTTCGAAGGTGTGCGACTGTATCGGTACAAATTCAAACCTGGCGGCAATGCGGATGTCGTGGCGGTATCCTCACCCGGCTACGACAGCTGGACGATGCTGCCCACGTTCTTTTCCGCCGGAAACACCCACGACAATATGTGGTTGCTCGCGAACATGGGTGAACGCGAAAGTTGGGGACAGAAACTGCTTTGGATGGACCGGGGCTTCAGCGATCGAGGCTTCATGGACGTGGCCTTTCCCGAGCGTGTGATCGAAGACGATACACTGCGCCTCAGGCGCCGAAACATCGGTCCATCCGTGCGTATGTCAGAACAAGCGGACACCACGTACTTCCGCTTCGCGTGTGACAGCATCTTCCTCTACGACGACCAAGCCGGCGGGTATGATCAGGTGGTGCCCGCGAGCAAAGTGTACTTCACGTGGAACAAGGGAGAAGGCCTCGCCCTTTGGATGGACGGCGCCAAACGGTTGGTGCAGAAACCAGCCTAGGCTACTGCACGATCGGGATCAGTCCGCGAATACCCATGTCCACCACGGTCTCTCCGTCGATGGGTTCGAAGATGTTGTCGCCATCGGTCTCCACCCACTCGAAGCTGTCGTTCGTGCTCAGTGAGACCTGGATCACCACGTCGGCGGTCTCATCCCCCGTGATCACCAATGGGGTGGTGAACGCGCCAGTGGCTAAACAGGAACCTGCCGGTATGGGTGATGTGGCGAAGAGGGGGTTCACCACCGTGGTCGCACCCGGCGTCCCCAGGCCCGACGATACCGGGGTCGAGAAGGGAGGGTTCAGTACCTCGAAAGCCCAATAGCCCTGTGTGCGGTTCCCGTTCACGGTCACTGTGGAATCGTGGACCAAATACGACCCGATGTAGGTGTTGTAGCCAATGAAGGAAGCGATCGTCCCCTCGTAGATCTGGCCCAGGGCACCGAAGCGGATGTTGTAGTTCTGATAGGCCAGCGAAACACGCAGGTACTGGTATGTGCCCGCCGCAAGGTCGGAGAGTGGAATATTGAGGAACTCACCTCCATCCCCGACGGCCACACCCAGGTCGTGATCGATGGCGGTGGAACCACCGAGTGTGGTTTCCGGGGCGTGGTACACCACGTCACCCTCCCCCAGCAGCGTGATCGGCGTTTGTGCGAACTCCACATAGTGCCCACTCATCTTGTTGAAGACGGGGCTCTGTGCACCATGTCCGACGGGAACCGTGGACGATTGTCCGAGATCGTTCAACCGCACCTGCGTGCTGTCGAACTTGAACTTCAGGATCAAACGCGGACCCGCGTCGGCCGGTGGAGGGGCATCATCCTCATCCTTCTTGCAGGAGCCAAGGGCAAGCACAAGGAAAGCGGCGGTAGCGAGGAGGGTAGTGCGCATGATCAGGGAAATTGTGCCACGAAAGTACAAGGACCATGCCCTTGCAACCTGTGACAGAATTTTGCCGTTAATAGTATGCACGCATACCTTTCATGTCTACATTGGTAGCGAAACAGACCGTAGATGAAGCCCGAGGAGACCATCGACTTTCCCATCCGGCGTGTGTGGAGCCGCATTGCGCGCATCTACAACACCGAAGCAGCAAAATACGGCGGCAGCATGGCCATCGGGCAGATCCTGCTGAGTATCGAACCCGACGGCACACCCAGCACCAAGCTCGGGCCCAAGATGGGCATGGAGAGCCGCAGCCTCGTGCGAACGCTGCAAGCCATGGAAGAAGGCGGGTTGATCAAACGTGTCGCCTGCAAAGAGGACAAGCGCGTGGTGCGCATGCACCTCACCGCGAAAGGCAAACAGATGCGCGACGTGAGCCGCAACACGGTGATCAAATTCAACGAAGCGGTGCAGAGCCGTTTCACGCAAGCACAACTCAACAGCTTCCGGCTGGTGATGACGGAGCTTGACCGGATACTTGAACAAGAACAACTTTTCTGAATTTTCACCACAGAGGCACAGAGGACACAGAGAAGATGAAGAAGGTAGAAGGATCTTTAGAAAGCATTGAATTGCATTCCTCTGTGCTCTCCGTGACTCCGTGGTGAACAACACACTCCCTCAATGACCAATCGAACCATCAAGAAAGTCGCCGTACTCGGCTCCGGCGTCATGGGTAGCCGCATCGCATGCCACTTCGCCAACGTGGGCGCCGACGTGCTCCTGCTCGACATCATTCCCAAGGAAGCAACGGAAAGCAAGGTGCCCACCGAACGGAACAAGCTGGTGAACGAAGCCCTCGCAGCCGCGCTCAAGAGCAACCCCTCCCCCATCTACGACAAGAAGTTCGCGAAGCGCATCCGCACCGGCAACTTCACCGACGACCTGCCCAAGATCAAGGACTGCGACTGGGTGATCGAAGTAGTGGTGGAGCGGCTGGACATCAAGCAGCAGG
>Ga0105046_10012242_pt1 | contig 13307 bp, 9 predicted proteins | sample MAT03_FD_78385 | JGI IMG/M metagenome (GOLD analysis project Ga0105046, IMG submission 78385) | Freshwater microbial communities from Lake Fryxell liftoff mats and glacier meltwater in Antarctica - MAT-03 (megahit assembly) | ecosystem: Environmental > Aquatic > Freshwater > Ice > Liftoff... | reverse complement strand
TCTGTCGCGATGCTGACAATTGCGTAGTGCCGCTGCAGGTCGCGACGTCGGCCAACGGTCACGGCGAGATAGACGCCCAGCGGTATCAGGATGACGACGGCCACCTGAAAGATGATCAGCAGGGTGCGCCCGTTCGGGAGGTCCATGACAAGGGAGGGGTGAGGTTGCCCTGAGGCCTATGCTCGGAGGCGATTTGATCTGGGGTAACTACAGAAACGTCGATCCATCGCCATGATGTATACATCACTGTCCAGACAGGTACATGTGGCGGCGATTATCCTGCCACACTTTACCGGTAAGCACCATGGAGACGTCGACACAATCCGTGATCACGCAACGCCTCCTGTTCCCGTTCGTACTCGCCGCCTGCGCATGCTCGACGGCACCGGAAATCCGCTGGCGCGGATTTTTGCAAAATGGACTTACCCGGGGAAAGTGGACGCGCGGAATAGGAAATTCAATCGGGGTCGGTCGAGTATTCGGCGAATGTAGAGCGCGGTCGCTGACCCCGCGAGGGCCGGCGGGCACGCGGCGGCCTGCCCAGCGCCCGCCGCCGCGCCTCGGTGGCCGAGCAAACGGCGTATTCCGTAGGCGCCTGGTCTCAGTGGGGACCGATCCGACGCCCTGGTGGGACGGACGCGCACGCCGAACGTCCCCGCGCGGGGCGGGGCGGGGTGTCGGGGCGCGGCTCAGGCGGCTCAGTGGATCGCGGCGGGTCGCCGCGTCGGCAATCGCGCCGGACGTTCGCCGGATACTCGACCGCGCCCGATAGAATTTCCTATCCTGACGATGGGAATTCGGAGTACTTCATTGGGTCGTCAGACTTGCGACCGCGCAACCTGCGTCGTCGTGTCGAACTCTTGGTACCTGTGCCCGACCAGGGTCATCACGTCGCCTTGACTCGATTCTCAACCGCTATCTGACCGATCCCACCGCGTGGGAGCTCGCACCGAAGGGTACGTATGCACGACGCGCCTACGGTGCGATGGGCGCGCAAGTAACGTTGGCCGGTAAATCGTGATGGGCCGATCCGGCCGCATCGATCGTGCTGCTCCGCTGGCCAGGCGCGGATGCCCGCGAGAACGAACATCTCGGCTGTCAGAGGGGGCACGGTTCATCACCCGTATGGCACCACCGGGAAGTGTGTCGAGCTGAGTGGAAACTTCGTCCGACGCATCGCGTACGCCCGTGCCGGTGAGAGTGTCGCGATGCCAATCATCGCGACCAGACAACAAGCCAATACCCGAGCGTGACTGTGGCGAGGTGGTGAGTGCCGCGTGCTGAGAACCACGAAATCAGAGATTCGCTCTGTGACTTCGGCTATCCGAATTGGGTTGGTGTGCTTGCGGCGTCGATGGTTCTGGCAACCAACGGATGCCGTGTCGCTGACGTGGCGCCGCCGATTCCTTCACGTGCCCGCATAGACGCGTCTGCGGTCGAACTAATGTCACGCGAACAGGTGCAGGGACTCGCCGTGGCCGTCATCGATAGCGGCCGCGTTGCGTTCGTCGCCGCATACGGTTTTCGAAACGTGGAGCGCCGGTTGCCGCTCACACCGCGGACGGTGATGTACGGTGCCTCATTGACCAAGGCGGCCTTCGCCTATCTCATTCTGCAATACGTCGACGAGGGTCTCCTTTCGCTCGACGACTCACTGCCGAATCTTCTGCCTAGACCCCTGCCCGAGTACGCAGACTTCGCGGACCTCGCCAACGACACACGGTGGCGATCGCTGACACCGCGTATGGTGCTGAACCACACCACCGGGTTCGCCAATTTTCGATGGCTTGAACCCGACAAAAAGCTGCGACTCCACGCCGATCCCGGCACCCGCTATGGGTATTCCGGTGAAGGCTTCTACATCCTGCAGTTAGTGCTTGAGGAGCGCTTCAAGCTTGACGTCGGCGCTGAGATGCAACGTCGGGTGTTTGATCGCTTCGGGTTGAAGGGCACCAGTATGCAATGGCGGCCGGACTTCGCGGAGGACCTCGCGGACGGTTACGGCGTCGACGGCCGAATGGAGCCGCACGACGAGCGCAGTAGGGTCAGTGCAGCGGGCTCGATGGACACCAACATCGAAGATCAGGCGTTGTTATGGGCTGGGATCATGCGCGGCGAAGGGCTGACCGCGTCGTCTCGCGCGGAGCTGGTACGGCCGCAGCACCAGATCACCTCGCTCAGTCAGTTCCCGACACTACGCGACGAACGGGGTGGCTTCGACACGACCGTTGCCCTCTCGGCCGGCCTCGGAGTCGTGACGTATCAGGACCACCTCGCCGGTCCCTCCTGGTTCAAGGGCGGCCACAACGATCAGACCGGCAACATGCTGATCTGTCAGGAGCGCTCGCAACGGTGTGTGGTGTTCCTCGCCAACGACGTGCGTGCCGAGCGGATCTACCGGGAACTCGCGCGAAGAATCCTTGGTGAGACGGCGATGCCGTGGCGGTGGGAGTACGGACAGGCGACGCCTTGAGATCGCCTGTCGCGCGTGTCGGTCTGTTCCTCGCGGCCTACATGCTGCGCTGCTCGTGCTGGCGTCGATCCCCAAGTCGCTCGCGCCGCCCGCGCTCGCCGGAAACGCACCGGAACAACCGGGAACAGCAGGGTCGGTCGACGAAGACATGCTTCTTTCCGCGCACTCTCAAATCATCGGCGCGTTTGCGAAAGCACACTCGTACCTCACCGAGATTCGCGAATTCGTGCCGCCTATGCCCTTGCAGGTCGGTCACGCTGCGCGCGCGGGGGGGCGTGCGGGCTCTGCCGCGACCGACTGGCCACCGCTCAACCGACGCATCATCGACTCGAAAACCCCGGTCGTCGTTCGACGCCGATCCGACCACCACGCGGCGCCGGAGAACAGTGCCACACCAACGAACATCGCCGTCCCCGCGCTGAGTGAGTTCTTCACACCAGTGGAGTACAGCGTCACCAGCACGACGACATGCAACACATACCAGGTCAACGCACGCCTGCCCGTTGCTGCCAGCATCGCCACCAGACGCGCCGGTGCCACCGTTACGACCAACAGGACGCCGCCGAGCAACAGTGATGTGGTGCCGATGGCCGACAGCATGAAGAGTGGCATCGGTGGAAGCGATGTGGTGCCGACCAGCCCTTCGCGCGTCAGGGCATCGATTTGCGGTGCATGCTGAAGCAGCAGGCCATCGAGACCGATAGACAGTCCAAGACTCACACCGAGCGCCAACAAGCCGAACGCCAGCATTCGCCGGTGCAGCCGGACATCGCTCAGGTCCATGTCGGCGAGCACGGTGCCCATCAGGAAGAAGGCGAGCCAGGGCACCACCGGCCGGAAGCCATCGAAGAAGAGATTGCGGACGAAACCTTCGATGGTCCAGACGTCGAGGTAGGTGAGCGTCTGCAGATTCCAGTGGCGTGTCCAATCGAGGACTGCGATCCCGATCGTGAACAGCGCCAACAGCCCAATGCTCAGCAGCACGCGTGTGCGCGCACGCCATTTCAACATCATCGGGGCCGCCAACAGCGCCACGCCGTAGACGCGAAGAATGTCGCCCGGCCAGATGATCAGATTGAGGACGCCCATCGTCCAGAGAATGACGGCACGTTTCCGCAGAGTGATGTCTGCGTTGGCGATAGGATGCTTGGCAGCAAGGCGCGCGACACCGAAGCCGGCCAGCGTGACGAACGTGGCGGCCGCACGCCCATCGCATACCCACAGCACGAAGGCCAGCGGGCCGGAACGGGGATACGTCACTGACAGCACCAGCACGGCGTGGATCACGAACATGCCAAGGATCGCGACAGCGCGCGCCACATCGATGGCGTCGTCGCGGCGGCCAGGTCGTCGGTCGTCCGTCGCCTGCACATGCGGTCCGATCGACGACACGATCACGTGCCGAGCCCGCGGATGAGCGTGTCGTAGACCAGTCCGGGGGCATCGAGCGGTGCGAGTTCGCCGCCGGCCACCGCGGTCCACGCGGCATAGACCAGCGCTTCGATGGCGCGGAACCGCCAGGCCTTCGGCACGTCACCACGCAGCGCTCCTGCGGCCACGGCATCGTCGAGCACGCGTTGCAGCCGTGCGTCCACTACGCCCTCGGCTGCCGTGACGGCGGGATCGCCGAGAAGCTCTCCGGCCACGAGGACGAAGTGGAGCCGGTCCCCAAATCGCACCAGAATCTCCACCACCGTGAAGAGCGCGTCATGGTGCGAGCGCGCCGGGAGCTGGGCCTGCTCGAGCGCTGCATCGACGGCCGCGATGCCTTCGACGGCGGCCGCGCGCAGCAGATCGGCCCGTGCGGGAAAGTAGCGGTGAAGTGTCGCGCGCCCGACGCCTGCCTCGACGGCGATCAGTTCCAGCGCGGCTGATGGGTCGGCCGACCAGATGCTGGTGGCGGCGGCCATGATTCGTGTTCGGTTCGCAGTTGGCGCGGTATTGCTGGTTCTCATATGAGACATATATGTATCATCTGAGAGAAATGTCAACCCTTTGCTCTAATCGCTGCCATGGGGCGGACTCTGCTGAGGCTTGAAGCGACCAGGACCAGCGCTGTCAGCATTCCGAGTTCTGGCCAGCGGCTCAGGTGAATAAATCAGGGAGCGAGCGTTCCCGCGCCGCGCTCGTAATGTGCGGGATCGCCACGGAACCACCGAAGTGCTGGTGGAACGCGCACGGGACATATCTCGCCCAAACATCGACCGGATCGCGTCGACGCGCTGAACGCGATCGGAGAGGATTCCCCTCATTGGGCATCCGTTTGTCGCATACGTGCGCCATGCCGTGCACCGACGACGCGGCGTACCGTGACGGAGCTCGGTACCAGCCTCGACGGCGCACGGGGCCTCTCGTAATTTGGGTGAATGTCTATTGAGTCCCGCCTCTCCGTAGCACTTAGCCGTAGCTACCGCCTCGAGCGCGAACTTGGGGCCGGCGGCATGGCCACCGTGTACCTCGCGCACGATCTCAAGCACGACCGCGATGTCGCCATCAAGGTGCTGCATCCGGACTTGGGCGCGGCGCTGGGCGGCGAGCGGTTCTTGACCGAAATCCGCACCACCGCGCGTCTACAGCATCCGCACATCTTGCCGCTGCTCGACAGCGGCGACGCCGACGGGCTGCTGTACTACGTGATGCCGCTCGTGACCGGCGAGACGTTGCGTGCACGGCTCGAACGTGAGCGACAGCTGCCGATCGAAGACGCCGTACTCATCGCGCGCGAAGTCGCCGACGCGCTCGGCTACGCGCATGGCCTGGGCGTGATTCATCGCGACATCAAACCTGAAAACATTCTGCTGCAGAACGGCCACGCGCTGGTGGCCGACTTCGGTATTGCGCTCGCCGTGCAAACGGCCGGCGGCGCGCGCATGACACAGACGGGGCTCTCACTCGGTACGCCACAGTACATGAGTCCCGAGCAGGCGATGGGGGAACGCGCCATCGATGCACGCTCGGATATTTATGCATTGGGCGCGGTGACGTACGAAATGTTCACCGGCGAGCCGCCGTTCAGCGGTGCGACGGTGCAGGCGATTGTGGCGAAAGTGCTCACCGAAAAGCCGATGGCGCCCAGTGCGGTGCGCGACACGGTCACGCCAGGCATCGAAGCGGCGGTGCTCAAGGCACTCGCGAAGTTGCCCGCCGATCGCTGGCCGACAACGAAACTGTTCGCCGAGGCGCTCGCGCGAACGGACGTCGCCGAGCGCGCGACGCGAACGTCCACAACAGGCGGGCGCGCACCGAGCACGCACGCAAGCACCAGCAGTGGCAGACGCAACGTCGCGCTCGGCCTCGTTGGTGCTCTTGCGATGAGCATCGGGACAGGTTGGCTTGGCTGGCGAGCACGCGCGCCAGAACCGGCGTGGTCCGCATTTACACAACTCACCGATGCGTCGGGCGTGGAAACAAGCCCCAGTATTTCGCCCGATGGCGAATCGTTCGTGTACGTGAGCAGCGTGCGCGGCACGGCGGACATTTATTCGCAGCGCGTGGGCGGTCGCAATCCCACGCTCGTGGTAGGCGACTCCACGGTCGACGAGTTGTGGCCGGCCTATTCGCCGGACGGCAAACAGATCGCGTACAACGTCGCCGGTGGCGGCATTTTCATTGTCGGCGCCACCGGTGAGTCGCCACGAAGACTGACGTCGGTCGGTGTGCAGCCCTCGTGGTCGCCCGACGGCACGCAGATCGTGTACGCAACGGCCGAAGCCGGATCGGCCTATTACATCCAAGGCGGCGTTACGCTGGAGATCGCGAGCGTGAGCGGTGGCGCGCCGCGCTCGCTCAACGTCATCCTGCCCACCGGCGGCACGGGTAGTCATCAGCCCTCGTGGTCGCCGTCCGGCACACGGATCGCGTTCGGAGGGGTCGTGAACGGCGTGCGCGACATTTACACCGTCGCGACCGGCGGCGGGGCGGCGGTCGCGCTGTCGCACGATGTGGCCAGCGACATTTCCCCGTCCTGGTCTCCCGACGGAACGTTCCTATTCTTCGCCAGCGACCGCGGCGGCTCGATGGGTGTGTGGCGCATCGCGGTTGATGAAGCGTCTGGTACGCCGAAGGGCAGCGCCGAGTCGATCGTGACGGGAACCGACGTCAGCATGGACTTGCCGCATCTCGCAGCCGACGGACGCACGGTGATCTTTCGCTCGACGATGCAGTCCGTCAATCCCGCGGCGCTACCATTCGATCCGGCGACGAGGCGTGTCGGGACGCCGACCTTGCTGCAGCATCGCACCGGTTTGCTCACGCCCACTGGCGTGTCGCCCGATGGCCAATGGCTGCTGCTGGTGAATGCGCCCGACCGCCATCAGGACGTGTTTCTGATGCGGTCCAATGGCCGCGATCTCTCGCGTCTCACCGACGACGATGCCCGCGATTGGGAGGCGCGCTTCATCGGTCGTGGCGACTCAGTCGTCTTCCGCTCGAATGCCAGTGGCACGTACGATGCGTGGTCCATCCGTCGCGACGGCAGCAATCGCACCCGACTGACGAATTTTTCGGAAGGAGTATTCGGCCCCGTGTTTTCGCCGGACGGCACACGGCTTGCCATCTCGAATTTTCCGACCGGCAAGCTGGACCAAGTGGTGCACATCGGAGGGCCACCATGGCCGATGACGCGCGCGACGTCGAAGGCGGCCGCGGGCATCACGGTCGGCACGGCAACACTCGGCGTATACAATTGGTCCAGCAACGGGCGCTGGCTGTCCGGGGCGCTCTTCGAAGCATCCGGTGAGCTCAAAGGTCACGCGTTGTACGACATCGCCGCGGGGACGCTCACGAAACTGAATAACGATGCCGGCTCCGGCGAGCTCGCGTTCCTGCCCGGCGCTCAACAGGTCGTGTATTTCAACGCGCGTGGCATGTTGATCCTGCAGGACATCGCGTCGCTGCAGCAGTGGGTGATTGCCGAATCTCTGACGTTTCCGGCGGACGTGCCGAAGAACATCGTCGCCTCGCCGGATGGACGTACGCTGTACTACGGCGCGCAGCAGATCGAGTCGAATATCTGGATCGTGCAGCGGGCGGTGACGAAAACCCCGTAAGACCCTTGTCGACGGTGATGGCCGCTGACGCTTGAGTGTGCGCGACTTGGGCAGGGTGGCATGGCCACCGTGCCCAAGTCACTGCTCCTTTAGCAGCCACTCCGCCGCCGGTTTCCACGAAATGCCCTTCGGCATCCGGCGGGTCGGCGGCGCGGCATCAAGGGTGACCAGCGTGCATTGTGCGTCTGGTATCGCTGCAGACGCTGCCTCGAGCGCGCGCAGCTCACGCGCCCACGTCTCGTTTCCCTCACTTTCCAGGCACATCTGAATCAGCTGGGGCCGGTCACCCGCGCGGTGCGCAAGAAAGTCCACCTCATAGTGATCGGCTGAGCGTACGTAGCTTACCTCGTAACCGCGCCGTTCGAGTTCAATCATGACGGCGGTCTCCAGTGCACGACCGTGATGCGTGCGGCCGCTGCGCTCGAACAACGCAATCAGGCTCGTGTCCACCGGATACGACTTTCGTGGGTTGACCATTCGCTGACGCTCTGAGCTGCTGTGCATGGACACGGTGCGCACCAGGAACGCATCCTCGAGCCAGGCGAGATAGTCGTGCAGCGTGTCTTTACCCACGGCGACGCCTTGCGAACGCAGCGTGTCGTAGTGCTTCTTCACCGAAAAGGCGCCGCCCGGATTGGCCAGCAACTGCCGCTCGATCCAGCGCAAGGCCAGCGGATTGCTGACCGCATGGCGTTCGATCACATCACGCAGTATCACCACGTCCACGTATCCGAGCAGCAGCGCGGCCCGATCCCGTGCCGTCGCGCCCTGCGCCTCGGGAAAGCCGCCTTCCGCAAGCCACGTGCGCAGCTTCGCATCAAGCGCGATACGTGCTCTGGGCCCGAGCTTCGCGTACGACACTCGGGGTTCGTGACCCGCGTGCCGGAGTGATTCGCGAAAGCTGAATGGATGCACCAGCACCTCCATGGCGCGACCGCGCAGGCTGGTGGCCACTTCCCGCGACAGCAGCTTGGCCGACGATCCCGACACGAACAGTTCGACGCCGCCCGCGTCGATCAGCCGACGCACCAACCCTTCCCATCCCGGCACCAACTGCACCTCGTCCAGGTACAGGGTGAGCGCGCCCGAATCGCGTACGGCTGGGTATTGCCGAGCGTGCTCGTCCAGTAGCCAGGCCAGGTCTGCCACCGTCATCCCGGTCAGTCGCTCATCTTCCAGCGCGATCATCAACTGCGACTCGGGCGGTCGGCCGTCAGCCAATCGCTCCGCGCGACATTGCGCGAGGAAGGTGGACTTTCCACCGCGACGCACGCCGATGACGGCGAACGCCTTTCCCGTGATGGCAGGCAGTCGCACATCGCGCCGAGTGAACGCCGGCGTTGAAGTAGCCAGTGATTCGGCGAGCTTGAGGCGGAGGAGGTCAGGCGATATTGTCATACGTACAGTGACAATATCGATGATTATCGTCCTTTAATAAAGGACAATAATCGGTGATGCCGCCGTGGACCTGCCGCCTCAGCGTACTCGGCTGGTCGTGCGCTTCCAATACTCCCAGATCAGCACCATCGCCAGCGTGTCAAGCTTGCAGTACTCCAGCAACAACTGCCGCCAGCGACGTTGCACGTCGGCTTCGTGCCGTTCCTGCCCGAACATCAACGCTTCGTACGCACGCACCGCGCCCGTGCCTTCAGCGACCGCCTGCGAAACACCCGCGATCACCAATGGCTCGAGACTCGCGTACGGCCCGACCGTTGGGTCGCCTGTGCGCCCCATGATCGTGGCGAACTCGTCGCGCATGGCCTGATCCGATGTCCAGAGTGCATCCAGCACCATCTTGATGCTCGTGCTGCCGGCCATACCTGGATGGAAGTATGCGTTTCGTGTGAGTTTGTGCATATCCAGGACACGCGGGCCGGCGCCCTCGGTGGCCCCCACCAGCCCGGCAACCCACGCGGCAAGCCGCTCATCAAGCGCACCGCGTGCGACGAGTTCATCGCGGATCGTACGCAGTGTCGACACCTCGAACTGCGACCACGTCAGGATGGTGCCCGCGCCGCCGGTGGCATCGGCGAGCGTCTGGAAGAACGCCGCGTTCGGCCATTCGCGCTCGGTGTTGATCCACTCCAGATGCCGTAGCGGCGCACCCGGTGCATCAACGATGTGGCAGCTCCATTGAAAGGCCAGCAAGCCATACGGGCGCATGCCGCTATGAAAGGGGATGGCAAGCCGAGCCGCTTCGAAGTCGATGAAGTACAGCGGATAGCGCACGGATTCGATGGCTGCGCCGATGCCATCACCCACAAACTCTTCGTCGCGTTTGGTGTGCGTGATCTGGATGTGCTGACGCTGCGCGTTCGTCATTCCTGCGGCGAGTGCATCGATGACGTCGTCAGGAATGTCATGCACTCCGGGTGTGCCCAACGCGATCAGTCGTTCGGCCACCGACTCGCCCGCGAGCTTGATGCTGGACACCGAGAAGATATCAAGCACTGACGGAGTCACGTTGGCCATCGCACCCCAGCACTCGGCGAATCCGTTCTTCCGGTCGTCACCAACATCCTCCGGCCGCACGCGATATTCACAGTCCTTGCAAACGAGCCCCAATGATGGCGGCGCCTTGCGGAGTTCTGGCTCGTACAGCTGCAGCAGTTCCTCGGTCTTGGCGCTGACGTCTTCGCGAAGGGCATTGACCTCGTCGCGCACGCGCAATTCGACGGTCAGCTGTGCTGCCGCCACGATGTCGTTGGTGCCGGTGAATTGCACAGTGATCAGTCGGGAACGCCCATCCACAAGCGCCTCACGCGCGATCGTGAAGTACTCGGGCAGCTTGTCGACAACGCCGACCACCGCCTTGTCGACCAGGCAGAGGTATGGTTCTACCCGAAACTCCGGAAACAGCGATTCCGCGATGAGGGTCTGGTAGGTGACGTCGGCGATGTACTTGTGCCAATTGCTGGCGATGCTATACGGCTTGCGCGTCGTCCAGAATATGTTCGGCTTGCCCAACTCGGCCCGCTCGCGGTCGGCAACGCTATCGAACGACTTGGACTTCACCTCGATCAGGCGCAGCGTGTTGCCCGAGCGTTGCAGGATGTCGACCCGCGCCAGCCGACGCCCCAGCAACAGCGTGGCTTCGAAGATGGTGACGTTCCCTGCGCGGATCGATGCCATCGTCTGTCGCGCATCTTCTGCCAGATCGCCGGTGCGCGAACCCTCCACGCCGTCCGGGTAGCGGCGCTTGGCCAACTGCTCAACCATGTACCCCCCCTCCGCCAGTAACTGCAGATAGGGATCGTAGTCGTTCGTGCTGGCGTAGCCACCAGACTCCTTGTAAAACAACCTGGTGGGGCAATCCAGCCCCGTCTTGAAATCCGACTTTGAGAGTGTGAGCATGGGAGAAGAATAGGTGATTGCGTGGAGTGCGAAGGGACTGCGGTTACCGATGGCGTCGTGCCTTCCCCTCGATGTCCCGATTCCGACCCACCGACTCGGCCACGTAAAACGACTGCTTGCGCTCCTGTGCGCTCATGCAACGCTCGGCGTACATCTCCACGTCGGCCAGCAGTCCGCGATACAGCCCGTCCAATACCGGATCACCGTTCGCATACGTGCGGATCCGCCGCGCCGTGGCCTCCAGCACCGCACGCGCATGCCGCATGTCGCCATGCCGGTTCGCTTCCGTGGCTTCAGCGCGTGCGCGCGCCGCGTACAACGTGGCCACCTCACGATCCACCACCACATCACGCGGCTGCGCATTGTTGGCTTCGTGGTCGGCATAATGCCATGACAGCTGTTGCTCGACATCGGTAGACACTCGAACAGCACCGCCAGTCGATACGCGCACGTTTGTCTGGGCGCCCGCGCGATCCTCGGGAAAGCACAACCGTACCACCAGCGACAACTCCTGGCCAGACGTGACGTCGCCTACATCCACGATCAGCTCGTCATCGCCATGCGCGTGCGTGCTGCGATAGCGGTTCAGCAACTTGCACTCGACGCCCGGCGGCAGCCCGATGTGCAGCAGCATGCCCCGGCGTACCACCTCCAGCGCTTCGCCCAACTCACTCGTGAGCAGGTCCGTGATCTGCGCCGGTGTGTCCATGTAATACGACTGCCCACCGCCTTCGTGCGCAATATCGCGCAGCACGCGTTCGTCAAAGTCCAACCCTACGCCAAACGTGCTGGTGGCAATACCACGACGGCGCAGATCACCGGCCGCTGAGACCAATGCCGGCGACTCCACCACGCCGGTGTTCGCCAACCCATCGGTGAGCAGCAGCACCCGACTCACCCCGTCGCGCACCAGGTGCTCCAACATCTGCGCGGCACCGCTCATCCAGCCCGCGTACAGATCTGTGCCACCGCGCGGACTGATGGTCTGCAGGCGTTGCAGCGCCACCCGCGTCGCCTCGGGCGTCGCCAATGTGGACGGCATGATCATGTCGACGCTATCGTCATACGCGACCAGCGTGAACCGGTCGTCGGGACGCAGCATGCGCAGCGAAGACGCCACCGCCTGCTGCGCCAACGCAAACTTGTGCTCTCCGTCCATCGACCCCGATCGATCCAGCACAATGCCTACATGAATCGGCGTGCGGCCATCGCGCGGTGCGGTGGTCGGCGCGGTCAGCGAAACCAACAGGTACCGCGTGCTTCGCGCCGTTGCGCGCAGCAGCGCGCGATCGGTACGCAATGACATCTGCATGGAGAATCCTCCGCAAAAGGTGGCGTCGAGGCGGCACCATGTTCGGGGCTCGCTGCTCGACACGCGGAGGTTATCAGGGGGGTCTGACAATGCCCCCGCACTGCGGCTGCATTACCCGCCCGCGATCGCCTCCAGCCGAGCCCGCACCGCGCTGCGCATCGATGCCGGTTCCAGTACTTCGGCCTCCGGGCCGTACTGCAACACATGGCGCACCGCCCACGACTCGTCGGCCACCGGATGCTCCAACGTCAGGCTACCGTCGTCGGCCAGCGTCGCCCCCTCGCGCTCAGCCACCCAGCGCGCGATGAGCGGCGAGTACCAGACGGTCATGCGTTGCGCCGTGTCCGATGCAAAGGCGCGCCCCGCCTGCATCACGCGGTCCATTATCGCACTGTCTGGCTCGAAACACGCCTCCAGTACAACAACCTCGGCGATACGATCCAATCGGAAATGCCGCAAGCCACCGTCGTCACCTACCGTCACGATGTACCACATGTGTTCGGCGTACACGACGGCATGTGGACACACCTCGCGCACCGTGCTTTCGGTGGCTCCACCGGCGCGATAGTGCAGCCGTACCGCGCGATGCTCGCGAACGGCGCTGCGCAGGACCGACAAGTGCTCGGCCAGGTGCGGTGCGTTAACCGAGGCCGACAGCGTGGCGTGACGCAGCGACGCATGCTGATCGTTGGTGGGCAACTGCGTGATGGTTGAACGCAACCGTGTCAGCGCGCGGTCGATGGCCGAGTGATCGGCGGGGGAGCGTTCGAGGCGCAGCATGACGAGTCCCAGCTCCAAGGCGCACAGCTCCGGCATGGTGAGTCGCATAGGTCGTGGAAACTCGCTCGCGCGCAGGCTCACGCTATCGGTGCCCAGCAACACTTGCACGCTCTCCACGAACCCCGGCGTATCGAATCGTTCGGTGATCGACACAATGTCCTTCCACATTTGTTGGGGCGTTGTGCCGGCCGCGGCCGCGATGTCGGCGATGGGGTGCTCTTCGTCATCGGCAAATCGCGGGATGACGGTGAGGATGCGTTTCAGTTGCGCGGCTGCGGTATCAGCCATGCGTTGCGCTCCGGTGGGTTGTATCGCGCTCGGTCGCAGGGCGCTCGGTCGC
>Ga0105046_10012241_pt1 | contig 13307 bp, 10 predicted proteins | sample MAT03_FD_78385 | JGI IMG/M metagenome (GOLD analysis project Ga0105046, IMG submission 78385) | Freshwater microbial communities from Lake Fryxell liftoff mats and glacier meltwater in Antarctica - MAT-03 (megahit assembly) | ecosystem: Environmental > Aquatic > Freshwater > Ice > Liftoff... | reverse complement strand
GTCCTGGGTTTCAACGAACATCTGTCAGAATGGCCTGTAGTTTACCTTTACGCGGTCTCTCATGCCACATGACCCACTAGAGCAATCCTGTATCAACATGGCAAAAAAACCTGATAGAATGGTTATAATTTGCGACACATCCTAAAAATAGATCGCTTGACAGTATACAGTATGTTGTATACAATCCTTTTCAAGTCGTTACTGACTTTATTTGTAGATCTTTTGAGCGAATAGTTTTTGCGATGTCTTTTGAAACAATACAGTCAGTGAATTTGCGTGAACTCGTGGTCGAGCAGATTCGCACAGCGATCATTGAAGGTCGTCTGCGTCCCAACGATCATATTGTTGAAACCGTGCTGACAGCGCAGCTGGGGGTGAGCCGGACACCTGTCCGCGAGGCGCTCATCCTTCTTGAACGTGATGGTCTCATTGTCTCCTACTCCCATCGCGGCAGTTTTGTGCGCGATTTTACGGTGCAGGATGTAGAGGATATCTTCACGATGCGCACAACGCTGGAAAACTTCGCCGGTGAACGCAGCATACAATCCCTCACGGCTGATAACTATCACACGCTGGATATCTTGATCCAACGCCAGCAGGAGGCAATCGTTGCAGCAAACTTCAAAGAAGTGCGCTCGATTGATATGAAGTTCCATGAGTATCTGGTGGAGCAGGCGGATCATATGCTGCTCAAGCGCAATTGGCGGCAGATTGTCGCGCAAATCGCGGCTGTGCTGTATCTGAGAGCAGAAGTCATTCCCAACTATGATGAGTATCTCGCCATCCGCGACCATCAGGCCATTGTTGGGGCATACCGCCAGCGTGACCTTGAGGCGCTGCGAGGAATCAATGTGCGCGTCAATCGGCGCGTGGCAGAAGAATGCAAGCAGGCTGTTGCCCAACTTGCGAAGAATTCCTAGCGCGATTTTCCCTCGCCCGATGTGTCCTTAGCCAGACACATGGCGAAAAACTTGTTACACCGCAGTCGATCCTTATTTTCGCATGCGGATTGTATACAATGTGCAATCACTGTCAGAGATCGCCATCGCATTTGCGAGGTGTCTGGTCACCGTTCTACGGTGAATATATTAATGGAGCAGCAGGAGGTGACAGCACAGGAAATTGGATTGTGTTACCTGATAGAGATCACTTTTCTAAACATTTTAGGAGCTTTCCATGCAAAAGAAATTTTTTGGTCTTCTGGGAATCACGGTGTTGAGCCTGGGAATGTTCTCAGGCATCGCAACGGCACAGGAAGAGACAATTTGCTTTGGCTTCCAGGATCTGGAAACCGAATTCTGGGTGGCGGGGCATAAGGCCATTACCGAGACGCTGCGTGCTGATGGCGTGACTGTGCTTGAATATAACGCCAATGAAGATCCCAACAAGCAGCTGGAGCAGGTGCGTGAATGTATCGCGCAGGGTGTGAGTGGCATTATTATCATCCCGCAAGATGGTGACAGTGCTGTGACTATCATCAATGAAGCCCAGGCGGCAGACATCCCGATAGCGGTGTTCAACCGTCCTCCGAATGATCGCAGCAAGGGTATTATTGTTGTCGCGGACAATGTGAGCGCCACCGAGCAAGCTGTCGAATTCATGGCGCAGAAGGCCCTGGCAAAATTTGAAGTCACGGGCGAAGCGCTGACTCCGCTCATTCTTGTGGGGGCGCTGCAAGACACCAATGCGATTGGCCGCCGGGAAGGCTTCTTCAACGTCATCAATCGTTACACCGAGAAGTACCCCGGCCTCTTCAACACCCCGATTGAAGTGGCGACAGAATGGAATGCTGCGACGGCCCTGGCTAACTTAGAAGCCGCTGTGACAGCCAATCCTGATGTCGATTTCATCTTCACCTCGTCGGACTTCCTGTTCCCCACCATTCAATCGGTCTTAGAGCCGCGTGGCAAGTGGCTGCCCGTTGGTACGGCTGGTCATGTGATCATGGGCGGGCTTGATGGTGATGCGACGGCGTGCAAGCTGATCGATGAAGGTTTTGTGGATGCCACAGGCGTGCAAGACCTGTTCCTTGAAGCGCAACTCACGTTAGATGGTATTCGTGCGGCGATTGCCGATGGCGAGACCCAACCCAATGAAGTGCTTCTCGATCCCGGCTTCGCGTTGACCGCTGGCAACATCCAGTTTAATCGTGCGGATATGTGGGGCTGCGTGCTCTTTGACGAAGGCTTCCTCGATCAATAAAACCGGTCTATTTTGTGGGAGCGGGCGGATGGTCCGCTCCCACACTTTTTGTCCACACACTGCGAGTAACAGCCGTGCTTTCCTCCGAAAAAATGCTAGCACCCACCTCAACCCTTACGAATAGGCCGACAGTGACCGCCCAACGAGGTCGGTTCGGAAGACTGCGCCAACTGCTGCTCTCGGATTATTTTGTTCTCTATCTGACAATTGTTATGTATGTGAGTGCGGCGATCATTCTGCCGCGCCTGGGCCGCCCGAATACGCTGGCGCTCCCTGGCAATATTGCCAACCAGTTTACGAATATTTGGCCTTTGCTGGCCGTCGCCATCGGACAGACGTTTGTGCTGATCATTGGGGGGATTGACCTGTCTGTGGGTGCGACGATGGGCATCACCAGTGTGGTGGGCGGCCTGTTCATGGCTCAGACGCTGGATGCCGCGACCTTTGACAAAAGTCCTCTGTGGGGCTCATTGATCTCAGAGCAGGGCGGCATTTTGCTGACCCGCTTTGGCTCGAATGAAGATGCTGTCCTCATTGGAATTCTGGTCATGCTTCTGATTGGCCTGCTCATTGGCTTTTTGAACGGCGTCGCCATCACACGTTTTCGTATGGCTCCCTTCATGGTGACGCTCGTCACGCTCACATTCTTCTCTTCGTTTGCTCTGTGGCTTACGGCCTCACGCAACGTCTCAGGGTTGCCCGAAGACTTTGTACGACTGGGCAACGGGGATATTGTCTCGGTCTTTCTGGGGCCAAAGCTTGAATCGCAAATTGCGCGGCGCGAGATTCTGCCGTTCATCACCTATCCGGCTGTGATTTCGCTTGGGCTGGCCTTCGTGGGGCAGTTTATCCTGTCACGCACCGTGTTCGGGCGGCAGATGATGAGCATCGGCACAAATCCCAAAACATCACAAATTTCCGGGCTACCAAGCGCCCGCGTGGTCATTATGGTGTATATGTTCAGCGGCTTCTGTGCGGCGGTGGCCTCGATTTTGTATTCGGCGCGGATTGGTTTTGGGCAACCATCGCTCGGCGGCGGCAATATCCTGCTTGATATTATTGGGGCGGCGGTGATTGGCGGCACAAGTCTGTTTGGGGGCAAGGGCTCTGTGCGTGGTACGGTGCTCGGTGTGGCGTTCTTCGTCTTTCTCGCCAATGTGCTCAACGCGATGCAGCTCTCACCGTTCATCATTGATGCGGTGAAAGGCGGCGTGATCCTGATTGCGGCATTCCTGGACGTGACGCGTACACGCCTTCTGACGCAGGAGCAGCGCTGATGCCCGTCCTCGAAACCCACGATCTTAAAAAAGCCTTTTTCGGCATTCCGGCTGTGCGTGGGGTCTCGATCACCGCTGAGGCAGGGCAAATTCTGGGCTTGATCGGGCAGAACGGGGCAGGCAAATCCACGCTCATGAACATGCTCGGCGGCGTTGTACAGGCTGACAGCGGCGAGATGCACCTGAATGGCAAACGTTATACGCCGCAAAGCCCGGCTGATGCCCATAAATCACAGGTGGCGTTCATCCATCAGGAATTGAATCTTTTTACCAATATGACGATTGCTGAAAACATCTTCATTGATGATTTTCCATCCTTTGGATTTGGCCCGTTTAAATTTGTGGATTGGCGGATCGTCAGGGAAAAAACCCGCACGGTCCTGAATGAAGTGGGCTTAAATATTGCGCCTGATACAACGGTGGATCGCATCAGCCCTGGCGAACGCCAGCTTGTGGAGATTGCCAGGGCGTTGTATATGAATGCTTCGCTGATTATCTTCGATGAGCCAACCACCTCGCTGACAGCCCGTGAGACAGATAATCTGTTTGCGCTCATGCAGCGTCTGCGCGAGAGCGGCAAGGCCATCATTTATATCTCGCATATTTTGCGCGATGTGCAGACGCTCTCGGACAGTATCGCGGTGATGCGGGATGGACAACTGGTGACACAGGAGCCAGTCGAAAGTTTCAATATCCAGCGCATGATCTCGCTCATGGTGGGGCGCAATATTGACAATTTGTTTCCAGCACGGACAACGACACCCACCGAGACGCCCCTTCTCACTCTGGAGGGCATCAGTGCCGCCGGGATTGTGGAAAATGTCTCCTTCACGCTGCATAAAAATGAGGTGTTGGGCGTGTTTGGCCTGATGGGATCAGGACGCACGGAACTGGCTCGCATCCTCTTTGGCCTGGACAGCTTTGAACGCGGCACGATCACCGTCGATGGAAAACAGCTTCATCATGCCAGCCCAAAGGAGAGCATTCGCCATCACATCGCTTTTGTGACCGAAAATCGGCGCGAGGAGGGCCTGCTGATGAACATCAACATCTCAGACAATATCGCGCTGGCCTCCCTGAATGACTTTGGCAGTATCCCGCTTCAGGCGATTGATCAGGAGCGTCTTGAGACCGCCTCGCAGCATATGGCCGGAGTCTTGCAGCTCAGAAGTGGGGATATTCGCACGCAGACCGTGAAAGCCTTGAGCGGTGGCAATCAACAAAAGGTCGTGATCGCCAAATGGCTGCTGTCCAATCCCAAAGTTTTTATCATGGATGAGCCGACGCGCGGGATTGATGTGGGCGCAAAATTTGAAATTTACAGCATTATTGACCAATTGGCAGCGAGTGGGAGCGGCGTCTTGTTTATCTCCTCAGAGCTTGAAGAATTGGTGGGCATGTGTGATCGCATTGTGGTCATGAGTCGCGGCGAAATCTTTGGCGAGTTCCTGCGCGGCGATTTTACGGAAGAGGCGATCCTTCATGCGGCCTTCCATCAAGAGAGGGTTGAGGTACCAGATGAAAAGCCTGCGTAGTGTCTCACAGGTACTAGTGAACAATTCAACGATTGTATTGTTTATCGCGGTCTTCGTGGTGTTTGGCCTATCATCGCCGTTATTTTTCCAACCTGACAGCGTCATCAACAACATAATCAAAGCGTCGGCTTATACGGGCATCACAGCGGTGGGCATTACCTTTGTGCTGCTCACAGGCGGGATTGATCTATCGCTGGGATCGAATATGTATCTCTCGTCGGTCATTGCGGGTCTGCTGATGCGCAACCAGCATATTGGCGTTGTGCCCGCGCTCATTGTGGCGATGCTGGTGGGCATGATTTACGGCTATCTGAATGCCATGTGTGTTGTGCGGCTCAAGATCATCCCGTTTATGGTCACGTTAGCGACGCTGGTCATTGGGCGCGGGATTGGAACGGCTCTCACAGAAAGTAAGCAGATCGACTTCCCGATTGAGATGGGCCAGTTTGGGCAAACGCCTGTCTTTGGCCTGCCGATGCCCGTAATTGTGTTTGTGATTGTGGCGATCATTGGGTATGTCGTGCTGACACGGATGCCGATTGGGCGACAGATTTATGCGGTGGGCAATGATCCGGAGGCCGCCAAAAAAGCAGGCATTAATACGGATCGCGTGATTACGTTTGTGTATGTCTTCAGCGGGTTTTGTGCGGGATTGGCTGGCTTTATCTTAATTAGTCAGCTGACTCGCCTGGACAGGTCTTTTGCGGAAGGACGCGAGTTTGATGCGATTGCCGCCTCTGTGCTGGGTGGCACGAGTCTGTTCGGCGGGATTGGGACTGTGCCGGGGGCGGTCATTGGGGCGCTGCTCACGCAGATGGTGTCCGCCGGGCTTATATTTAACAATGTTAATTTATACTTACAGCCAATGGTCAGTTCCGTAATAATCTTTATTGCGGTGCTCTTCGACAGCTTGCGCACGGCCACGCAAGAACGGCTCAAGCGGCGGTTTATCAGGCCGCTTGAACCGGAAAAGACAAAAACGTGACGAGTCAGCACGGCGAGAAAAGAAGATGATGGACAGCCATTTACCAGCGATCAGACGCTGATTTACACATTGAATGAGAAGGAATTCGATTATGGTCACAAATGTTGTTTTGATGGGTAGCGGTGGAAAAATGGGCCAACGCATTACCAGAAACATGAAAGATTTGCCTGAGTATAAGATGTTTTATGTTGAGGTAAGTCCTCTTGGGATTGAGAAACTGGCGGGGTTGGGCCTCACCACCACGCCCGAAGATGAGGCCATTGCGCAGGCTGATGCTGTGATTCTCGCGCTGCCGGATAAGCTGATCGGCAAGATTGCCGAGTCGCTCATTCCCAAACTCAAGCCGCGCACGATGGTCATCGGCCTTGATCCTGCTGCTGCCTATTCAGAAGTATTGCCTATTAGAGACGATCTTACGTATTTTGTGTCCCACCCGTGCCACCCTCCGTTGTTTAACGACGAAGTGACAGAAGAAGCACGTCACGATTGGTTCGGCGGGGTTCATGCAAAGCAGTACATAGTATCAGCCTTACACTCTGGTCCAGAGGAAGACTATGCCCGTGGTGATGCCATCGCCAAAGCGATGTACGCGCCTGTAATGAAAAACTATAGAATCACTGTGCAGCAGATGGCGATACTCGAACCGGCTCTCGTTGAGACGTTCAGCGCGACGCTGGTGACCGCGATGAAAGAAGCGCTCGATATTGCCGTACAGATGGGTGTGCCGGAAGAGGCGGCGCGTGAATTTTTCTTCGGGCATATCCGCATTGAGCTCGCGATTGTTTTTGGCTTTACAGACTTTCCATTTTCCGATGGGGCGAAGCTGGCGATCAAAAACGCCTATGACAAGATTTTCCTTCCAAACTGGAAATCCAACATTATGGACCTTGGCGCGCTGCAAAAGAGCGTGGCCGACATCACTGACAGCTTGAAATAACACGATGACAGCCGTGACACGTCTGGGTCTGGGGACGTTCGCCCTGGGCTGGTCGATTGGTGTGCCGGGCGCCCCCCCGCCCAGGCAGCCGATGAATGCCTTTGACATGATTGCAACGGCGCATGATCTGGGCTTGTCGCTGGTGCAGTTTGCCGACAATCTGCCGCTGCATATATTGAGCGATGAGGCGCTGCATCGTTTGCGCGATGAGGCTCGTACTGCTGGCATCACGCTTGAGTTAGGGATGCGCGGCATTCAATCGCCTGACTTTGAGCGCTATATTGAGCTTGCCCATTTCTTTGAGGCTCACTTGCTGCGCACGGTGGTGGATACGAGTACCCATCATCCCGCACCTGACGAGATTGTCGCCCTGGTGCGCCAGCAAATCCCGGCGTTGGTGCAGGCAGGCGTCACACTGGCGATTGAGAACCATGACCGCTTCAAAGTCGAAACGCTGGCGAGCATTATTCGCGAGATCAATCATCCCCATGTGGGCATCTGCCTTGATACAGTCAATTCATTTGGATCGCTCGAAGCGCCTCCCATCGTGATTGAGACGCTTGGCCCTTATGTGGTCTGCCTGCATGTGAAAGAGTTTGTCATCAAACGTGCGGATCACAACATGGGATTTATCATTACAGGGGCCCCCACAGGGAAAGGTATGCTTGATATTCCCTGGGTGCTGCGTTCCTTGCAGGCGCATGGTCGTCCCTTCAATGCCATTATCGAGTCATGGTTGGCACCCACCAATGACATGGATGAGACAGCCGCGATTGAGCGGGAGTGGCTGCGTGAGAGCGTAGCGTATTTACGGACGTTCATATCGGAGTAATGCATGCAGCCTTTACGCTTTGCTATGTTCGGCGCGGGATTCTGGGCAAATTATCAACTGCCGGGCTGGCTGGAAACAGGCATGGTGGAATGTGTTGCCATCTGCGATCCCAATCGCGACAAGGCTGCTGCGCTCGCGCAGCGATGGGGTGTTCCCATCGCCTATAACTCGGCAGAAGACCTGTTTGCGCACGAAACGCTCGATTTTGTGGATATTTGTGCGCCTGTCGAGGTTCATGTGCCGCTGACGAAGATGGCGGCGGATCGCGGTTTGCATATGGTGTGCCAGAAGCCGCTTGCGCCCTCGCTGGAAGCGGCAGCCGAGTTGGTTGCCTATTGTGAGCAAAAAGGCGTCATGCTGTTGGTCAACGAAAATTGGCGCTGGCAAGATCCGATACGCCGATTGAAGGCCCAACTTGAGACAGGGAGTATTGGGACGCCGTTCCGTGCACGGATCGATTATCGCAACAGCTTTCCTATTTTTGATAATCAGCCTTTTTTGAAGACGCTGAAGCAGTTCATCATCGCCGATATGGGGACGCATATTCTAGATGTCACACGCTACCTGTTTGGCGAGGCCGCATCGCTGTACTGTCATACTCAGACTATTCATAAGGATATTGTGGGAGAAGATGTCGCAACAGTCATGCTTAAGATGGTCAGCGGAGCAACGGTTGTTGTGGAGATGAGTTATAGCTCGCCGCGTGAGCATGATCGTTTCCCAGAAGTCTATGTTGAGATTGAAGGTGATCAAGGCTTTTTAGAGCTTGCGCCCGATTTCTGGATTCGCGAGACATCGCCACAGGGCACACTGGCACAGCGATCTGTTCCTGTGCATTACGATTGGGCAAACCCTGAGTATGATCTCGTCCACACCAGTATCGTGACATGCCAAACCCATCTGGCGAAAGCGCTCATGGCCCTTGATCCTGCTGAAACGACAGGTCTCGATAATCTGAAAACCTTGCAGCTTGTCTATAAAGCCTATGAATCGTCTGTGAGCGGTCAGAGTATAGGACTTGGGATATCCTGACCAATGGAACGGAAAATAAGTCTAAGCAAAATTAAAGCATTCAAGAAAAGTAAAAACGATTGAGTCTCATGGCCTATCAGATGGGAAGGGCTTCAAAGTACGCGATGTGCCTGAACCAGCGGATTGAGGGTAAAACTGTAGCGCCCCAGAATCCGGATGTGATCCGCCTAAACCTACCGAAGCTGCCTTTTGGGGCAACATTGTTTGTTTTTCGTTACAGTGAGTTAAGCTAATGAGAAATGAAGGAAAGACGAAAATGCCAGAGAAGGTAAATTCTCTGGCAAAATAGCCTCCATTGTGCTGATTTGTAGGTTCAGTAGAAGTTGTGTAGACTGATCATAAAGTTGAATTTCTCTGGCAAAACGATGCAGGTCACAGAAAATGCTTCAAGAATACTACTACCAATTTTTGCAGGATTGTTCCCAGTTATACCACCTCAAACCCAATACCATTCGCGCTTATCGCTATGAACTGAGTGCTGCGACCCAACACCCCTTCTTCCACAGCAAACTGGATGACATGACCTTGAATGATCTAGAAAGGTGGATCAGTCGCCCCCCTGCCGCACCAAGTACTGTTGCTCGTCGTACCGCTACTTTCAGCCGATTCTTTGACTGGGCTGTTCGCCATCACCTTTGCAACCATAATCCACTTGATGGTCACCGCCCGATCAAAATAACGCGCCATCTACCAAAACCCATCCAGCGGGAGGTTGATCGACAGCGAATAGAGAGTGCAATCGCAGCGGCATCTGTTCCCTATCGGATTGTTTTTACCATCCTACGAGAAACAGGTATGCGTGTCAGTGAAGTTTTGGATTTGCGAATAGGTGATGTGATTCTCGAAGCCGGGCATGAAATGTTGAGGATTAGAGAACCTAAAAATAGAATTGAGCGGAGTGTGATTCTCACGCCATCAGCCACACCCAAAAGTCTGCGCGCTTTGCGTCAGCATTTGAAGGGATTGGCTTATACAGGCGACTATGAATTGTTGTTCCGTTCTAACAGGGGAACGAAAATTTCTTACGATACAGCCCATTACCAGTGGGCAAAACTCTGTCGCTCAGTCCAATTGATTAATCAAGAAGGACATCCGCTTTATACACTCCATCAACTTCGGCACACACGGGCAAGTGAACTCGTTGCCCAAGGGCAAGGCATCGAGATCGTGCAGCGTATTCTCGGGCATCGCGACATTCGCTCCACGCTCGCTTATGTCGAGTTGAACGATGATCAAGTACGAGCGGCATTGGAATATCCCAAAAGACGGTAACGAAGTGTCATCACAAAATTAAACAGCGGTTTCAATAGCAATACGTTGTTCCAGATCAAGTTTGAAGATGCCATAAGGGTTGATATGAGCATAAATGAGCGGCGTCAAAGCCCGCAAATCTGCCGTCGTCATGTGTTTATACCAGTAGGGTTTGGTAAGCACCTGTTGCAGCATCAAGGTATTGATATAGATCAAAGCGTTCTGTAGAAGCTGTAACGCTAACATCGATAGCTCTTGATCAGCTAAACGTCTGCCAGAGAGTTCACCAGTGCGACCATAGGCGAGATAATCATTGGTGCTGTTCCAGTTTTCGATAATGTTCAATCCTTCGTCAATTTCGCGTCTCAGGGCCTCCGAACTCAGATAATTACACAGAAAAATCGTTTTGATGACCTTACCTAACTCGGCTAATGCCCGGTACGTTTCATGTTGAACTTCGGTGTGAGTAAAGCGTTTGAGGATGGTCTCAGTGTCGGTTGTCCCTAAAAGCAGCGCAGCAGCGTATTGGATGAACATGTCATAATGTCGCTGGATCAGATCCCAATCAATCGGTTTAGCAAGAACCGGTTCAAGATTGGCATAGGTTTCGGCATCAGGGCGCGATAGTTTTTGACGACCTAGATTTTTCAACCGGGGCAGCAGTTCAAAACCAAGCAGGTGACTGAAAGCAAAGGCAATTTCGCTTTGCCCATGAGTGTCAACATAATTCCGCTCAATGTTCATCGTGGTTTCGTGGCGTAAAATACCTTCAATCATGGAAGCGACTTCGGAGGAAGAGGGTGCTTTCAATTGGGAATAAATTGCCAGTGATTTACGTTCAACATGCCAGTAAACCATGACCCCGCGACCCCGATAACGGATATGCCATTCCGATTTAAGATTTTCACCACGTACCGCAAACTTGCTGGAATCAGAAGCACAAGCGACACTCCCCTCACCCCAGACATGGGGTAAGCGAACCGCTAAAGTGGCATTGACTAATTTGGTGTTGGCGTTTCGCAAGGTTTCTCTGGAGATGAAATAACGTTTCACGTAAAGCAGATCATCAGCGGTTTGTTCCTTATCGCCGGTACTGGCTTGTTTCATACCGATGTTGGTCCCTAACCCAAACAAGCACAACAAGAGGCGTTTATGGAGAACACTTTCGCCCAATACTTGCCGGGTGGCTAATGTTTTGAACTCACGTGTAAAATGAACCCGTAAATCCGCTTCTTTCAACACATCAAGCAAACTGGTCATCGGCCAGAGACGAGTCACCTCTGCTTTTAGAGCCGACAGGAAAGGTGGTTTAGCTTGTGCTGGCAGCGGTGAAAGGCGAACCCATCCCTTTCCACGGGACATAATTTTGACATAGGGATTGTTTAAAATGGTGTCATTAAACCGTGTCAAAGCCTCTTTCAACCGTGCTTTTAGCTGATCGTTAAAAGTTTCAGCGTTGAGAGCATGATTGAGTAAGCTGTAATAGGCTTCCCGTTTTTGCTGAAAATCACTCAACAATGCCTTATCCGGATTGCCATGGCTCACCGCACCCTCAACCCAAATCTCGGTTGACCGCAGTTTTTCGCGCAGCATCCCCAAGACACACAGTTCATAGTCCAACCGACTGATCCGATCTTTCCCCCGTTTGCGTTTGACAATCACCACCTCCATCCAACCGGGACGAATAACCCCTTCCAAGGGGATGTCCTCGTCCAATGGATAGAAAGACATATTCTGGTGGTTTAAGTATTTTTCGATGACTTTGAGCGCGCGCAGTACCGGTTGATGTTCAACGTTGTTTGATCGAAAATGCAACGTCTCCAAAATCACCGCCAACATTCGGCGGTAGTGCCGTCCATAGCTGCGACGCATCACTTGCCCAACCTCTTGCCGATACGTTAGGGGAGGATCTTCACGCTCTTGAACAACTTGCTTGAGTTTCTCCTCGCTCACCACGCTAAAGATGACTTCTGACACACTGCCCTCTGGTTTCGCCAAGGATGCTTTTGCCATTTTGAAAAGCATTTCGCTCTTTCCATAAATACGCTGAATGTCCTTAAGGTTTTGCTGGTCAATTTTGCGCTCAGCCCGGGTCGAGATTTTGTGAATAATCTGATTGAGCAGATCCACCAGTTGATCTGTAATCTCCCCTCGCCGCTTATGACAAAATGCCGCCAACAACGTGTGTAAAACTGCATCAGCATGTCGCCTCAAATCGCTGGGATATTCGGCAACCGCGCGCTGACGATAAACCTCCACCCATTTAGAATCGATCTGCTCAAACAGCAGACTGGGTAACCCAATGGCACCTAATTCCCGTAATTTCTCCCCGGCTTCCAGCACATTTTTCAGGTCTACACCGTCTGGATCTTCTTTGAGTTTGGCTAAACGTGACCATGGGTTTTCACTTTCCGGGCGAGTTGTGGGATCAGGGGTCAGCAGCGCACGCAGTTTCTCTTTCGTTGACTCCGATAATTGGACATCAATTTCTTGGCACACACTTTCTTGGTAAGTGCTGAGGGCGGATCGGGCTAACCGTTCCATCTTATCAGGACTAAAGGGTTCAATCCGAAGTTCCCGAAGAGATTCGTATGCACGGGTCACCCAGTAATTTTCACTGTGCTCATGCGGCATCATGGCATGCTTGATCAACTCATTGATTAGTGTCATTCGATCTTTCGATTGAGCCCCCCGAAAGCCACAATGTTCTCGGATTGTTGCACGGTCGTTTTTGCTTGTGCGTCCGTTCCACTCATACTGACGGAAAATATGGACTTCCACTGCCAACTGCTGCGCTACAAATTCCAAAACGGTACGAGGAATTTCACGTTTAGATTTGAAAAACTTCCCCCCAGACTGAAAACACTTCAACATTACCGCCAGACCTAACTGGTTATAGTCCACTTTTCCCCGCAACAGATGCGACTCCTCTGCCGATAAAGTGAAATGTTCAATCAGCTCCTCAATCTCCCATTCCCGTTTCATCTCTTCCCCTTCGATCAAATGGATTGACCGAGGGAGTTTCAAAGTTTTCCTCCTGTTTTGCAAATTTTCTTGGCAGCAGAGGATTTAGAGGAGAAGTGTGGTGGTTACTTTAATGTTACAAAAAACAAACAATATTGCCCCAAAAGGCAGCTTCGGTAGGTTTAGGCGTGATCGTAGGCCAGAGGTGTAATATGATCCAAGTCATCGAGATTCAACTCAGGGTCTTTGTGTTGTAACTCGGACAGGGCTTGATCGAGATAATAGGTATTCC
>Ga0105046_10012239_pt1 | contig 13308 bp, 7 predicted proteins | sample MAT03_FD_78385 | JGI IMG/M metagenome (GOLD analysis project Ga0105046, IMG submission 78385) | Freshwater microbial communities from Lake Fryxell liftoff mats and glacier meltwater in Antarctica - MAT-03 (megahit assembly) | ecosystem: Environmental > Aquatic > Freshwater > Ice > Liftoff... | reverse complement strand
ATTGATTGCACAGGCCATGGGGTGCCAGGTGCGTTGATGTCCACCATAGCCAATGATTTGCTTAATGGTATCATAGAAATAGGCACAACCAATCCCGGAAAGATTCTAACGAAGCTGAACCAAGATCTTAAACGGGCTTTCCGTCAGCATTTGGCCTCAAACGAGATCAGCGACGGCATGGACATTGCCCTTTGCACCTATAGCAAAACCCAAAATCTACTCCAATTTGCAGGAGCCAAAAGATCGCTCACACTTATGAGGAAAGCAGAACATGCTCCACTTTCAGGCCATGTTGCACCACGAGCAGGGGATGGGCTTCATTTTTATGAGTTCCCACCTTCCAGGTGTTCAATAGGTGGTTTTACTTCTGAACAATTTTCTTTCGAAACCACTGAGATCCACATAATTCCCGGAGATATAATATATATGTACACCGATGGTTATGCGGACCAGTTTGGCGAGCAAACAGACAAAAAGTTTATGGTCCGGAATTTTAAAGAGCTTCTTTTATCTATTCATCAGGAAACCATGGTTTCGCAATGTGAGATTTTGGAAGATGCATTTGGGCAATGGAAAGGAAATGCAAAACAAACAGATGATGTGCTGGTGATGGGATTCCGATTTGATTAGGCCTTTGTGAAAAAGTCTCTACAGGCTTTAAGTGAGATTGTTATAGCGTATTTTCTATAAAAAGATATTTGATAAAAAAGTTCAAAATCCTTGCATATCCGATTTTCAAAACACATAAGGTTATAATTGAAACCTCCGTTTTGACCTCACCCCAGCCAGCGCCCACTGTTAAAGCTAGTTCTGTACAAGTCTCCACCATGCCTCTGGCTTGGCAGGAGGGAGAGGGAGGTTATGATTACCATTGGCTTATGATTTATCGACAAAGTTCTTACTTTCTCAGTGGGCCCAAATTAAATGTTGTCAATTGGTTGCCATCAGAAGATAAGAATGGGTATCGTTTTATTTTACGTCCAGTCATGATGCAGGAGAAGATATAAAATTCCAAACAAAATCCAGCTCAAGAGCAAAAGCATAATGCAGATCAGCGTTTTCATATTGTTAAAATATTGTATCATTAATTCTGAATTACAAGTCTTCTGGTCTCTTTTGATTCGCCCCAGCTTGCGGTATTGGTCCAGTTAGAACCAGAGGAGCCCACCCAATATCGGATAGCGCCTGAAGCTGAGGATATCAGTAAAAGGTGCTGCAATAAAAACGGTTGGCAGGTACACACTTAAAACACTAAGGACTAGTGTCTGTGGCATAATGTACGGTTGTTACATATCAATGTTGTTCTGGTTGCTTTTACATTTCATCGTTAAATTATCCTTACCATCCTGGTTAGTGAGTAAAAGAGTTGGATGGTTTTTGTGGATTTTCTGACAGGTAGTACCTGCTTTCTTTTGGTACATTTTCTGTTGGCGTTAAAGTGAATTCTCTTTCCGTGCTGGTGGTATTAAGGGTATAAAATTCCGGTTTAATGCCTGTTAAAGAAAATGAATCTGGCCGGCTAAAACGGACCGTTCCCCGGTTGTGTTCAAAATGGCCAGCACTGAACAAGGCTTCAGCCTTTAGTTCCAGCACTCCGGATGTAGAAATAAACTGGGATCCAGCCAGGTGGAATTTCCCATTTACTGTTATGTGGTTTGAACCTCCAATTAATGAACCCCCATAAAAAGCAGCTTTTCCGGATATAGAAATTGGATGTGAAATCTGATAGATCATTCCTGTGTAATACAGACCGACTTCAAAATCTAAAACCCTTACTTCAACGTCTAAAAGGCAATTTCCAACCCCGCCATCATTAAATACTACCTCATCATTTTCCGATGGCACACTTGCCCCTGTTGTGCCGCCGCAAGTTGCAGACCAGTTTTCCGTATTGTTCCAATTGGAGGCGGAAGACGATACCCAAAATCGGGTTGCACAATAAGCAAAGGAGTTGATTAAAAGGAAGCATATGCAAACCGGTATTTTAAGGTTTAAAGATTTAAGATTCAAGATTTGTGTGAAATACATTTTTTTTCATCGTTTAGAAATTATCTTAAAGTGGCTCGTGCGAATCAGGTTCAGATGAATCATCAATATCACAGAGAAGACACTTCAAGGATTTGACAAATGTGAACGCCTTCTGAATAGGAATTACCAGAACTGGTTTATTCAAATAGCGGTTGTACAGAGCCAGAACATTTTCTCTATTACCATTAGAAAATGTTCCGACTGGGTAACAATTTTACAGGTCTCTAAAATTTAAAAAAAGAGATCAGTATATTGATGTTTAGATATTTAGAAACAATGTATTGCTCAAAATAATACTATTCTATACAATTTTCTACATGCTCAGATGAGAAGCTGTATCGCATGAACCGGATTGCTTATAATGACTTCTGACATTAGTCACTTTAATACCCTGTAAAGGTCATACAATTATTGGTCAATCATTTACACCTAAATCTGAAGGAAAACCAGACCATTACTTTTTTAAGCTATGTAAGTTGTAACAACGTTTCTATAAAGTGTACATTGGTTTATCAAGAAATAGGTAGGCTGAAAAAGAAAGACGCCCCTTCCCCTGGTTTTGCTGTTGCCCAAACTCTGCCGCCGTGATTTTCTACAATTCTCTTAACAATAGCAAGACCAATGCCAAGGCCTGTAAATCCTTCATGCTCATGCACTCTATGAAATACATCAAAAAGTTTGCTGGATTCCGGAATGTCAAAGCCTGGCCCGTTGTCTATAACAGAGTAAATAATTTCAGACTCATTTTCTTGCGAGGAAATCTGAATGACTGGTTTTTCTTTGGCAGCAGAATATTTTAATGCATTGGAAATGAGGTTGATCCAAACTTGCCTTATGAGGCCTGTGTTTCCCATGGCAGGAATAACTCCCTTAATTTTGATGTCAGAATCCGGAAACTCCGTTTTTAATTCTTCGGCAACCTGAACGACCATATCGTTCATGAAAATGAATTCCTTTTCGACATTTCCAGAACGGCTAAACCTGGAAAGATCAAGCAAATCGTCGACCAACTGCCCCATGGCCAATGTATTCCTTTTTATTTTGTCTAATAACTTAATTTCCATCTCATTCACCTTGTCTTTTAACAAAAATCTTAGAAGTTCAGCTGAAGATTGAATAACGGTTAGTGGGGTTTTGAGGTCATGAGAAACGGAATATCCAAAAGATTCCAGCTCTTTGTTGGCCTTTTCGAGCTGGGCTGTCCGATCCATAACTTTTTTTTCTAAAGAGTCATTCAGCTCTTTCAAAGAAGCTTCACTGGCTATAACCGCATTCAAGTATTTTATCCTTTGTTTTTCCACCCGCCGTTTGTTGATGGCATTAAGCACCGATTGGGGCAAACGTTGAAGCCGGTCTTTTAAAATATAATCGTAGGCACCTGCCCGCATGGAATGAATTGCAAAATCTTCTGATGCGGTGGCAGTTACTAAAATAAAGGGAATTTGTGGATATGATTTTTGAACAATCGCCAAGGCATCTACCGAATTAAAGGAAGGTAAAGTATGGTCAGAAAGGATGATATCCGGAGAAAGGCTTTTAAGGGCCTTTTCGAAATCTTCCCTATTGTCAACCACAACAATTTCACACTTTACTTTTCCTTTTTTCAATTCATGTGCTACCAGGTCAGCATCTGTGGGTATATCTTCCAGGTGTAGTATTTTGAGCATAGGAATTTGCTTGGTGTTGACCAACAGGTAATAAAGACCAAAATCAGTATTGGACATTGTAAAGTTATCAAAATCAACAGGTTTTGTACTATATCTATTGGATCAAAGGGTATATTTTTTCTGAGTATCTGTATTTTCTTCTAGCGGGGAAAGGATGGCAACAGGCATGGTTTTGGCTAGGTCATATTCCCTATTATTATTTATAACCTCCTTGAAGTCTACCTTAGAAATTTTTGAGGCGATTAAAATTGATTTTGGTTTTGATCCATTGTATCGGTTTGCGAACTCATGTTTCCAAATAGAAATAGATCGCAAGAGCTCCATCTTTCAAATGAAGTTAAACAGTTTTACATACCACATTTTCGAAGTTCTATTTGCACTAGCCCTGGATCAGTATCATTTACTTCAATAAATAGTATTTCTTCCACTTTATCTAAAGGAATCGTAATTGATAATAGGCATCGAGACACTTGTTCTGGGAAATTCTGCCTGTGCATGAAAATTTTTAAAAGCGCCCCTCTGCCAGGGGCATTATTTTATATCAAATCCAATCTATCATCGGTTTTTGAATAAATGACCATTGTCCCTACTTTTCCTAACTTTAGCTCCGTACGAGATTCTTTTTTTAAATGCGCATTCAATTTCGTTGGAAATTAGAGTGGACCATAACCTGCTCTATTAAAATAAAATACAGAACATGGTGAAACAAATTTTTGTCCAGGTAATTTTATGATTATAGAATTTGGGTTGAAATAAAAATGTAACTATTAACTTGAATAATGTAATTTTAAAAACTTGCAATTTGATAAAATTACACCAGATTCAAATTGCTTTAATAGTATGTGAATTAGCATTTTCTATTTATTTTTATGCGTGATATTCATCTTTCATTGGTCAATCATTCCTTATTGTAATATACAAACTGTAAAATCTTTATAACCCTAGTAAAATGATAAAATCAATTACATCTAATCTGCTTATTTCTAATTACTTTTTGGCTCAGCACTCAAATGGTTGGAAGGAAGAGCGTGTGTTTCCTTCTGCAGTATCTCTGACTAGCAGGCAGGTTTATTATCTGTTAATGGCTGTTTTTCTTTGGTTCTACCCACCACTTAGTAGCCCAGGTGATGTGTTTTATCTCTTTATTTTTATGGGCATAATGACCTATTCAATTCTGGTTGCCTTTAGAAAGTCTATATTTTCTTTGTATGAGAGTTTGAATATTCTAAAAATTGTCCACTTAAGAACAGGTAGCAAAGTAAACACACTTTTCAGTATGGCTGTTTCAGGACTTGGGCTACTTATTTTTGGTATTACCTCTGCTATCAAAATAGTAGGATACTATCAACACTAATTTACATCTGTCCAGATCTGTGCTCAATGAAAAAAATTCTGATTATTGAAGACAACGAAGATATCAGAGAAAATACCTGTACATTTCTAGAAATGGCGGGCTATGAAGTGTGTATGGCTATGAATGGCCGCGAAGGTATTGATGAGGCCAGAAGATCAAGACCAGACCTTGTTGTTTGTGATGTAATGATGCCTGAGCTGGATGGCTTTGGCGTTTTGCATATTTTCCGGAAAGATCCTAAGTTTCAGGACATTCCATTCATTTTTCTAACAGCCAAATCTGACCGAAGTGATATCAGAAAAGGTATGGATCTTGGAGCAGACGATTTTCTCAGTAAGCCATTTTTGGTTATGGAGCTTTTAGCATCTATAGAATCGCGTCTTGAAAAAGTTTCAAATAAAAGAGCCGGTGGTGTTTTTTCAAGAGAAATCACTGAAGCTGATAAGAAGGAATTGGTTCATAAGCTTTTCTCTGTTCCTAAAGTGAAAAGGTTTTCTGTAAAGCGAAAAACCAATATTATTCAGGAAGGCAACCTGCCTCAACAACTCATTTTAGTGGAGAGAGGAATAGTAAAAGCTTTTTCTACGCACGTTTCTGGTAAGATTTTGATAGCAGATCTTTATTTCAAAGGAGATATCATTGGGCTTTCCGACCTGGTATTGAAAAGAATTTTTCGTTTTTCGGCAGAAACTGTTTCGGATGCAGATCTGGCAGTGGTTTCAAGTCAGGATCTTATAGAATATTTTGGCAAACAGCCCAGGGAATCTGAAATTGTGACATACATTTTAGGTATTGAGTTGGATAAGAAAGAAGCCCAATTTCTGGATATGGCTTACACTCCAATGCGTGAAAGAGTGGAAAATCTGATGAAATCTCTGGAGAAAATGCTGGATGCAAATAATCTGGAAGACATATCATCCTATTTTACAAGAGAAGAATTAGCCCAAATGGTTGGTACTGCTACTGAATCACTTATTAGGGTGTTGGGAGGAAAGCAATGAGGTAGATTTCAGGTGTTTAAGTTCCTGAATTTTTCAGGCAACGCAACTCTTATGTCACCTTATCATTTTTTGCCCTCATTGCTTTCAATGTTCTTACCCAACCTCTTTATACAACCACTAAAAAGTTTTTAGCAAAGGAATCGTTTTTCGGTCCGTAGCTGATTTTGCTTCCAGCCAATATTTTCCTTTCGGAATATGAGCGGCAGAAATTTCAAAGTCACCTCCATCCACATCTTTAGAAAACCATACTCTTCCGTAAACATCAGTCATTTGCACCCTGGAATTAGGATGTAGATTGTAAATCTTTATCCGATCCTGTATCGGGTTTTCTACCCAGATTTTAGCACTTTCAGAAGCAATCTGGCAGATGGACCAGTAAACTTTAGGATTGGTGGAGTCAAGGTCAAATTGTTTCAACTGATAAATGAGCGTAGAAGATTTTCGCATGAATGGCGTATGGGTCAACACATATTTATTAATTACACCTTGTTCGCCATATGCAGGCAATACATCGACAGGGGAAAATATTTTTCCATCATCAGAATAACAGAGCTCATATCTATCGGAGTTTACCTCCGATGCAGTTTCCCAAATCACGGTGACATCGTTTGGCACGGAAGAGGGTGTTGCTTTGAAAGAAATAATCGATACAGCCAAAGGATTACTCGGTCCATCGAGAGAGCTGCTCGCAATGTAAAATTCAGAAAAACCGTCTACCATAAATTCTAAAAAGTATCCACCAGCAGTGGGGGTTTTTTGTACCTGACCCGCTGGTAAAAACTCACCCTTTTCGGCAAGAATATCGTTGTTGGTCAAAGTTAGATCCTGTGCGGGTCCATCGTATTTGTAGATACCGAGCTCCTGAAAAGATTTCATTTTTGGATCAGCAGCTATCAGTTTCTTAACCTCAGCATCGGTTACATAAAGTCTCACCTTAACATTGTTTGTTGGCTGATTACCTGGAAGAATCAAAAAATTTCTATCAAGATATGGCACCCCGAAAAAATTTCTGACCGGGCCTACGTTCCGTTTCATTTCTACTGATATTTCGCCTAATCCAATATTTTCAACAGAAGCTACCATATTTGGCAACTGCCCGAAATGAGTCCATCCTTGTGATGAAATCGTTGAAGATGCTGCAGAGAAAAGGGAATCGCCCACAATGTCAAAAGCAGATTCGATCGAAACATCGTCAAAACCAAAACCTTCTGAGTTTACGCTTACATCCGAGCTAAAGCCAAACCTAAATTTGACATTGGACGTATTAGCGAGGGTTAGAATCGGAATGCGAATGCTACTGACTTCCCAGTTTTTGCGAAGTCCATTCCAATGGTCTGAGGCATGGGTATACCAATTGGTTCCTTCACCTATTGTACCTACTTTTTCCCAGGTTGTTCCATCCTGCGAAACTTCTAGCCAGGCATAGTCATAATCTTGCTCTGTGCTGAATATGGAGTTGAAGCTGAATTGAATATCGGTTTGGAATGAATTCAAATTGAAACAGGGCGATTCTACATACGAAAGATCGTTGTTCGGGTAAAGCGAAGTCAGGCCATTGGTCCACATCTTTTTGCCATTGGCAGCGGTATCAATAATGGATAAATTAATAGATGGAGTTCCCCATTTCCAGGAACTGCTGGTGCTGCTAGGACGCCAATTTCCTGAAGAGGCTTCAAAACCTTCAAAATAAGGGAAAGTAGAAATCACAGGTGCTATGAAAGCTGTTTGATTGAAAAGCGAATCATTACCCGGATAGGCATCAAGTGGGGCATTTACCCAAATTTTGAATTCAAGCTGTCCAAGTAAACCGGATGGTAAAGAGTTTGAAAACTCATAATCCAGGGTAGCATATCCGGCAAGCTCAGGAACAATGTCTTCTACTGGAGCCTGCCCAGGTAATGAGTATCCCACTTTAACGTTTTGGGCAATTTGATTGGTTTTGTTTTGGATTTTTAATTTTACTTTTTGAGAAGTATTGCCTGCACACCCATTGGTTGGAGTTACTAAATTTGAAATGGCAACATCGTTTCCTTCCAGGCTTAACATCAGATTGTCCACTGCATATCCACCACCATTAGTCATATTGACCGGCTTAATTCCTATTTGGGTAAATTTAATTTGGAATGAACTGCTTAAATTTTGTCCATTCAGAAAGGGGTTTAGATTTAGTCTTTGATATTTTATAATCTGCCCGACGGTGAAAGTTGCGCTCGGGAATCTGATGATTTCTACCCATAGTGCCTGGTCATTTGGTCTCATCCATAGGCTGTTGCCCGCTGTGAGCGGGCCAAAGGATACCCAATCAAAATCGAGGAAAATTATTTCTTCGGTGGCATAATTGGCCAGATTCAAAGTGAAAATTAATTCTCCCGATGCGGGTATGATGCCATCTATTTTTCTTTTGTCTAACACCAAACTTTTAAAGCCAAAGGAAGTGGGCATGTTTGGCATATTTGTTTTAAAACGGCCGGTTGAGGTCACATTAAAATCAAGCCCAAAGGCATCCGTTAAACCACTTTTACTGGATGTAAGGCTAACATTTTGTCCTGCCATTCCAATATCTTCTGCCTTGTATTGCCATGGCAAAGTGAGTGCTGTATTGCTATAAACTTCAATTTTAGTAAACAGACTGTCATTTCCTCTGTTGGCATCCCCATTGGCAGAAATCCAGAAACGAACCGGATAAACGCCTACATCGGGAAGTTGAAGACTGTCGGTAAAATAGATGATCTGGCTTTGCAAAGGTTGGAGAGTTATTATTCTATCGGTGTACGTAACCGATCCTGGTGTTGATTCCATAAAAATCCGAACAGGAAAATCGGTAACGTCTGCATTTCCAAAGTTTTGGATTTTCAAATGTATACCAGATTGCGTTCCAGGATCAGAACTGGTGAGCCTCCGGCCAGATTTTGGAGAATCTAAAGATGTGATGCCAAGATCCGGGCCCCAAAGACAGGCATTTATAGCCGGTGTGATACTTACAGCATCAGAGCGCAGCCCGGCATTTTGACCTTTCCACGGCCTTACAGATGCGTGTATCACTTTTCCATTTACTAATTGATTCAAAGTAAATGTTCCTGAACTTGTAAATCCCTTTGTTTGCCAACTTCCTGATTCTCTGTTTAGAACCATCACTTCATAATTGGTGGCAGGTAAAGAAATTGTCCAGGTAAGCTTTGCGGTCTGAGAACAAGGCTGCGCTGTTACATTGGGTTGAACGAATGCTTCTGTCTTGACCCAATTTGAAAACACATTGATTCCGCCTTCTGAGGCATTGAGGCGGAACCAACGTTTTTGGAAATTTGTATAAGGAACGTTCCAATTTAAAGTCAATGAATTCAAATCTGATACCAGAGCAATCTGGGCCCAGTTTTGGCCGGAATCTGTGCTCATTTCTACTTTCATAGAACTAAGATTGAAGCCGGATTTATCCCACCAGATGGGCAAAGCAGCACCAGCTTTTATCTTTTGCTCATTCAGAGGATGCGTAATAACCAGCTCAGGCACAACCCAATCGTACACCAACCAATATTTTTGAGTGGGACCTGAAAGCAATTTAGACTTTACTAAAATTTTAATGTTTTCAAATTCCGATACATTAAAAGTTACCTGCTCCATATTGTTGAGGGTGTCTTCTCTTCTGGCGGCAGACAAGCCGACCCCCGAAGGTGTAGAATTCAATACCCAGGGCAAAAAGGCCTGGTTAGCAGCATTTTCCACTTTTAGATCCAGATCATTAATCAAATCTTTAACCGCATCTACAGCCGCAGCCGGATCGTTCCACACCAACATTATTTTTACACTTTTTGCATTGGCAGGAGCTGTAATAGTCACTATACTGGTTTGGTTTGAGTAAATAGAACCGGATTTAAACCAGGCATTATCCAGGATCCGTTTGGCCTTTCTGGCATTCACCCTACCAAACCCAAATTTAAAATCAACATTAGGTTGACCCAGATCTTCAGCAGAATTGCAGAGCAATCCTTTCAAAAGTGCATTTTCAGGATTGGCATTACCATAAATTTGCTTGTATCGCTGCACCATCAATGCTAAAATTCCGGTGATTGCCGGAGCAGCCTGCGAAGTTCCACCTTTCACATTATAGGAATCACTTGGAACCGTTGAAACAATGTTGTTGCCATCAACTACAATTTCGGGCTTTACCCTGCCGTCCATGGTTGGCCCTGTTGAGCTAAACCATGCCATTTGATCCTGTCCTATCACTGCACCGACGGTCAATATATTTTTTGAAACCGGATATCCCTCTGAAAGGTTGTTGAATCCAATGGGATATGCACCACAGCCTACAGCACCTTGATTGCCTGCCGCAAAAACATGCAATAAATCGGGAATCGTAACCAATTGATTGTCTATAAAATTGCATGTAGATGAATATTTACCAGCCCTTGAACAGTTTAGATTTATTCCATAGGAATTGTTTGTGAGAACCACATTTTGGTTTGTACGCAGATCTAATCCGCCAGCGATCGTAGATGAGGTTGTTGTGTTCAAAATTCGGGCGCCAGGTGCTATCCCTTGTTTGTCGGCAAAAAGTAAACCTGATCCGCCCACTATGCCTGTCACATGGTCCTGATGGTCGGTAAATGATGATATTTTAAATTGAACCAGATTCTCCTGATGCGTTTCCAGGTCGGCATGGGTTTCAACAAGTCCACCATCGCCTACTGCAACGGTCACACCTGCTCCATCCAGACCCGAAAGACCGCCATCAATGGAACTTTTGATCCAGTTTGCACGGCTTTGCGGCCCGGTAACAGAATTAAAATGAATCAGTTCGCCTTCCGATTTTTCGATCCATTGTACCCAGTTTGAACTTAAAAGTCTTTCCAGTTGGGCCATTTTAGCCTCAATCTTAAACATGGAAGGTTCTCCCGGCCAAACTTCAACCAACTTTCCCCAGTCAGGATTCCATTGACGCTCAATCTCATTTGCCTTTACACCTGGAAATCCCAAAACATTAAATTCACCTAATGAATGGTCTGATTTATTGGAAACAGCATCTGACAGTTCCCTTTCGAAAATAAATTCCTTTTTAAAAGGAGAAATGGAAGTAAATCCAAATTTATCAATTTCTGAAATAGGGAAGCCCAAGGGAATAGAGGCCAATTGACTCTGAGCAGAAAATGAGGTGCCTAGTATAATACCGGCCGCTCTTAGTTCTTTAAATTGATTTTCAGAAACCGGCTGGTTATGGTGGATGATCCAAAATTGATGGTTCTTAAAAGCCACTGCGGAATCTTTCTGATTTTTTGAAATTGAACCTGGATTATAATACCTTACTATATTTTTGCTCAGCTTTAATTTGCCTTGTGCAAAAATGGAGACAGGCATAGAAGAGGAAATACAAACGACCAGACAGATTTTGAAATAGGAGACAAATGAATTTTTCATTTTTGTAAAATGGATATAGAATAATGCAGGAAATTATTTTCGACCGCTTGAGGGACTGTTCATTCGACTGGAGTGAACGGTCTTAAATCGAGGGCATTACCGGAATTGCAGTGGCAAAGTTGAAGCGAAAATATGCAGAATAATTTAGCGTAATGACCCGATTAAATTGAAGTGACATTACCTTGGATTCGCCTTTAACAGTATATTAAAAATTGTTTTACAGTACAGTCCTTACTGGATAGAATTCGTCGGATTTAAGGGAATACACGTTTTGAACTTTCAGAAGGCCATTTTAAGCAATATTAAAGGCGGGCATTTCTGCAAATCCTGACATCAGCTGGAATTGCGGCCATTGTTTGCAACAAACTATTAGCCATTTTATTAGTTGCCAATTGTCATTAATGGCTATGACAATTGTCAATTACTCTGATCTGTGAAGAAAACGAGGTTTTCTTGCTACCGTCCACAAATGAGTGTAAGTGACCAACAATCTTACCATACATACTGGTTTATACGCAAACGGTGCAATCCTTTACCCTTAAAATTTTAAACGAAAGCGGTTTGGCCTTGTACTGGCAAACCTTTGCCGTCTTGGATGTCCATTGCCGCATGGTTCGTTTTTGAGTTCTGCTCTTTGTTCTGTTTATCGCTCTAATGTAAATCGACCAGTTGCCGGAATTTATACCGAGGAACCAGCCGAATAATTTGTGACAACAATATTCTAATGTCCCAACCGCTTGCAGCTCGTTTTGTGTGTGGCAATTTAAAACAAAGGCAGGATTTCTTCCTCTGCAAGCAGACCTTTATTTGATGATGCTTTTCAAAAGTCTGGGACTGAAATTCTGATTCCCAAAGATGTGAGATCCTTTAACTCTCACTCTTCTAACAAGTAGTTCCTAAACTCCGGAACGAACCTTAACTCATGATTAGGTTTAACGCAAAATATTAATATCAACCGCATCCATATCCGCATAATTGTAGTTTTCACCCGCCATTGCCCAGATAAAACTGTAGTTATGAGTTCCGGAGCCGGAATGGATGCTCCAGCTTGGGGAAATGATCGCTTGTTCATTGCTCACCACGATGTGCCGGGTTTCTGTCGGTTCCCCCATCAAATGAATAATTTTTTGATTCTCAGGTAAATCGAAATAAAAGTACACTTCCATTCTTCGGTCGTGGACGTGGGTCGGCATGGTGTTCCAAACGCTTCCTGGTTTTAATAACGTCATTCCCATTACCAGTTGACTGGATTGTATTCCTTTTTCATGAATGAATTTATACACCGTCCTTTCATTGGCGGTTTCCATCGAGCCAAGTTCCAGAGGTGCAGCATCTGCCAAAGTAAATTTACGGATCGGGTATTCCTTATGTGCAGGAGCCGATGTGAGGTAGAACCGGGCTGGTTCCGTACTCTTGTGTGATCGGAATGAAATCTTTTTTACCCCTTTTCCGATGTAAAGACATTCTTTATTGTCAAGCTCAAAAGACTCCCCATCGGCTACCACGGTTCCTTGTGAACCCACATTCAGGATTCCTAATTCTCTCCTTTCAAGAAAAAATTCAGATTTCAATGGATCATACGTTAGCAAATCAATATCATGTGAAGTGGGCACGGCACCTCCGGTAATAAACCGATCATAATGACTGTAAACAAATTTGATACGTCCATCAATCATCAAATTTTCAATCAGAAAATGCTCTCTGATTCTGGATGTATCATAGGTTTTAAAGTCTTCCGGATGGGATGCAAAACGAATTTCCATAAGAAAAATAAGTATGAATGAAGGCGTTTGGTTTTGTTTGCTGCAAAGAAACAACGTCAAACCGCGGGAATGAAAAAAAACAT
>Ga0105046_10012238_pt1 | contig 13308 bp, 17 predicted proteins | sample MAT03_FD_78385 | JGI IMG/M metagenome (GOLD analysis project Ga0105046, IMG submission 78385) | Freshwater microbial communities from Lake Fryxell liftoff mats and glacier meltwater in Antarctica - MAT-03 (megahit assembly) | ecosystem: Environmental > Aquatic > Freshwater > Ice > Liftoff... | reverse complement strand
GGGCTCACGCGCTCGCGCAGCCACACGCAAGTCGCCCGATGACGCGAGCCGGGCGATTGCGCGGTCCACGCGCGATTCCCCCTTCGTGCCGTCGTCAGGCAAGCGCATTTCCGCCACCACATGACCACGGTCGGTGACGAGCACGGTTTCGCCAGCCTGCACGTCCCGCAGCAGCACTTGGCTGAGATGCGCCTTGAGCTCACGGATCCCGATTGTTCGCATATTGTGAACGTAGGCACGTGAGACTAGAGCGCAATTGACATGTCTACGCCGCATGGTGTCGCCGAACCTGTGCGTCGACAACGGCTGATGAGGGCCTTCGCCCTCAGACGTGGCGGCGCCTTCCGCCACCCGAACTCACACTGTGGGGTAGTCCTCCAGTATCGCGCCCCCATTCACGCGTTGTACGCCGGTGCCTACTGTCCAAGCGCTGCACCGTGCGCAACCACTGACTACCTTCGTCCGATATGAACGCGTTCTGCACTCGCCGCACCCGCGCCACCGGCCTCACCGTGCTTGTCGGCACACTCCTCGCATTGGCGATGGGCGCGTCCGGCTGCTCCCGCACCCCCGTCGCACCAGCCGCCGTAAAAAAGACCCGCGCCGACTCGGCCAACCAGAAGCTCTTCGGGCTGCATGCCCCCATGACCCACAATGGCGTCACACGCGGCATCCTGCGTGCAGATAGTGCCTTTGTCTACGAAGACGGGATGCGCCTTGAGTTACGCGGCGTCAGTGCAACCCTCGAAGGCCCAACCGGGTTGCAACTGGGCGTGATGACCTCGAAAAATGGTGTGGTCACCCTGTCAGACTCGCGGGTCGCGCTCCTCGGCGCCGTCGAGATCACCAGCACGAGCGGACGCCAACTGCAGACATCGCAGGTCACTCTTGACCTCAAGAACAATCGCTTGCTTGGCGACAGCGCGTACACCGTCCGCGCCAGCAAGAGTGCGCGGCCGACGGCTGGCGCTGGATTCGTTTCTGACCCGGGGCTCGCGCGCCTGCAGTCGGCTGCGGAGTTTCGCGAAGAGGAAGCGGCAGCCGCACAGCGTGCCGCGAAGGCTGCGGCAGACAGTGCGGCCCGAAGAGCCAGGACGAAGGCCGCCGCGGCATCGCCAATGCCTGCTCGGCCTCCTTCACGTTAGTGGGCAACCATTTGCCCGCGCTCGGTGACCCAGGAGAGCATCACACAGGCTTGACAATCGACACAATGCCGCCGCATCTGCGATTCTCACCCGACTACTCGAGCTTTCTTCCCATGATTCGTTCACTGATCGCCCTCGTCGTTGCCGTTGCCGTTGCTCCACATGGTGTACACGCGCAAACGCATCCGCTCGCGGGAGACTGGTCCGTGTCCTTGGCCTCGGGAATGCGCATCGAAAATGGGGAACAGACGATCATCACACAGAAGGGAACGATGAGCGTCGTGATTGTCGGCGACTCGATTATTGCAACACTCAAGATGCAACCGCCCGAGGGTATGCCTGCGCGTCCTGCATCACGCTTGGCCGCCAAGCTGGCAGCCGGAAAAGTCGTCTTCACGGACAAGCGCGAAGCCACCGTCAGCATGAACGGCGAGGAGCAGAAGGTGATGTCGACCAGCACGTTCACCTTCGACCCCTCGGGCGACGTATTGGCCGGGACCGTCTCACGCGAGATCCAGGGCATGGGTGGCATGGGTGGCATGGGCGCGCAGCCTATCACCGGCGCTCGCATCAAACACTAGTCAAGCACGAGCGCAAAGGATCAATGCGCGCCGGTCAACAGCGCGCATCGCACACCGGAACACCTGGCTGACGTGACGCGTCGTCAATAATGCGCGCGTCGCACGTCAGCAGCGACAGATTGGAAAGTTGTGCGTGGGCGATCAGCATGCGATCCGCTGGATCGGCGTGCGTCTCGCCAGTGAGCAGCGTGCTTTGAATGAGTACGTCGCGGGTGGTCGCCAATCCCTGAATGCCCGGTGCGCCAGCCGCTTGCCCAAGCCAGAGCGTGGAATGCATGGGCAACGTGAGCTGCCCCTTGGCAGCCTTGAGTGACACCTCCCAGTACGAGATGTCACTCACGAACAGCCGCCGTTCCCTTGCCGCCAGATCGATGTGCCTCCACGCACCGTTGGACATCTGCGCGCGCCTATCATGCAGCGTCCAGATCCACGCATACGTATCGAGCAGCAGCGCGTCGGTGCGCCTTGGCGACTTCGACGCTTTCCACAGCAATGGCTTCTCTGGATACGAGCGCGCACGCTCGGCCACACGGCACCGCCAAGCGAATCACTGTCGGACATGGCCCATGCCGAATGATCTGGCGACACAATATCACCGTGAATGCTCACCGTGCCGCGAAGAAAGCCGATAGGTGACGGCGTCACGTCGTCGACGGTCCCGACCTTCACCATCGCCCGACCGTGCTTGGTCACCACGAGCTCTGTGTGGCGTTTGGCGATATCGTCCATGAATTCAAGGCTGGTCGTCTTGCACTATGTCAAGAAGGGAGCACCGACGCCCTAGCCTTTTTCACTTTATGATGAAAAGTACTTGACAGGAGATCGCTGTCCTGCGTAGGCTTCTTGCGTATGGCTTCCTCACTCCGCCAATCACCGCGTGCCCCGGCGGCACAACCACCTGCCCTGCACGATCGCGCCCTCCAGGATTTGTCGTTCATTCGACACACGATGGAGGGCGCCTCGTCGTTCACCGATGTCCCCGGATGGGGATTAGTGGCGATTGGCGTGACCGCGATCATCGCCGCGGTGATTGCTGCGACCCAAGTGACGGCAGGACGATGGCTGTCGGTGTGGTTGGTCGAAGCGGTCGTTGGCGCACTCCTTGGTGGAGGCATGATGTGGCGCAAAATGCGCCGACGCGTTCGCAGTGCCGACGCGCCGCTCCTGAGCGTTCCCGCTCGAAAGTTTCTCTTTGGTTTTTGGCCCGCGATTCTGGCCGGTGCAATTCTGACGTTCGCCCTTATCAATGTGCAGCATGTGTTCAGCGATCCGCGCGCCTCGGTCCGCGCCCTGCCCGGCCTCTGGCTGGTGCTCTACGGCGTTGGCGTGACGACGGCCGGCGCATTTTCAGTGCGCGCGGTACCGCTCATGGGCGCCGGCTTTATCGCCATCGGCACCGTGGCGCTCTTTGCCCAGAACGTGTCGGGAGATTTCCTGCTGGCCCTCGGCTTCGGTGCGTGGCAAGCGATGTTTGGCGTATGGATTGCACGGAGGCACGGTGGCTAAGAAGAATGCACTGGCCGCCAAGGCATCCGGCACGCCTGCGCCCGTTGCGAAAACGCTCACCGCCGTGGACGGCGACGATCGATCACCGCTCGACCTCGATCGTTTGATTCACGAGCGCGTACGACTCGCCATAGTCAGTGCGTTGGCCGTGCATCAGATGCTCACCTTTAACGAGCTCAAGGCGTTACTCGATACCACCGACGGGAATCTGTCGGTGCACGCGCGTAAACTCGAAGACGCCAAGTACCTGTTGTGCAAGAAAGGATTTGATGGCCGCATCCCACGGACTGAGTATCGACTGACAGCGACAGGGCGACAGGCGCTGGAGCGCTACCTCGCACACATGGAGGCGCTCATTCGACGCGTTGGCGATCACGGGTAACGCGTAGCGCGCGACGCGCGGCGCACGCATGTCTGCAATATCGGCGTCGGACACCGACACCGGAACCAAATCGACCTGGCGCTCTGAAGCGCCTTTCTTACGGAGCATCACTTTATGCTACAAAGTACTCTGCACATGCCCAGTCATGTCGCGATCATCATGGATGGGAACGGGCGATGGGCCGAACGCGGTGGACTACCGCGCGCCGCCGGCCACATCGCGGGCTCGTGGGCCATGCGTAACGCGATCGCGCATTGCGCCGCTGTCGGCGTGGAACAGCTCACACTCTACGCTTTTTCCAGTAACAACTGGAAGCGACCAGCCGCTGAAGTGAACGCGCTCCTTGATCTGTTCGGGCTGCACTTTGCGTCCCAAGGCGAGACGCTTGCACGCGCGAACATTCGTTTCTCCGTGATCGGACGTCGCTCGCGTCTCCCGCTCAACTTGCGCGGTGCCATCGCGGACCTCGAAGCACGAACCGCCCTCGCCGCGGGCATGCATCTCCGCATTGCCATCGACTATTCCAGCCGGGTCGCTATTCACCAGGCTGCACCGACAGCCCGCATGGCGCGACGCACGCAACGGCGTCACCTCACCATGGATGCGAATCCCATGCCGCGTGTCGACGAGCGTAATTCCGATGCGCCAAGCACCCTGCTCCCTCCGGTAGACTTGCTGATTCGCACCGGCGGCGAGCGCCGACTCTCCGACTTCCTCTTGTGGGAATGCGCCTACGCCGAACTGCTGTTTCTGGACATGCTGTGGCCAGATCTCGTCGCTGACGATCTCGACGCCGCTTTCGTCGACTTCGCCCTGCGGGATCGGCGCTTTGGCGCCGTCCGCGCGCCGTCGCCCAGCGAGCAGACGCTCGACAAGAACCCTCCGCACCGCGTGAGCGCCTGATGCGACAGCATGCCAGAACGATCGCCGGTGCTGCACTGATCGCCGGCGTTTCCGCCGACACGCTGCTCCGTGGTGGCATGCTGCGGATCGGATTCGCACTCTGGGTCGCGACGATGATCTGCGCCGTTTTCGTGATCGACCTGCAAAGCCCGCAGAGCGGCGGTCGCGGCCAACGCTCTCTCCTGTTAGCTGGCATCGCATGTGCAGCGTTCGGGTTGGTCTGGCGTGACGCTGAGCTGCTCTACGTCATCGACTTTCTGTCGTTGCTGTGTGTCGGCGCCTTGACCGTGTGGCTCGGCACCGGCGCATCGCTGCGGCAGCTCACCGCCGTGGAAACCGTGCGAGCGGTCGCACTCGCCGTGGTCAATACGGTTGGCGGTGCCGCTGGCGTCGTGCGTGATGCCTCCGACCACCTGAGTAGAACCCCGGAACTCGCCAGCAAACGGCGCGCCATCAGCCTCGGTATTGCGATGGCCGTGCCGCCGCTCTTTCTCGTGCTGTCGCTGCTGGCGAACGCGGATGGCGTTTTTCAAAGGCTCATGAGCATGGCTGCTGACACGATAAGCAGTCTCGGCACACGACATCTGTTCGTGTCGCTCGTGTTTGCGTGGCTTGCAGCAGGGTGGCTCCGCGCCGCCGTTGGAGATCACGCGCTGGAGCCCATACCGCGAGTGCGCGCACCGCGTCTGTCATTCCTGACCGTGAGTATCTCGCTGTACGGGCTGGTGGCGTTGCTGATGCTCTTTCTGGCAACGCAAGCCAGCATGATGTTTGGTGGAGCACAGTTCTTGCTTCGCACGGCCGGACTCACGGCCGCGACCTATGCCCGCGAGGGATTCTTTCAGGTGATTGCCGCCGCGATGGTCGTGCTGGCCACGTTGGTCGCGACGGAATGGTCGCTCTCCCCCGATGACCAGCACGGACGACGACACTTCCGCACGGCGGGAGCGATCTTGCTCTCCCTCGTTACGGTGGTGCTTGCTTCGGCCGTCAGCAAACTGTCGCTCTATATCAACGTCTATGGCATGACGGTCGATCGGTTTTTCGCATTCGCCCTGATGACGTGGATACTCGGCGCACTGCTCGTATTCGCCACCACTACGCTTCGTGCGCGTGCCGAACACTTTGCCCCGGCCACACTCATGCTCACGGTCGGGTGGGTGGCGTTCCTGAACATCGTAAATCCAGAGGCCATCGTGGTGCATACCAACGCGCGCCGGGCGGCGACCGGGAAGTCGTTCGATGCCACGTATCATGCCACGCTCTCGGCCGATGCCCTACCCGCGCTGCGAGACGTGGCACCGCGCCTGGACATGATCAACTGCCGCGCGTTGTCGGACTCGCTACGTGGGAGCTGGGGGGTACGCTTGGCGCAAACACACGCGCCCGGTGTGGACTGGCGCAGCCGCGATCTGCCGTTGATGCGGGCCGCCGCCTGGTACGCCAAGGGCGCCTCGATCCCGTGTGCAGGAGTCTCGGCTGGCCGTTAAGCTACCACACGTATGCTTTGCTTTGCGTCTCTCCACCGACCCCTCGCCACATGCCGACACCGTACGAATCCGCCACGCTCAATTTGACGCTATTCGATATGCGCCGGGAGCCAGAACTCCGGCGTGCACGCAGTTGGTTTATCACGGAGTTTCATCCGGCAAGCATCGATGACTACTTCTCGGCGCTGGGCAGTGACAAGAATGCCTGGATGCGCATGGTCATCGGCTACTGGGACATGGCCGCATCGATGGTGTCGCACGGCGCCATTGATCGCGACATGTTTCTTGCCGCGCACACCGAGATCATCGGCGCGTTCGCCAAGGCGCATCCGTTCCTGACGGAGATACGCGCACGCATCGGCCCACTGGTGTTGGCACACGTCGAGTCGGTGGTCATGTCGATGCCGAATGCCGAAGAAGAGATGGCCAAGCGGCGAGCGCGCCTCAAGGGAATGTGGGAAGCCCGCCAGGCGGCGGCTGCGGCAGCGAAATCGTAGGCAATTGCCTGCCGCTCGAGTTCACCACACGCCTCTCACACATTCTTGAATCACGGAGTTCACGGAGTACACGGAGGCGAGTTGCCACCACCCTCCGTGTACTCCGTGACCTCGGCGATTGATTTTTCTTCTCTAGGTCGCGACTGACTACGCTACGTCGACTCAACCGTGCTTGGCACGGCCGAGCGCCCGCTGCCTCGGCGAATCGCCAGCAGCACGAGCGCCGGAAGCACTTCAACGAGGGTGGTCCATACGCGTGAGACCACCGCGATCACGATGGCCTGCGCGCCGCCGAGTCCGGCGGCAGTCAGCGTGGTCTGCATGAGGGCATCGCGAACGCCAAGACCTGCCGGGGCCATGACCGCGACCAACCCGGCGAGCCCCGGACCAATCCACGCAGCGAGATAGGTCGTGAGCGACGCGACGGGATCGGGAAGCAACGCACGCGCTAACGCGTACAATGCCGCACCCCACCCAAGCCAGCTCGCCACGGCGGACATGATCAGCACAGACATCGTGGCGACCGTCACCGTGTCAATGCTTGGAAGAAATCGCGCCACCAGCGTGCGCAAGGCGGGCCACGCACGAAGAATGCTCGGTGTGGCCAGCAGCCCGACAATGCCAAGGATCGGCACCGCCATCCACATGGGCGCCAAGCCCAATGATGCACCGCCGGTAGCCGCGAGCAGCACCGCGCCAACGATCATCCCAATCGCACCGTGTAATAACGAAGTGCCCGCCAACACAGTTGCCGGCAACCCTCGCTCGGTTGCCAGCACACCAACAAGTCCCATCTGCCACGCCTTCCCGCCGGGCAAATACCGCCCGAGGTTGCCAATGAGAAAAATCCGAACCAAGTCGATCAGCGCCGTGGGAACCGCAAGATCGGAGAGCAGCCGGCGCCAGCCGATAACCCAAACAAAATTCGCCGCAAGCGCCAATGCCGTCGCCACAGCGACCCAAAGCCACTGCACATCGGCAGCGCGCCATGCAGCCAATGCAGCCGGACCATCAGTGCGCAGGCCGCGAACGACAGCCACGGCGATCAGCGCGAACAGCACGACGGCGACCGCGCGCAGCAGCAAGGCACGCCGGTTAGGCGTGGTCGAGGGCGCAGCGGTACTCACGGCGCGGTGAACAGCCGTTTCGGAATCATCACGTGAACACCCATCGTGCCGTCGACGAGTTGCGTGATCCGTACGTCACAGGCAGTGCTCACCAGCATGTACGCGTCCTCCCGTGTCATGCGCTTCACGTCGCCCAACAACGCGATCGCTTCGCGCACAGCGACTTTGGCGGCCACCGTCAAACTCGTATCGGTGCCCATGGCAATCCAATGCGTGGCCGTCTCCCCGCGCGGCCAGGTGAGTCTCATGTCCTTCCGCACAATGAACTGGAAACGTCCGCGCAGTGCCGTCTCCAGTGCCGTGATATCCACTTCACCGTCACCCTGCGCAGCATGTCCGTCGCCAGCTTGGAACAGCGCGCCGCGCACGTGTACCGGGATATACAGAATCGTACCGGCCACCAGCTCCTTGTTGTCAAGATTGCCGGCGTGAATATCAGGCGGCGCACTGTTCACGCGTCCGCGCACTGGCGGCGGCGCCACGCCCATGCTCCCGAAGAACGGACGCAGCGGAATCTCAATGCCCAAGGAGTCGGAGAAGCGGCCAATCATGCGAGCCCGATCGAGCGGGACGATCCGGCTCTTCGAGATACCCGGAAAATCCTCAGGCAAAAACCCACTGCGCGGACCGAATGAGTTGCAGGCAAACGGAATCGCCAGGTCGACCGCCTTGATACGCACCTCGAGCACGTCACCCGGCTCGGCGCCATTCACGTACACCGGCCCGGTAAGGATATGTCCGCCCGGTCCACGACGCAGCGTCGAGTCGCGCACCGCCGCCACGATCGCGCGATACGCCGGCTCGACGGTACCAGTATCGACGCCCGGTTGCAGCAAGCGCGCGCCGCACGTCGACACGGCCGAGATCTCCACCTCATCGCCCGACGCGATCTGCAAGACCGCGGCGGACGCGGGATCGTAGCCGCCGTAGACGACGGTCTTTGGCGTGGGAAGCAGCGTGTGTCGTGCGCCGACGGGGCGATCAGACCAGAATGGCGCAGCGCCCGTGCGTTGCGCCGACGGTTCGTGTGTCGAGGCGACGGACGCCGAGCGGCAGCCTATCAGCAGTGTCGCGCACAGCAGCAGCGATAAGGTGTGTGGCAGCACGGTGTGTGGCGGCACGGTGTGTGGCGGCACGGTGTGTGGCGGCGCGGTGTGTGGCGACGCGGTGCGTGGCGGCGCGGCACGTGGTCGAGACGTAGTCATGCCACCAATCTAGCGCAGGGCGGCCCTCCACATTTCACCCCACGACGGCTCCGTCCCATACATCTGCACGCCAACCGCGAAGACCTTCCCGCCCAGACGCCGCCAGCCACCGATCGTGACGACGAGCAGAAGGACGGCTACCGGGAACTCCCACCACGCCGGAGACGTGATCGCGAGTCGGATGGGCAGCACGGCGTACGACGGGAAAGATCGAAGACGAAATGCTCTCCGTGACGCGCAGCGGTTTTTCGCCCGTGATGCCCGTAAACAGATAGCTCACGCCGGTGATGACGCCCATAAACACCAGGAGCAGCACACCGAACGCGACCGCTTTGTCTCCGGCCACGCCGTTGCGCTTACGTTGAGTGTAGTCCGTGGTGAGTACCGCTTGTGAACTGAGCGCCGCAAGCGCAGCCGGCGTGATGTTCAAGTCAGCCAGCTTGCGTTCGAGACGCGACGTCGTACATGCATTGCGCACGCGGGCAGGCCACGTGGCCTTGTCGCGTAACACCACCCGCAATGAATCGGGTGAAAGTACCACCACGTATCCATCCCTCGCAGCTCCCCGAAGTAGGCGAGTGTGCGCAGGAGCGGGACGTCCTGGTAGAGACCACGTTCTTCGGGGAGGCAGCCGATACGCGGCGCAACGGCCGCGCCCGGCGCCGACGATACGCCGTCGAAGGTCAGTGTGATACGGCCCTCATCGGGCTTCGTGAGTCCCAGGACCATGCGGATCAAAGAAGACTTTCCGGCGTGGCCGGCTGGTGTCAACCAGGCCACGCGTCTGAAATGACCAGACACAACTCAAACGCGCTTGACCGTCGAGAGGGCAAGGTACGGCTCTCAACCGTACTCCGCGTAATATTTTGATGAAATGGTCGGCGGCTCCCGATGCTATGCTGCTGTATGCACACATCCATCTGCCCTTGAGCAGAGCGCTTCCAAGCGCCTCTTCTCCCAATCTCCATTGACATGTCACTAACATGCACGCATGTTACTCACATGCCAAAGATGATCCAGATCCGGCACGTCCCGGATACCCTGCATCGCAAACTCAAAGTCCGCGCAGCGGAGGCCGACATGACACTCTCTGACTACATCAAACTCGAACTGGAGCAGATGGCCGCGCGCCCCACCTTGGCGCAGATCGCAGCGCGCCTGAAGGCGCTCGATCCGGTCGAGCTCGACGAGTCGGTCGTCGACATCCTGCATGAGGCGCGCGGCGCCCGGTGATCGCCTCGCGCGCCGCCGCGCCGAGTGCGCCAGCGATCGTGCTGGATGCGTCGGTCGTGGTCGAACTCCTCCTGGCGTCAGACGCTGGCACGCGCGCCATGGCGCGACTCGTGGCGGGCAACGCCGCGCTGCACGCCCCTGAACTGTTAGACGTCGAGGTGCTACACGTACTGCGACGAGCGCTCGCGCGCGAACAACTCACACCACGACGTGCCGAACAAGCGATGCGCCTGCTGGAATCGCTGCCCATCACTCGGCATGCGCACGCACCACTGCGTCGTCGCTGCTGGCAGCTGCGCGCCAATCTGTCCGCGTACGACGCCACGTACGTCGCCCTCGCCGAAGGGTTGGGCGCTGTGCTCATGACCCGAGACGAGCGAGTCGCGCGGGCGCCGGGGCTGGCAGCGGATATAGATGTGGTGTGACGCTGCCTCGTCGAGGTTGGACCATGCGTTGGAGCCACCGGCTCAGCCGACACCGGCATTGCGTGAGTTGATGACCGACGCCTTCGCCCGATAGCCCGTCGCCGCTCGCAGCGCCGAACGCGGATTCGACCGATTCAGAAGGGGAACAGCAAGGGCGGGTTTTCCTGCGGGAGGCCCCCCCAAACGCGTTCTTCGCGAAGCGCGCGTGGAATACCACCATTCGAACGTCGCCCGCGTCTACGTGCTGGAAGATCCGCATCATTCGAGACCTATCGGCGCCGGAGCACGCTCCGCCACCGCTCTTCCTGCCGATGCGAGACGTGCAGACGGCGAGACCTTCGCAAGGGTAACGGGCCGCGAGAAGCTTTGAGTGACATCACTCGACAATGCGGATCCTGCGACGGCCGACGGCACGTTGACCGGGGCTGCGCGTAACCGATGTCTCAATGGTATACCAGCCGGATGTCTGCTGCGAAAGGTTGAGACGAAGTTGCCCGATCCCGATATCTGTAGCGCGCGACGGCGCTGCGCTTGATGACTGGCGTGTATCAACGGCACGCCACCGGACCGTCATGCTATCCGCAATTGCGCTCTGTAGTCCAAGCTTTCGTATGAGTTGATAGAGTGCACCGGTTCGGCCGTCTTTCATCACGCGAACCTCGACGTGGACAGTGTCGGATCTCGCGACGCCGTAGACTTCCCAGAGCAGATCGAACGGCACGCCTCGCTGAATGAGCGATGACGCCTTCATTCTTTTCAACATCATGGTCACATCGTCCGCTTCCGCACGCACGACGGCGTCGCGCGCGGTATCAAGCACGATCGGATCGCTGATGGCGATCTCAGTTGGCGCGAGCTCCGAAAGCGGCCGAGCAGACGTGAATCGGAAACGGACTCTTGAATCCGCGCCTGCAGGCGACAGAGTTCTCGACTCCAGTCCCAGCACGTACTGCCCTGCTGGCATCGGCGTCTGGAGTACCACCTTCCTGCCAACCGCCACTGCGCTGGACGCGAAGACCACCGGTGACAGCGTATCCTTGCTGCCCACGATCGTCACTCGCAGTGAGTCCGTACTCCTGCGCTTGACGGTGACGGTGCTATAGCCAAGCGCGGCATCTTCGTGCGCGAGTGGATCATTGGCAACGGTGGCCATAGCGACGAGCACACCATCCGAGCGTCGCAGCTGCGCCATCTGCAGCGCGCCCGAAGGAACGAGCGGTCTCCGTGGGTCAAAATGTTCCGATGGCCACCACACGACACTGTGTGGCCACACGAGCGACCACTGTTCGCGTTCCAGTCTGAGCCGCTGGAAGCCCTCATCACTGTCCCTGATCACCGGATCAGCGGGATCCGCATCGACACGGTTGGTATCGGGCTCATGGAGTGTCCAGTCTCCAATGCGCGATGACATTGGCGAAACCAGTGCCCGCCACGTCGGAGTTGTGTGAACACGCGAGCGATGGTATCCAGGCATCACGTAGGGCCCGCTGGACGCCAGACCAGCGTCAGCGATTGCACGGCCGGCGCTCGTTTGGACGACGTCCACGTACAGCATGAACGCGGGCCAGCCGTATCGGACGAGCATTTCTCGCGCCGCGTCGCCGCCGAGCGCCGGCGACGAGCTGAAAAACTCACCGCCTCGTACTGTCGGCGGCCGCTGGTATCCAACAGCGGACATGCGGCCGTGGTCGTCCCTTAAGACGGACGGCGCGCTTCCTTCAGCGGCGTCGCTTTCGCGGTTTCCTCTCGCTGGATTCCGCGCGTGCTGGCGGCGTGGGCTGGGTGCCAACAGCCTTCACCCATTCGGCCAGCCGCGCGACTTGCGTGGGGTCCGCCGCCGCGGCCTTCAGCGCCTCCCACGAGTCTGGCGGATTCCCGCTGTCGAGCATCTGCGCGAAGATTTGGTAGGCGTCCGTCTTTCTCCCGTATGTGCGCAGCGTGTGCTCGTCGTTGACCCACACGAGGATGATCGTTCGCGTGCGGGAATCGAAGCGATAAAACAGGCGATAGCGCCCATTCCCGGTTTTCGCGCGGAACCAGTGCGCGCGATCACGGAGGGTGCCACCGTGCCGAAACTCCTTCGAGCCAGGGTCGCGCGGGATGGCGGTGTGTACCAATTCGGCGAGATGCCCTAGCAACTTGGTGTTGGGGCCCGACGCTGGGCGGTCCAGCGTCGCGCGCTCGTTCACCGATGCCGCGACGAGACGCTCGATCTGATCGAGAAGCATGGGATGCGCGAGCACGCTCCAGTTGTTCAGCGAGAGCCAATCGGTCTGTCCCCCGCGAACCGCCCCACTTCCGCCGTCGGCGCGAAGCGCGGGTGTGACGGCGGATCGGCGCTCGTCGCGCCGACGGTCGCCTCGGCGATGGCCGCCTGACGCTGCTGCCTCGTCGGCCACGACCTACAGCACGGTGTCGCCGATGATGTCCGAATCGTGATCGATCACCACGCCGGCCGCGAGTTCCAGCATGCGCGCCAGCAAAGCGGGCGGGAACGGCGTCAGGATCTGTGGTCGCGCCTGCGCATCGTCGGCTAAAAACTCAAGAAAGCGGGTCACAAGCGGGTCTTCGTGCGTTTCGTTCGCGACGTTGACCAACCGCACCTCGTCACCGTCGATTGCGTAGCCGAGCTCGTCGCCAGGCCCAACATGGAGGGCGTTTTTCACCGCTCGCGGCAAAGTGGTCTGCGACCGCTTTGTAATCTTGCTTTTCAGGACCGATGTGGCCATGGCTGCCTCCAATGCAAATGCCTTGCTTTAAGCGTACAGCAAACTGCCCGACAATGCAAGTGCATTGCTTGACAGGGCGCCGGGT
>Ga0105046_10012237_pt1 | contig 13308 bp, 11 predicted proteins | sample MAT03_FD_78385 | JGI IMG/M metagenome (GOLD analysis project Ga0105046, IMG submission 78385) | Freshwater microbial communities from Lake Fryxell liftoff mats and glacier meltwater in Antarctica - MAT-03 (megahit assembly) | ecosystem: Environmental > Aquatic > Freshwater > Ice > Liftoff... | reverse complement strand
ATTCCCTACGATCGCCTCCTAGCCGAAATTCAACAACGTAATTCAAACTTTTCAACTCTGACCCTATTTGATGCCAAAGCCGCAGGGCTGTTTACGATTCCCGATCGCTGCGATTTGCAAGTTGCCATTAGCAGCAATATTTACACGCCCGATCGTTATCCCACCAGCGTTGTGTTACGCCATAACAAACTCTGGCTTGTGGTTGAAGACGACACTATTCGGCGGTATCTACTTGGTTACTTAAAGCGTCCCCAATGGCAGGGCAAAACCTGGGATGAGATTAAAAATCAGGCAACTTTGCCAACTGAAGCCAACGACCTCAACGCCTTTTTTGCTGCCGAACAACAACGCCGTACCGAGATTCAAACTCTGCTGGACGAAGTCGCCCAAATTGATGCAGAGATTGACGAAAAGGTGTTGGATTTGTACGGCATTACTGAACCGGGCGATCGACAACGCATCTTAGGCAGCGCAGCAACTTCTGAAGAAGAGGAAGCTAGTGCCGCTGAGCATGCAATTACCGAGGAGAGCGAGGAAGCCGAATAGGTAAGGTCAAAGGAGAAATTGCAATGAGTAGCCCAATTATTACCTCTACGGCACACCCAAACATCAGGAAACTGAGTCATGACGGGTGATCTCCTATTCTTCACCGCCCAAACCCCGCTCAATTGCAGCGTCCGCGTCACCGTTGCCTACTGGAACATCATCACCCAGATCAAACATCCAATCATGAACGGGCAAGAAGCAGCAGTACAGACAACCCTGATCCAACCCGACGAAATCCGACGTAGCCGCAGTGATCCCAACGTCTACCTGTTCTACAAACTTCAGCGCGAAAAACGATGGCTCTGTGCCGTAATCCGACAACTCAACGGCGAAGGCTTTCTGATTACCACCTATCCCACCGATGCAATCAAAGAAGGAGAAACCGTATGGCAGAAGTAAAAGTTTACTACGATCAAGTCGGCAATACCTTAACTGTTTGGTTTGGCAATCCTCAAGATGAATACACCTGTGAAGAAACGGGAGATGAAGTGGTCTTGATGAAAGACAGCAATGGACAAGTGATTGGCTTTGAAAAACTCAACTATACCCTTCCATCCACCACAAACCTCAAAATCTCCTTTGAAACAGCATCAGCATAACCCTTTCCCTTTCACTATCATGACAAGCGCCAAAGAACAGCTCATTCAAGAACTTGACCAGACTCTTCAATTCGTTTATCTAGAGTAGCTAATCTGTCTTCTCTACAGGAAAGTGGTTCTATCGTTCAGTTTATTTACCAATTCTTGTCTTGGTAATTTTTAGATAAGCCAATGAGTATAGTACGCAAATCGGCCACTTTGCTTAGGGCGATCGCCAATAAAAGGGAGTGCTTTCTTGAACGGCTGGCTACAAGTCTGACATTTGAATTGATGACAATTAACTTCACACACTTGCGGTCATACTGGCAGAATCGCGAATGTGTTCTAGGGTGAGAACACCGACGGTTGCGCCGTTGTCTTGAACGGTGAGGCGGCGCGCACCGGTACGCAGAATCAGCGAAAGGGCGTGACGCAGGCTATCGTGGCGGGCGATCGCCGGATCATTGCTAGGCAGCAGATCGGCTGGGGCGCTGGTCATAGCGGTTTCAACGCGCAAGAGGCTCAGTTGGCGCACCATGTCATCTGCGCCAACTAAATCGCTAACGAAATCATCAGCAGGTTTGGTCAAGATGTTGAAGGGCGTGTCGTACTGAACGATTTTTCCAGCTTTTAGAATCAGAATTTTGTCGGCTAGTCGCAGCGCTTCTTCAACATCGTGGGAGACAAACAGGATGGTTTTTTTGAGCTGGCGTTGCAGTCGCAAAATTTCGTCTTGTAGGCTGGCGCGGGTGATGGCATCGATCGCCCCAAACGGTTCATCCATCAACATAATTTGCGGATCGCCAGCCAGGGCACGGGCTAAGCCGATGCGCTGCTGTTGCCCACCCGAAAGCTGAGCTGGGTAGCGATCGCGATATTCATCGGGCGGCAGCTCAACTAACGCTAGCAGCTCATCAATTCGCGCCTGAATTTTGGGGTTAGCCCAGCCCAGCAGTTTTGGCACCACTGCAATGTTTTGGGCAACGGTCATATGCGGAAACAACCCCGATTGTTGAATCACATAGCCAATTTGCTGACGCAGCGTGGTTTTCTTCAACTTGCGAATGTCAGTATCGTGCACATAGATGGTGCCCCCTGTTGGTTCGTACAGGCGGTTTACCATTTTGAGCAGGGTCGTCTTACCACAGCCGCTCGGCCCCAAAATGACCACCAAATTACCTGCGGCTACTTCACAGCTACACCCATCTACTGCCGCCCGCGACGCACCCGGAAACCGCAACGATACATTGTCAAAACGAATGGCGCTCATGTGGGAAAGGAGAAGTGGGGCTAGATTCTGCTCTAGTGGTTAGACTCTGTTCTGGTAGTTAAATTGGCATTGCTTAATCTGGGTATGAATTTTTTTTGAAAGGGGCACTCCGCGCCCCTTTCAAAAAAAATTCATACATGAAACCAGCAACACCGTTAGATTTTGAGGCTAAATCAAACCTTCTTGGGTCAGAAATTCTTTTGCAACGTCGGCGGGTTCTTTTTGGTTGCCGCTGACTTCAAAGTTGAGTTTCTGCATGGTGGCATCGGTTAGTTTCGGAGCCAAGGTGTTTAGCGCAGCCGTAATTCCGGGGTTTGCGTCTAGCGCTTGTTGCCGCACCACAGGAGCCACCTGATAGGGCGGGAAGATGCTCTTGTCGTCTTCTAGCAATACCAGGTTAAAAGCGCTCACCTCCCCATCGGTGCCAAAGGCAACGGCAATGTCGGCCTCACCATCTACCAGCCCTTTGTAGCGTAGACCCGGATCGACAGCCTTGTAGCCCTTCAGTTGAAAGTCTCCATACCCTTTCTTAATCCCAGGTAAGCCATCTTCGCGCTGTTCGAATTCTGGCGGCCCAATCAGCGTCAATTCTTCTGCTTTGGCAGCCATATCGGAGATCGTTTTGATGCCTAGTTCATCCGACCGTTCTTTGGTCATGGCTAGCGCTTGGGTATTGTTCATTGGAGACGGCTCTAGCCAAACTAGGTCAAACTGCTCCTTGTAGGCTTTGGAAATGTCGCTAAACACCTGCTGGCGATCGCTACTAGCAGGCAGCTTTAGCACTGTTAACAGCCCTGTGCCGGTATATTCGGGATAGAGGTCAATCTCGCCGCTGACCAAACCCGCCTGAGCCACGGGCGTGCCCCCCAAACTCAGCTTGCGCTCAACCGTGAAGCCTGCCTTTTCTAGCACCAGGGCATACATTTCGCCAATGATGAACTGCTCTGTAAAATCTTTGGAGCCAACTTTAATGGGAGTGCCAGAACTATCCGTTCCACCCCCGCTGGCACAGGCCACGATTACCGTAGCAGTTAGCAACGCAAGCAGGGGCAGTATGAACAGGCGATGAATCAGCTTCATGGTTAAAAGGGGGATAGCGATTGAGAACTAGACTTCAGAGAGCACCGAGAGAACTAGTAGGCTAAGGCGTAAGTTGAGACATCATTAGTCAGGCATTGCTGAGGGCTGAAGACTGACAGTGAAATGGTATCCAGATTTCCGCTATCGACTACTAGGCGTAGAAAAGTGCCAAAAGGGTTCAATTTATGATAGCGGACAGAGGATGTTCAAAAAGTTACATTTTTAGCGTTAAGCGACGAATCCGTTAACTGCTGCCCTGCCTCTAGCCGTGCAGACCGCCTTTACTTTCCTTCTACGGTAGGGGTATTGAGGTAAGGATTTTTAGGGAACTGCGTTGAAATAAGATACCGGCTCAAGCAGAAGGCTTATCATGGATTCCCGCCTGCGCGGGAATGACACCGGGATGATTTTTGTTTGCTGATTCCTTACTTGTTTAGGACTATCCTTTCTACTTCTAAGGTAGCCAGCGGGGGCGAACTCCAACCACGCCTAACTCTTGAGGCTGCATCTTAGTTAGGTTGCCGTCTGCATCAATTTGAAGGGGCAAGATCCAGAGGCGACTGGTGGCGATCGCCCTGCCATCGCTGCCTTGAACCACGCCATTGCCCTCTGCTCCTGCGTCAGCAGAGACAGCTTGGTCAAATATCATGGCCAGTCCATCAGGTGACAGAGTCATTTGAATGTCGCGCTGAATCGGCAGCACCAGCAGATCGGTACGCTTGCCAGTTTTTAGGTTAACCGCGACCAAAAACGGTTGTTCGACATACTCATCACCTGGAATGCGCTTGGTGACGAGCACGTAGAGCAGCGTTTTAGTTGGGTCAAACTGAGCGCTAAGGAATGAGCCATCGGTTTTGAGTATTTCTGTTTCTTTGCCTTGATTCGTCACCAGAAATAGCGATCGCGTCGGGTTAGCTGGGTCGCGGTTAAACTTCACCATTGCAGCCGCAGAGCCATCGCTGGCAAAACTCAGCACGACCCCAAACTTTGGCAAAAAGTCTAACGGGTCGGCGGCAGCGTCTAAGGGCAACAACGCCATCCCCAGCCCCTGTGCCATCGCAATTGAAGCACTGTCGGGCGCAATCATAAAATCGCCACCTGGATCGGTTTGCAGAGGGTGAGCAGCCTCTCCCGCCTTGATCAGCCATAGCCCAAAATCAGCCGGATTTTGACGGTTGACCCGCTGCACGGCAATGATTTGACCGTCGGGTGACAAGTCAAACTTAAGGTTTTGGTACTTTGCGGTATCTAACACCAAGTCCACAATTTTGGCAGGCTGAGGCGTACCGGCTGGAGACTGGGTAATGCTAGAGGAATTTTCTTTGCCAATTGACCGTTCTGGCGATCGCGGATTGATTCCAGTGGTGACGGTGTAGAGCGCAGTGTTCAAATTGTCCTGCGTTTGGTTATTGAGAGTTAGGGCAGAGAACAAGATGCGATCGCCTGCCGGGTAAGCTTCGTAGTCAAACACCCCTAAGTTAGGCGGTGTCAGGATTTCCTTCGTTTTTTGGGTGAGGTTCTCTAGCACCAGTCGTCCTGCTTCATCGCCTTCTACACCCAGGTAAATAAAGGCGCGATCGCGGCTACGAAACTTACCGACGAAGGGCTGCAAGGGATTGTTGGTTGACGCTTGACTGAAGCGATCGCGGGCACCCTGCAACCGCAGCTCATACTCCGTGCCGTAGGGCGCAGGCTTGGTCAGCGTGTAGGCCATTCGGCGGCCTGCCCAACTCACCTTTCCCGGTAACGGCGGCTCGATCTGCAAATTCTGCTCCACACTGGCGTGTTCCATAGGGCGGCTAAACGTCAACAGAAACGCCGCTTCTTCTGCACCCACTTGGCGCTCTTGCCAACTAAAATCTCGTACCCGTGGCGATGCATGATCGCCGCCTAACAGCAACAATCCAATTATCCCTGCCAAAACGGCCATTAGCAGCAACGCGACGCGATCGATCGGTTGAGACATTAGACCTTGAGAGCGAGCAGTACGGTGAGTCATGAGCCAAACGTTAAACAACCTATTGCTTACCTTACCAAACTGACCAGCATCTAGTTATTCGGCGGTGCTGAGGTAGGAAAAATCGGTAGTGGTATTGATGTAAGGATTTTTTGATGGGCGGGCGAAGCTGCCCATCAAAAAATCCTTACCAATTTAGGACTACCGAAAAATCAACCTTTAGAAAAATCAACCTCAATTTAACTTTTTAAGAGGGAAACTTAGACATGAGAGGCGATCGCCCCTGGCAGCCGCTTATTTGTCCATTTCACCGACCCATTTCATCGGATTTTTACTCAGCTATCCCTCACCATGACCCACCACACACTCACCCCTTTGGGACACGATATTTATTTGCTGCGAGGTTTATTAGAGCCGTCTTTTTGCCAACACATTATTCAAGTTGCCGAATGTCAGCAGTTTCAGCCTGCTGGAATTTTGCTGAAAGATGTGGATCAAGAGGTACGCAGCAACGAGATGTGGAAACTGGGCGACTCGGATGCCTTGGCACAGTCTACCAACCAACTGCTGATGGGCAAGCTAAAAATCTTGCAAAACTTGCTATTTGAGCACTACGGCATCCACTTTCCCTATGCCGAAAACTGTTCGATCTTACGCTACGGTACCGGGCAATTTTACCAGCGCCATGTGGATAATATTTTGCTAGCAAACCGTTTTCAAGAAGTGCAGCAGGGCATCCCCACGCGAGACATTAGCGTGGTTGGCTACCTGAATGAAGGGTTTATCGGTGGCGAAACCTACTTTGACCGTCAGCATATCAAAGTCACGCCCGAAACTGGCTCCGTGCTGGTTTTTCCATCCTATTTCACCCATCCTCATGCATCGCTAACCGTACAGTCTGGTGAGAAGTACGCATTCACAAGCTGGTTATTTCATTAAGCTAAGGGCTTATACCCCCATCTTTTAGCCGTTTCTCATGCGTCTATCTCAAGCTCAAACGCCCCTGCTCACCGCGCTAGCCGCCTGTGGCGATCGCCCCCATGCTGCGTTTTATACCCCAGGGCACAAACGAGGCCAGGGAATTTCGGCAGCGCTGGCGGCTGTTATGGGTGAGTCCATATTTCGGGTTGATTTGCCAGAGCTGCCAGAATTAGATAATCTGTTTGCGCCAGAGGGGGTAATTCGGGATGCTCAAGAGCTGGCAGCAGAAGCGTTTGGAGCAGAACACACCTGGTTTTTAGCCAATGGCTCTACCTGCGGCATTCAAGCGGCGGTGCTAGCTACCTGTAGACCCGGCGATCAGATTTTGCTACCCCGCAATAGCCATCAGGCCGCGATCGCCGCCCTAATTCTGTCGGGTGCCGTGCCCATCTTTGTGCAGCCCGAATATGACCCCGACTGGGGCATTGCCCACAGTATTACCCCCGCAGGCGTGGCAGCAGCCCTGGCGCAGCATCCCAATATCCGGGCTGTGATGCTGCTATACCCCACCTATTACGGTGCCTGTGGCGATGTGGAGGCGATCGCTCAACTGGCTCACCAGCACCAGATTCCGCTGCTAGTAGACGAAGCCCACGCTGCCCACTTTGCCTTCCACCCCCACCTGCCGACCTCTGCCCTAGCGGCTGGCGCTGACCTCACCGTCCAGTCCATTCACAAGACATTGGGTGCGCTGACTCAAGCCTCGATGCTACACCTGCACAGCCAGTTGATTGACCCAGACCGCATCAGCCGTGCCCTTCAGCTTGTGCAATCCACCAGTCCTAGCTACCTGCTGCTGGCTTCCCTTGATGCAGCGCGGCAGCAGATGGCACAGCACGGTACAGCCCTAATGAGCCGCACGCTAGAACTGGCCGCGATCGCAGGCGATCGCCTCAGTCAACTGCCTCACCTCCGCGTTCTTGCACCCAAACCTACCCCTGGTTGCCTCACCCTCGACCCCACCCGTCTCACCGTTGATGTGTCTGGCTTGAGACTCACCGGGTTCCAGGCCGACGACCTACTTCACACCCAATTTGGTGTAACCGCCGAACTTCCTGGCCTGCATCATCTGACGTTTATTCTCAGCATCGGCAACACGCAAGAGGATATCGAGCAGTTGGTAAAAGGATTTGAGCAACTGGTGAGCAGCAGGTCTGGTGTTGATCTTTCGCCATCCCCTTTACAGAGGGAGCAATTGTCCGGAAGTCCCCCTTTTCAAGGGGGATTTAGAGGGATCTCCGACAGGTCACTGGAGCGTAGTTTAGATCTGCTGGGGGAGCTGGATTTTTTACACCCAAACAATTCACACCCAAACAATCCAGCTTTCAACCAGAACCTCACACCTCGCGATGCTTTTTTTGCTCCTACCGAAACCGTTCCCATCGCGCAGGCAGGCGATCGCATTGCTGCTGAGCTTGTGTGCCCCTATCCACCTGGCATCCCCGTTTTGATTCCAGGCGATCGCATCTCCGCCGAAGCTCTAAGGCTGCTGCAACAGGTTCTAGCGGCAGGCGGCGTGATTACTGGATGTGCCGATCCAGCCTTAAAAACACTAAAGGTCGTGCAGCAACGAACTCCAGAGACAATCACAGAGATAGCTCTACAGTAGGGTAAAGGAACAAATTTCCCCGTACCGTATTCCTCCTTCCTCCCTCGATAGTCCTAAACAAGTCAGGATTTCTAGATGGGCAGGCTTCGCCTACCCATCTAGAAATCCTGACCTCAATACCACTACCTATCCCTCATCCTTTATCCTTCCCATGCCCCCTCTCTGGTCTTATTCCACTCCTGGTATCCCCGATGAGTTGTTTGAACAACTTCCAGGCATTCCGTTGACGAAGCGAGAAATTCGCGTGCTGATTATTTCGCAGTTGCGGCTAAAGCCAGAGGCAGTTTTTTGGGACGTGGGAGCAGGCACGGGCACTATTCCCGTTGAAATCGGTTTGTTGTGTCCTCAAGCACAGATAGTCGCAATTGAACGAGATGAAGAGGTTGCCGGACTGATTCGACGAAACTGCGATCGCTTCTCAGTTAAAAACGTAGAGGTAATTGAAGGAATCGCTCCTGAGTGCTTCAGTACGCTAGTTAAACCGCCTGATTGCGTCTGTATTGAAGGAGGGCGATCGGTCAAACCCATTTTAAAAGAGGTTTGGCATCGGTTGTCTCCTGGTGGTCGAGTTGTGGCGATCGCCACCAATTTTGAAAACCTATATGCCATTTCTGAAAGTCTGGCAGAACTGCACATTCGTAATGTAGAAGTTGTACAGTCTGCCATCAATCGATTAGAGAATCGAGGTATCCACCAAGTATTTATTGCCCTCGATCCCATGTTTATTTTGAGCGGTGAGAAGATTGAGTGACGCTGTATGGGAACATGCCCCCGTGAGCTTTTTCCGTTCTACTGTCACAATTAAAGAAGAAAACGAATGATCTGGCATGGATTTATCCAAAATGTGCCAGAGTAATCCTTAATCTGCGCTTAATCTAGCTTTGTCAGAGTGTTTTTATGCCCGTTGCTCGCGTCACTAGTGCCTTTATTGCAATTGTCCTTGCCCTGGGAATGATTGTGCTGGGGGGATGGTATTTCGCAGTCGGCATGGGCATTATTGTCTACCTGGGGCAACTAGAATACTTTCAACTATGTCGCGCTAAGGGCATTGCCCCCGCCGCTAAAACAACGCTCGTCGTTAGCCAAATCCTGCTGATTGTTTCAAATTTATCGCCGACGTTAGCCGATGCTGTTATGCCAGTTGCAGGCACGCTGATTTGCTTCTATTTGCTCTTTCAGCCCAAGTTCGCCACCATTGCCGACATTTCTGCCTCTGTCCTCGGATTGTTTTATGGCGGCTATCTGCCCAGCTATTGGGTACGCTTGCGGTCTTTAGGCCAAATCGCTGCCAGCAATTTGCCACTGGACGGGTTTGTGCCAGCATCATTTTTTCCAGATCTTAAAACATTGCCCATGGGTCTAACGGCTACCCTGCTAGCGTTTGGCTGCATTTGGGCGGCAGATATTGGAGCCTACGTGTTTGGCAAGACATTTGGACGCACCAAACTCTCGGCTATTAGTCCTAAAAAGACGGTGGAGGGAGCCGTGTTTGGGGTGATGGGCAGCGTTGTGGTTGGTACGTTGGGGTCGTGGTCTCTGGAGTGGCCAGGTTTTCCGCTGACGGGTATGGCGCTAGGGTTAATTGTGGGCATTGCTAGCTTGCTGGGCGATTTGACTGAATCAATGATGAAACGGGATGCTGGAGTGAAAGATTCGGGGCAACTGATCCCTGGACATGGTGGAATTCTCGATCGCGCCGATAGCTATGTATTTACAGCCCCTCTGGTGTTTTATTTCGTGACGCTGCTGTTGCCGTTGCTGCCTGCTTAGGAGATTTCTAGCGATCTTGGGGGGTGATGTAGCCCTGTTGAATCAGCAAGGCTCGCAGAGCAGCCGGGAACCCGGAATACTGTCCCACAGTGCGATCGCCTTCCACGGTGTCTAGCCCCCAATCTGACTGGCGATCATAACGAGCGAGCATAAAATCCCAACCCTGTTGGTATTCACCTAACAAAATTTTTTGGGCAACATAGCCAGCCAAGACACCATTGATCTCTCCCGTAGTATCATCTCCTGCACTGTTTTCAGCGCGTAAAATGGCTTGATACATCTGCCATGCTTGGCCTCGCAGGTACTGGGGATACTGACGCGTAGTGTCTACAAATGCACCATTTTGCAATGAAAAAATTTGAGAGGGTGGAAACGACCCAGCGTAGCTGCTAAACGTGTAAAGAAACGCGTTGTTATAGGAAACAAACTCCAAGCGATTGTCCCCGTTTAGATCTTGAAACGTGCCTCCTCCGCCATCCCGGAAGCCCAAATCGGTTTTAACAAAGTCATTGTCTTGCCAACTGTAGACGGTATGAGTAGTGCAGCAATGTGCTCCACCCGAATAGGTTTCAGTAATGACTTCCGCCGTACCGTCTTGATCTAAATCTTGCAGGCTGATAGCGCCTCGATAGGAGGTTTCTTGGGTATCTTCTACCTTAAGAACGTCGTTGTAGAAAATCTGGTAGCTGAAGGAATTGCTCCAGGCTTCTTCGTTCCGGTCGTAGTTGATAATGACTCGAATTGGCTCAGATTGCAGTTCTTGATTGAGTACATCTTGATCCGTTAGCTCAAGGCTGGTCAGGGCAGTTGTCGGAAATGCAGCAGTAAGCAGTGTGCCCATGCTGAGGGTACTGGCAAGGGCGATCGCCCGTGAAAGCCGCGATCGCAACAATTGCACTACAGGGTGTTGGCTCATAACAGCGCATTACAAGATTAGGTCTTATATTTAGCGTACGCGCTACAGCCTGTTTGCCTGGACACTGTAACCAAAATCGATACTGAGTTGTGCCATTTCATCCAGAGTCGTTTTAAGCGTGTGACCTGATTGAAGCGCGGGCATTGCCATTCAGGTCATTTAAGGCTTCCGCCCGACCGCCGCATTGAGAAAGCTTTGATCTCTTGAAAAATAGAAACGTGAAGCGAGATTTAAGATGAGATGAATTCGTCTACTGTGCTATGACATCTCGACTCACAAAACTCTTGAATCGGCTGCCTCTACAAACTGTCCTCACTGTTCCCTTTGTCATCCAAGTTGTTGTTGTAGTCGGGGTTGTAGGTTACCTTTCTTTCAAAAATGGGCAGGCAACAGTTAACGACCTCGCTTCTCAGTTGCGGAGTGAATTGACTGCTCGGATTATTCAGCAACTACAGGCAACCGTTGAACGACCTTATGTAATCAATCAAATCAACGCAAATTCCTTACTGCAAGGTGACATTAATGTTTTAACGGGCAAAGGCGAACATCAACTGTGGCAGCAGGCAAAGGTCTTTCCGTCTACCAACCTGATCTATTGTGCAACTGAGGAGGACGGAGCGTTTCTAGGCGTAGGACGTTCCAGAGGTGGAGTAGGAGATACTCTGCAAATTCAGATTGCCAGCCAAGCAACCGATCGCTATATGCGTTACTACGAGGTAGGCTCTACTGGCAGACGCTCATTTTTACGCAGCAAAGGCAACAAGCGGTACGATCCTCGCATTCGTCCCTGGTATAAAGCTGCAAAGTCAACAGGCGAACCAACCTGGAGCGAGGTTTATCTTGACTTTGACGCACTGCTTCCTACAATCACTGCCAACACGCCCGTTTATAACGGCGCAAATGGTCAACTGCTGGGAGTTTGTGCAACAGATATCATTCTCTCTGAAGAATTGAATGACTTCCTGCGAGATCTGAAAATTAGCAAATCTGGTATTGCCTTTATTGTAGAACCCTCCGGTTTACTGATTGCCAGTTCTACAAAAGAATCCATCACATCGGGCAGTGGTGAAAACACAAAGCTGCTTGCAGCGATCGAGAGCAGTGATGCGCTTATTCAAGGAGCTACTCAATATTTGAGCAGTAATTATCGCAGCTTAGACAAGGTCGAATCGTCACAGCTCAACTTTCTCTTAGACGGCGAACGGCATTACTTAGAGGTTGTCCGCTTCAACGACGAGCATGGATTGGATTGGATCGTTGTGCTGGCGGTTCCTGAAGCTGATTTTATGGAGAAAATTAATAGAAACACTCAAATCACGGTTCTTTTATGTGTTGTGGCACTGCTAGCGACTATTTTTATTGGGTTACTAATTGCGCGATGGCTAACTCAACCTTTGCTGCAACTCAGCGCAACGGCTAAGGAAATTGCAAGAGGCGAATGGAATAGAGCAATCGAACTCGATCGCGCTGATGCGATCGGTGACTTATCTCGATCGTTTTCAACAATGGCACGCCAACTTGAAGAATCTTTTACAACGCTAGAACAGCGAATTGAAGAACGAACCATTGAGCTAATTCATCTCAACCAAGAGCTACAGCGACTTGCGAACATTGATAGTTTGACTCAAATTGCAAATCGTCGATACTTCGATCGTCATCTTGAGAAGGAATGGCAACGCCTTGCGAGAGAACAGCAGCCTCTATCATTAATAATGTGTGATGTAGACTACTTCAAACGATACAACGATACTTACGGTCATCAAGCAGGCGATCGATGTTTGCAGCAGATTGCCCAAGCTCTAACACAGATAGTACAGCGCCCTGCCGATTTGGTCGCTCGCTACGGTGGGGAAGAATTTGTAATCATCTTATCCAACACAGACACAAAGGGAGCTACTTATCTAGCCCAACGAATTAGCGTAACCCTTCGAGAGATGCAAATTCCTCATCATGCTTCTGAGAAGAAACAAGTCACTACCAGTATGGGGATTGCGACCACGATTCCAAGTTCCAGAAATACTCCTCAGTTGCTGATTGCTGCTACCGATCGAGCTTTGTATGCTGCTAAATCGCAAGGACGAGACTGCTACTGCGTTGCTACAGACTAGACATCACAGCTTCACCTTCTTGGACTATGGGATCAGCAAACAAAAATCATCCCGGTGTCATTCCCGCGCAGGCGGGAATCCATGATAAGCCTTCTGCTTGAGCCGGTATCTTATTTCAACGCAGTTCCCTATGGAGAACTGTAGAAGCTCAAATTTAAGAGTGCTGTGTATTTGATCGGTTAGATTATGTCGATGAAACGTTGGGGCGATCGCGTTCAGTCTCGATGGGCAACGCTTGGTAGGCGGTGGGTCTAACCCAGTGCTCAGGGTAGATGCTAAAGGACAGATAGCAGTCTTAAATGATTTGTGAGATGGGTTGTGAGGGGTGGGGCAGGCTGAGCCTGCCCCGCCTCTCACAACCCCTTTGGGATTGCTATAGTCACAAACTAACTAACACATTGAACGGTGTGATAACACGCTAAGACGGCGATCGCTAATACTTATCGCTAATACTTATCGCTAATACTTATCGCTAATACTTATCGCTAATACT
>Ga0105046_10012236_pt1 | contig 13309 bp, 11 predicted proteins | sample MAT03_FD_78385 | JGI IMG/M metagenome (GOLD analysis project Ga0105046, IMG submission 78385) | Freshwater microbial communities from Lake Fryxell liftoff mats and glacier meltwater in Antarctica - MAT-03 (megahit assembly) | ecosystem: Environmental > Aquatic > Freshwater > Ice > Liftoff... | reverse complement strand
GCGAGTAACTCGCTCATCCCGCCGTGCCGAAGCGTGTCCCCGTTGTGCGCGTTTTCCTCAAGAAGCGCACAGGGCGTGCAGGCCTGGCGCCAACGGGCGAGTAACTCGCTCATCCCGCCGTGCCGAAGCGTGTCCGTTGTGCGCGTTTTCCTCAAGAAGCGCACAGGGCGTGCAGGCCTGGCGCCAACGGGCGAGTAGCTCGCTCATCCCGCCGTGCCGAAGCGTGTCCGTTGTGCGCGTTTTCCTCACAAGTTGGGCGTCGCCTAATATTCGTAGGGCCAATGGGGCTTTGAGAACAGTCCCCCGTCGACATAGAGCGTCTGCCCCGTAACAAAATCGGATAGTTCGCCCGCGAAGAAGACCACCGCCCGGCCAACATCCATCGGTGTCCCGACCCGGCCCAGCGGCGTCAGTCCCGCCCAGGTTTCCGCATAGTCGCCAGCTTCTTCCTTAGTACGTTCAATTTCAACGGCGCCCGGCGCGACGCAGTTGACGCGAATTCCGTACTGGCCGAGTTCGACGGCGGCCACCTTGGTCAACTGCTCAATACCGCCCTTTGACGCCGTGTAGTTAACGAGTCGTGGAAATGCAACTTTATTGCAGCCGGAACCGATGTTAATGATGCGCCCGCCGCCGCCGTCTTTCATCATCCGTGCCGCCTGCTGCGTGCAAAGAAAGCAGCCCTTCAAATTCGTATCGAGAACATGGTCCCACTCCTGTTCGGTAAGTTCCAGTAGCGCCTTCCATGTCTGTACACCGGCGTTGTTGACCAAAATATCGAGGCGCCCGAAATCCTTCTTGACTGCTGAAAACATGGCCTCCACCTGGGCCGCGACGCCGACATTTGCCTGCACGACAATGGCGGCCACCCCCATGCCGTTGATCTCATCGGCCGTGGCCTGAGCGCCGGGCAAATCGGAGTTGTAGTTGACGACGACATTCGCTCCGTGGCGAGCCAACTGGAGCGCAATGCCTTTGCCGACGCCTTTGCTGGCGCCCGTGACGAGCGCGACTTTACCGTGGAGATCGTTCTGCATAATTCCTATCTTATAATTGGGCGGGGAGCCCACTTCTTGGTGGCAACAAAAAGGAATAACCCGAAGGCTAGATATATCGCTGAAGTCGCGCTAAGACACGCCGCCATTCCATAGTGCTGAGATGCCGCGGCAATGGCGACAGGAGCGATCCCGCCACCGAGCCAACCGAGAGAATTCATGATCCCAACGGCGCTGGCGCGGCGTTCGGGCGGAACGTAGTCATAGAGAGCCGCCCATATATTGGCGTCGTACAGGCCTTTGCAGAAGCCAAAGCCGACCATGGCCAGAATGAGAATCGTAACGTCGACGGTCCAGCCGGTAAGGAAGAGAAATGGCACGCCGCCGAGAAGTCCGAAGGACTGCGTGAGAGCTCTCCCGCCAAGCTGTTTCTTGGCGAACCGATCGGCCAGCCAGCCACCGAACAAGACGCCCAGGACAGACGCGATTTGCAGGAATGCCGTTGCGTTGAAACCGGCCATCGTTAAACTGAGCTTGAATGTGCGGTAGAGGTAAGTCGGCATCCAGGTTAGGAATATAAGGGCGACAAAGTTGGCCCCAATGAATGTGAGGATGAGCACCGGAACCATCGGATGAGAGAAAACCTCACGCAACGGTACTGGGGCTGGTTTGGCTTCCTTCGCGGCTTCCGGCTCGCGAAGCAGTTTCCATAAACCTATCCCAAGCAGCGTGCCGGCGATGCCGAATACGTAGAACCCTGAGCGCCAACCGTAGTATTGACCGAGATATCCGGCGAAAGTACCGCCGGCGATCGTGCCGGCGTAGACGCTCGATTGATGAAGCGACATCGCGCGGGACCGCGTGTCCGGCCCGTGGAATGCGCTGATAAGCGCCATGGAGGCCGGGAAGTAAAAGGCCTCGCCAAGACCTTCCAGTCCGCGAAAAGTCACGAGGTGGGCATACTGAGTGGAGAGGGCCGTGGCGATAGTGATAAGCGACCAGGCGATTAATCCACCCAGAACGACGGCCTTGCGCGAAAGACGATCGCCAACCCAGCCCGCGAACGGCCCGGCCGCGGCGTAAACCCAGGTGAAGGCGCTCCCGACAATCCCCAATTGGACATCGGTCAAATTCATTTCCTTCCCGAGTAGCGGAAAGACTGAGAAGATGGCCTGGCGGTCCGCGTAGTTGAAGAAGCAGACGAACCACAGCATGGCCACCAGCCACCATTTGTAGGCGGAGTTTTGCATGGATTTGTTGATTGTAGATCTTGTAACGATATTTAGCTTGCCGGAGGGGCCAGTTTCTGCGCACACTGGAATTTTTCGGAGGCAGTTGAAAGTTGAGCTTGAAGATGAGCGATTCCCCCCAGAGACTTGAGCCGGCGGACCGGTGGACGACCACAGACGCGTCGGAGATGTACGACGTTGCGGCGTGGGGAAAGGGCTATTTTTCCATCAGTACCGAGGGGAACGTATGCGTGCACCCCGGCAAGGACGCGTTGCGTCGCGTCGACTTGAAAAAGCTTGTCGACACGCTCGTGCTGCGGGGTATCAATCCGCCCATCCTCATCCGTTTCGGCGAGATCTTGCAGAACCGTCTTGCTGAGATGAACGCGGCGTTCAAAACCGCAATTGCTGAGCACAATTACAAGGGAACCTACCAGTGCGTATTCCCCATCAAGGTGAACCAGCAACGGCAAGTGGTGGAGGAGGTCTTCGAATACGGGCGGCCCTACCATTTTGGGTTGGAAGCTGGGTCGAAGCCGGAGTTGATGGCGGTCATGGCGATCGCCGCCAATGAAACGCCCATCCTTTGCAACGGCTTCAAGGATGACGAATACATCCAACTGGCGATGATCGGCTGTAAGATTGGCCGGAACATTACCCCCGTGGTTGAGAAGTACACGGAACTTGAGCTGATCTTGAAGCACGCGGAGCGGATGGGGGTACGGCCTTCGATCGGTATCCGGTTGAAGCTGGCCAGCCGCGGATCGGGCCGGTGGAAGAGTTCGGGCGGCTACCGGTCAAAGTTCGGGTTAACGGTCACTGAAGCGATTCGTGCGTTGGAACGGCTGAAGTCCATCGGCATGGCCGATTGCCTGAAGTTGATCCACTTCCACCTCGGTAGCCAGATTACGAATATTCGGCAGATCAAAGGCGCGGTGATTGAGGCGGCGCGGATTTACGTTGAGTTGAAGCGCGCGGGCGCGGGCCTCGAATTCATGGACGTCGGCGGCGGACTGGGGATCGACTACGACGGGTCGCAGACTGATTTCGAATCCAGTGTGAACTATACGCTGCAGGAATACGCGAACGATGTTGTTTATCACATTCAGAACGTCTGCGAAGAGGGCGAAGTCCCGACGCCGAATATCATCAGCGAGAGCGGCCGGGCGGTTGTGGCGTATCATAGCCTCCTCGTGTTCAACGTTCTTGGCGTAAGTGGTTTTGGCGATGAGTTGGTGCCCGCGCAGCCGAACGAGGAATGGGAACAGCCGGTGCTGGATCTGTATCACTCGATGCACTCGGTGTCGCAGAAGAACCTGTTGGAGAGTTACCACGACGCTCAGGGCGCCCTGGATTCCGCTCTGAACTTATTTAGCTTGGGTTATCTAACGCTGGAGCAACGGAGTATCGCCGAGAACATGTATTGGCATGTTTCGCGAAAGGTGCTAAAGCTGGCGAAAGAGCTGGACTATTTCCCTGAAGAGTTGGAAGGGCTGGAAAGCATGCTTGCCGATACCTACTTCTGCAACTTCTCCCTGTTCCAATCCATGCCCGATAGCTGGGCGGTTAAGCAGCTATTTCCCGTGATGCCGATCCACCGGCTGGAGGAAGAGCCTACGCAGCACGCGGTCCTGGGCGATATCTCTTGCGATAGCGACGGCAAAATCGACCGGTTTATCGACCGTCGCGATGTGAAGAGTACTTTGGAGTTGCATCGGTTCAATCCCGGCCAACCGTATTTTCTCGGCGCCTTTCTGGTGGGCGCGTATCAGGAGATTCTCGGCGATCTGCACAACCTGTTTGGCGACACCAATGCGGTGCACGTCATTCTGGATGAGAACGGCGAAGTGGTACTGGATCACGTAATTCAGGGAGATACGGTGCGCGAGGTTTTGGATTATGTGCAGTTCAACGCGCGCTCGTTGATCGAAGCCTTCCGCAAGGATGTCGAGATCGCCGTGCGGGAAGGCAAACTTGGCTATGAAGAGGCCGGTCGTCTCGTTCGTTTCTATGAAGACGGCATTCACGGTTACACGTATCTTGAATCTGTCGAATGAAGCTGCTGGTATTTTCCGACATACACACTGACAAGGTAGCCCTCGAGAAGTTGATGGCAATCGAAGCGGACATTTATGTCTGCGCGGGGGATTTGGTGAGTTGGGCCCGCGGTTTGGATGGGATGGCCGAGATACTCAAGCCACGGGCTGAAAAGATGTATATGCTGCCGGGGAACCATGAATCCGAGGCCGATATTGCCCGGGTTTGCGATCAGTTTGGATTTCAGAATTTGCATGGTAAGTCGATTCAGGCAGCGGGCGTGCATATTGCGGGATTAGGGTATTCGAATCCGACGCCGTTCAACACGCCGGGAGAGTATTCAGAGGCGCAGATCGCGGAGCGCTTGACGCCGTTCGCGATCCTCAAGCCGTTGATTCTCATCTGCCACTGTCCGCCGAAGGATACGGACCTGGATGGCCTGAAGCCGGGGGCGCATTTTGGCAGTAAGGCGATACGCGAATTTATCGACGCCTACGAACCGGTGCGCTTTTTCTGCGGGCATGTGCACGAGTGCGAAGGCCGGGATGTAATGGTGGGTCACACTCGGGCGGCGAACGTGGGCAAGCGGGGATACCTGGTGGACCTGACTACGCTGGAAGCGTGAGTTTGGGAAGATCGGTTTGCCCGAAATGGTTGCCCTTGTAGGGGAGGGCGGCGCCGGCGACTTTGGCGGTAGCGTAGGAGTTGCTGTCGCCCATGTTGAGTTTCGCGGGATGAATTCCCTTCCCGTAGCGAGAATAGGCGTCGATGGCCTCCATCGCGTGTAACTGTGTAAAGTCGACAACACGAACTCCCCAGCGGTTAAGCAACGCTAATAGTCCGGCAACACCTGCCCGTCCTTCGCGGCAATGAACTACGATCCCAACCTCGCCGAGGGTCGGGGCGCCTATAACGAGTTCTCGCGCATTGTTAACGATCTCCTCGTACTGCTCATAGCCGGATTCGTTCAAAAGTATTGTGAAAAGGATTGAAGAATCCAATACGATGGTGTCGAACCGCTCACTCCCAGAGGGCATCCATTTCGTCCTTTGTGACTGGTTTGCCGCGAAACTCCGGCTTGATGTGCAGCCAGACGTCGCCCTCCAGCCATTTTTTCATTCCATCCATTCGCTGATGTTTAGGATTGGTTAGACTCTGTTTGCGCTCCGCCAGCGCCTTCCGTATCGCTTCGGTCTTCGTTTCACCAGTCATCGCTGCGACCTCCACAGCCAATCGTTCGACTTCGACATTCTTTATATTCAGGCCAATGGTATAAACCCACCCCTGTTATGCCATTTGCCTCCGGCGCTACAATAAAGCCATGACGTTGGACGAACTCACGCGGGAGTACGAACCGCTCCGCCAGCAGGCTATCGCTGTGCGGAGCTATCTTTGACGCCGCGAACAAGAAGCTGGAACTCTCGAAATCCGAGGACCTGATCTCTGCCCCGGACTTCTGGAACAATTCTGAACGCAGCCAGAAGTTGATGCAAGATCGGAAACGGCTGGAAAAGGCCGTCGACGAGGACGCTGAAGTAGGCGGAATGACCGAAGAGCTGGACACGTTCTTCGAATTGGGTCGCGAAGGGGAAGCGGTTCATGAGGAAATCGCGGCGGGTTTGAAGAAACTCTCGGCGCGCCTGGAAGTGTTGGAAACAGGGATGTTGTTGTCCGGCGAGAACGACGCCAAGCCCGCGATTCTGACGATTCACCCCGGCGCTGGCGGCACTGAGAGTCAGGACTGGGCCGAGATGTTGCTCCGCATGTTCCTGCGATGGTGTGAGCGGAACCACTTTCAGGCGGAGATTACCGACCGGTTGGAAGGCGATGGCGCGGGAATCAAATCGGCGACAGTGGAAGTGAACGGCGAGAACGCCTACGGAATGCTGCAAAGCGAGATCGGTGTTCATCGATTGGTGCGGATATCGCCCTTCGATGCCAATGCCCGGCGGCACACTTCGTTCGCGTCCGTCTTCGTGATTCCGTTGGTCGATGACGATGTCGATATCGACATTAAGCCCGATGACCTCAAAATCGACGTCTTCCGCGCCAGCGGCGCCGGTGGCCAGCACGTCAACCGCACTGAATCCGCCGTCCGTTTCACTCACATCCCCACCGGCCTCGTCGTCCAGTGCCAAAGCGAGCGTTCCCAACACAAAAACCGCGCCACGGCCATGAAGCAAATGCGCGCCAAGCTGTTCGAATACGAAATGACAAAACGGCGCGCCGCCGAGAAGAAGCTGGAAGACTCGAAGATGGAAATCAACTTCGGCAGCCAGATTCGGAGCTACGTGCTGGCGCCCTATCGCCTTATTAAGGATCACCGGACGAAGAAATCGATTGGGGACGTGGACCGCGTGTTGGACGGTGATCTGGACGAATTGATACACGCTTTCCTGGTTTTCAAGAAGACCGGTAAGACGGCCGGCGATGACAAAGACCTTGACGAATAGTCTGGAGCTGGAACAAGCGGCGGCGCTGATTCGCGAGGGTCGCTTGGTCGCTTTTCCCACTGAAACAGTCTACGGACTAGGCGCCAACGCATTTGACGCAAATGCCGTCCGGCGTATTTATGACGCCAAGGGCCGGCCGGCGACCAGCCCGCTAATCGTTCATGTAGCGACTGTGGCAATGGCGCGCAAAGTGGTTTCGGTCTGGCCGGCGGAAGCGGAAAAGCTCGCGGCAAAATATTGGCCCGGGCCGCTGACTTTGGTTCTCCCGAAGACGAAACGGGTACCGGATGTGGTGACGGCGGGATTGGGTACAGTGGGTGTGCGCCTGCCGGCCCATCCGGTTGCGCTTGCCCTGATTCGAAAAGCGCGCTTGCCGCTGGCGGGTCCCAGCGCCAATCGCTTTACAGAATTGTCTCCGGTAACAGCCGAACAAGTACGAAGGGCGTTGGGGACGGCCGTGGACATGGTCTTGGACGGGGGTCCTTGCCGTGTCGGAATTGAGTCGACTGTCCTATCGTTGGCGGGACCTGTTCCGGTTTTGCTTCGGCCGGGGATGGTGAGCCGGGAGCAGATTGAGAGTCTGATTGGCCCGGTCCTCTTGGCCGGAGCGGTTACCGGCCTCGAAGCGCATGCGGCGCCGGGGCAGCATGCAAAACACTATTCTCCGCGGGCTCCACTCCGGCTGGGTGTGCCCGATGAGGCCAGGGGAACCGTTTTTTTGTGGTGGTCCGTTGAGGGGACGGCGGAGTTTTCGGTACGCATGCCGAACGACCCGGACCGCTATGCGGCGATGCTATATGACACACTGCACCGCGCCGACAGTTTGGGTCCGAGAGAAATTGTCGTCGAGCCCGTACCCTCTGGATCTGACTGGGCTGGAATTCGCGACCGATTAGCGCGAGCCTCGGCCTAGGATTATTCCCAGGTTCAAAGGTTAGGCGCTCCCCGCAAAGAGGGGAAGGACTATTCGGAATATAATTGCCTGATGCCTCCCGGCCCCGTGACCACCAAGCCGACGCGCGTACGCTGGTGGATCCTGACGCTTCTGTTCCTGGCTACCACTATCAACTACATGGACCGAATCGCATTCGGGTTCCTGGTTCCGGAAATCCGGAAGGACATGGTGCTCGATGAGCGAACCTACGGATACCTGACTTCCGCGTTTGAGATGGCTTACACCGTCGGATTCCTGCTCATGGGGAAGTTCATCGATCGCTTTGGAACGAAGATCGGTTATGCCGTAGCGATAGCCTGGTGGTCGGCGGCGGCGCTACTACACGCACTTGCCAGGACGCCGTTGACGCTGGGCATGAATCGGGCGCTTTTGGGATTGGGTGAGGCGGGAAATTTCCCGGCCGCAATCAAAAGTGTCGCGGAATGGTTCCCGAAGAAGGACCGGGCCTTCGCTACCGGTATTTTCAACGCCGGTTCAAATGTCGCGTCGATGATTGGTCCACCTTTGTTTGCGGTTATGGTTTTACAGTATGGCTGGCGCGGGTGTTTTTTAATCACCGGTGCGTTGGGATTCGTTTGGATGGCGATTTGGTTGTGGACGTACCAAAAGCCCGACGAACACCCGGGTGTGAATGACGGTGAGCGGGCGTACATCTTGTCGGAGGAGAGCGGTGAGAAGGAGCCGGTAATCGGGTGGTTGGCGGCTCTGCGTTACCGCGAGACCTGGGGCTTTGCGGCCGGCAAGTTCCTCACCGATCCCGTTTGGCGGTTCTACAGCTACTGGCTGCCCGTGTATCTGTATGACGTTCGTGGCTTCGACATGAAGAAGGTTGGTTGGGTACTGCCGTTTATCTACTTGATGGCGGATTTCGGGAGTGTGGCGGGTGGCTGGCTTTCCGGGTATTTCATGCGAAGGGGCTTTGACGTGGGGCGGTCGCGAAAGATGGCAATGGGTGTCTGTGCCGCGTGCATGCCTTTTGCGGTGACGGCGGTATTGTTCGATAGTCCGGTGACCGCCATTTTGCTGATGAGCCTGGCGACCGCGGCGCATCAGGGTTGGTCGGCAAATCAGTTCACGACTGTGTCCGACGTATTTCCGCGCCCCGCAGTGGCGAGTGTCACGGGAATTGGCGGTTGCGCGGGCGGATTGGGTGGAGTGATTTTCGCCACGCTCCTCCCGGGTTTCCTGATTCCTATTGTTGGATACAAGCCGATTTTCCTGACTTTTGGAACGTTTCATTTGACGGCGCTATTATTGGTCCACCTCCTTATGAGGGACCTTAAGCCAGTACGTTTGCAGGAAAAGCCCGAAGTACCCCTCTCGTAGTCCCAAGGACAATCTTAGGCGACATTTGGAGCTTGTTGGGTCAAACTGAAGTCGCTCATGGCTCCCACACAGTTTGCTTTTTCAACCTTCCAGGACAACGGGCAGGAGGCCGTTCAATTTGACAACCGCCAGACGGCGGAGATGGAACGCGTTGCTCCCTTTGGTTTGCGACGCCGGGACTTGGAAGGGGTATTGCCGAGCGGTTCGATGACGGTGGACGCGGCCATGGGAATTGGCGGTTTGCCGCGGGGCCGAATGATCGAGTTGTTTGGACCACCGGCTGTCGGTAAGACAACCCTCGGGCTACAGGCGGTGGCGGCAGTTCAGCGCCAGGGCGATACCGCTGCGTTCGTAGACGTGGAAAGGGCATTCGACCCGGCCTACGCCGCGACGATGGGCGTCAACGTGGAATCGTTGTTGCTGGCGCGCGCGGATGACGGCCGGCAGGCTTTTCAGATTGTGGAGAAATTAGCACAGTGCAAAGCCGTGGATCTGATCGTGGTGGATTCTGTGGCGGCGTTGCTTCCGCCTGAAGAGAGAGACGCGGCGATCGGCGAATCATCGCCTTTCGGCCAGAGCGAAATGTTGGCCAGCGGGTTGCGGCGGTTGTCCCGTGCCCTCCTGGGAAGTCCCGCCTGCGTTGTGTTCCTGAATCAAGTTCGAGCCTACAAGGGCTTTGGGTATGAGGAAACAAGCGTCGGCGGGTGGGCGCTGAAGTTGCACGCGACCGTTCGGGCTGACCTGAGGGTTGACCCGCGGACAGGGAATCGTGTGCAAATGAGGGTGATCAAGAATCAGTTGGCGAAGCCCATGAAAGTCGAATTTGATTTTGAGGGCGGCGTGGGCGTGGTGCCCGAAGCGGAGTTGATCGACCGCGGCCTGGAGACCAGAGTGATTCAGCCGGGGTTCGTTTTTGATGGACAGGTGTTGGGGCGGACCCGGGCGGAGGCTCTATCCCGATTGCGGGGTCATGCGACGTTGGCCGCGCGGCTACGCGTCGAAGTGCGGCTGGCATTGGGACTTCCCCAGCGGCGGCCGATGGGCCGCGAGGCCGGCGCCCCCGGATTGGCAATGGAGGCGGTAAATTTGTAGGTGCTAGGCCTATCGTCCGGCGAGCGCCTGCTGGCAAGCTTCAATCTGATTCGATATGGCGGTTTGGGTGGAGCGGTCTTCGACGCTGAGCTGATTGCGACTTGCGATTTCTCCGTAGAGTTGACGGGCGCGCGCAAGCTCGGCCTGTGCCTCCCGCCAGTCCGCTGATTGCTTAGAACTGGCGGCTATTTCGGTGAGCGCGCGGCCCAGAGCCCATTGGGCAAATGCACGGTCCCGTCGAAAGTGGGCGTTGTCCTTTTCTTTTTCGAGGATGCCGTCGATGACACGGATGGCGGCACGCGCGCTGCTGACGGCGCCATCCCGGTCACCGGTCTTTGCCAGCACCTCCCCCGTCTTGAGTTGGGCCATCGCCAGAATTTGATTGGCGTTGGGGTTCGAAGGGTCGCGTTGGATCCAGTCGCGTGCCGTTTGTTGGAACTGGCGATAGCTGAAAAGGGCGTCACTATACTTCGCTGCTTGTACCTGAACGTCGCCTTGCCGCTCCCAGGCTATGGCCAGGTCGCGCCGGGTGAGGAAGTTGGCGGAGTCTACAGCCGAGAGTTGGCGGAAGGATTCTATGGCATCTTCGGTCGATCCCTGTTTTAGAAGCGCGTAGGCGAGATCGCGCCGTGCCTGAAAATTATGGGGATCGGCGGCGGACAGTTCCCGCCGTAGTTGCAGGGCGCGTGAAAACAGCGGCGCTGCATCGGTGGGAGTCTCGATACTTGCGAGATCCTCCACGGCGAGACAAAGCTCGCGTTTGGGACGATTCGCGGTTGGGTCGGCGGCGGCCAGCTGTTGATAGAGACGCAAGGCGCCGCGGTAGGAATCGGCGGCCCCGGAGCGGTTACCGGTTTTTCGCAGTACGTCCCCATGGCGGGATAAATTGATAGCCTGCTGGCGTTGGGCGTCTTGTCCAGTAAGCGCTTGCACGGCTTGGGTCGCTTTTTGCGAGAGTTCCAAAGCTTCGGCGTTAGCCCCGGTCCCGGCGAGAGCGTTTGCCAGGTGGTGATAGCTGGCGGCTTTGGAATCGGGCGGGGCGTTTGCGGTGTCCCGAAGGGAAACGGTCCGGCGTAGCGATGCAATGGCCGCCGCCGAGTTGCCATGTAAGGTCTGTATTTCGGCTACAGCTTGAAGCACGTCCGCGAGTTCGTTGGTGATTGCGGGCGACGGTTTGAGTGCCTCAAGGAGCGTCTGGGCGCGGCGATAACTCCTAAGGGCGCCTTCTGCGTCTCCGAGGTTCGGCAGGTTCGGGTTGCCTTGCAGATGGCCGACCCGAAGATACCCGGCGGCAAGTTCCCGTTGGAGGTCCTGGTTGGCCGTGGCTTCCTTTGAGAGAATTGTAAGGTAGTCGAGTGCCTTGTTCACAAGGAGCCGTCTGGCGGGCGTGGTGCCTGGAAGCGGCGCGAGGGCGTCCTGCACTTCGAACAGCAGGGCGTTCGACATTTTGCGCACTTCCGTGAATCGTGCTTCAGCGCGTTGGTGCTCGGCCCGTGCGCGCGCGGCTTGCCATAATGCGAAGACGGTGATTAGGAATAAGACCGAGGCAGCCCCCCCGGCCGCCAGCGTAATTGCCCTGTTTCGGCGAAAGAAGACACCGGCTCGATAGGCGGGACTGTCCGGCCGCGCGGTCACCGGCATTTGCTGGAGATGGTTGCGGATGTCTTGAGCAAATTGCGCCGTTGACTGGTAACGCTCTGCCGGATTTCGCCGCAGCGAACGAAGGACAATCGCGTCGATGTCGCCTTGGAGTTTCTTCAAGAGGACCGCCGGTGTGCCGCCACGCTGTTCGCTGACGATGAGGGCGTTAGACGTGACTTGGCGCCTGCCGTCCATGTTGAGGCGATCGGTTGTGCGAAAGATCGCCTCGCTGGGTTTTTGCGGTTCCCCTTGTGTATAGGCGCGGATGGCCTCGAGTGCCGCGTCATCTTTTACTTCATAGGGCCGGTGGCCGGCAAGCAGTTCATACAGGACGATTCCGAGCAGGTACACATCGCTGGTGGTGGTGACATTTTCTCCCTTGAGTTGTTCGGGACTTGCGTACTGGGGCGTCATCAGCCGCATCGACGTCGCCGTCTTCTCCGTAGGGGCCGCGGCGATATCCGGATTCATCAACTTGGCGATTCCGAAATCGAGGAGTTTGGCCGTATTGTCAGGGCGTACCAATATGTTCCCTGGCTTGATATCGCGGTGAATAATCAGGTTCTGGTGCGCATATTGGATGGCGTCGCACACTTGGAGAAAGATTCGTAGGCGCTGGTCCGTCGATAGCCGCTTCTGGTTACACCATTGGGTAATGGGCATCCCTTCGACGTATTCCATGACGATGTACGGCCGGCCGTCGTCGGTTGCGCCGCCATCAAGCAGTCGGGCGATATTTGGGTGGTCGAGCGATGCTATGATTTGCCGCTCGCGGCGGAATCGTTCGAGAATCCGGGCGGATTCCATGCCCCGATGGATGACTTTGATGGCGACTTGTTTGTTGTAGGACTTGTCGGCGCGGAATGCCAGATAGACGGCGCCCATTCCTCCGCTTCCGAGCAGTTTTTGTATGGCGTATGGACCCACGTGCGTTGGCATCGGGTCATTGACGTCCGTGGCGGCGTCAGCGAGAATTTTGGAGAGCGGGGTTACAGCCGGTTTCTCGAGGAAATTTTCGGATGTGTAGTCCGCCTTCAGCAGTTCGCGGACTTGCGTATAGAGTTCTCGGTCGGCGCCGCACGCCTTCTCCAGGAACGCTGCCCGGAGAGGCATGGGTTGTTCGAGTACAAGTTGAAAGAGGCTTTTTACCTGGCTGTATCTTTCGGGCGTCACGATAGGTCCGCGAAGATAGTATGCCTCATATAGTGTAGTGAACCACAATGTTTCCCCCGGTCAGTGCCACATTCGCGCCCTAACCAAATCACGCTGTCTTCCCCCTAGCGGTTGCAACTCCAAGGTGGCCCGGAGCGGTCAAGGGCGCGCCAAAAGGCGCGGCGGAGCGTACCCTTTACGCAAGGACCACTTTGGGACCATTAGGGAGGGGGAGGACAGCGCGACAGTTCCTGGGGCCGAAGTTGGTCAAGTTAAGTGGAATTATCGCGGTCCGTTAGAAGATAGTGTAATGGGTCACGATATTCCAGAATGCCAGATCACGTTGAAGGCGGTGTTCAGATCACGTTGTCTTCCCCGTATTAGCCGAAGCTCCAAAGTGGCCCGGAGGAGTCAGGGGCGCGCCGATAG
>Ga0105046_10012228_pt1 | contig 13313 bp, 13 predicted proteins | sample MAT03_FD_78385 | JGI IMG/M metagenome (GOLD analysis project Ga0105046, IMG submission 78385) | Freshwater microbial communities from Lake Fryxell liftoff mats and glacier meltwater in Antarctica - MAT-03 (megahit assembly) | ecosystem: Environmental > Aquatic > Freshwater > Ice > Liftoff... | reverse complement strand
TGATCAGATCCCGTCGCCTGGCAGGATCGTGCGCTCCGCGAGGTGAGCCTCGTCCATGCGATCGACGGTGTGATCGACCTGCTCGATGAGGCTCGCCGCGTCGCCGATCTCGCTCACCGCGAGCGCGACCTGGTCTGGATCCATGGCGACACTGGGCGTGTTCGCAAGGAACTCGTCGCGATGGCTCCAGCGCTCGTCGGCGCTACGCGGGTTCAGCGCGAGAAAGGTGAGCCCACCCCAGCGCATGCCGATCGTCGCGTAGTAGACGCGTCCCGCCTCGACGGCTCCGACGATGCGATCTCCCCAGCTGCCCTGGCGCTCGGGGATCGCATACAAGCGCACTTCGCCTGGGTTTACATGCAGGACGGTATGCGAGCGATCGCTTATCTGACCGAGCAAGTGACCCTGCGCGTCGAGGATGTTCACCGAGCCGAAGCGCGTCGACGGCTGCATGATCACGAGGGTCGCGGACGATGCGTCTGCGGTCAGGCTCGCTTCGCTGCGTATGGTGATGTTGCGTACGGCCGGGCCACATCCGACGGTTGCGGCAGCGATCGTGAGGAGGAATGTGAGAGCAGTGATTGAGCTACGCGATGTCATGTTCTGATTCTCCGGGACACCGCACGTGCCGTGCCCGGGCAAGAGCGTAGTCCTGAGGGAACCTGTTTATCAAGACACCGACGCCATCCCCGATCGATCCCTGGCGAGAATGCTCACCACCGGCTGGGCGGTGTGGGTCGCATCCGCGCATCCGGTGCCTTCGATCGGGGCGGCGCGTCCTGTCCGGGGTGCCATCACGGAGGGGCGGCGGGCGCCCTTTTTGAATCCGCCACGATCGTTTGAACGGGCTGGGCCTTCGAGCGATGGTGGGGGATTCGCCGAACGGGGCTTCTGGCGATGTGGGGATTCGCCAAACGGTGCGCGTCGCCCTTCTGCGACGGCGAATTCGCGAAACGGTGAGCGTCGCCTTCGCGGGATATGGGGGGATTCGCCGAACGGGAAACGTCCCGACGCGGGATGGTGGGGGATTCGCCCAGAACGCCGCCCCGCGCTCGGGCGATCGCGCCAGATTCGCTCGACGGGCCGCGCCGGCTTGGGGTGGGGGGATGGCACCGGATTCCCCAGAGCTAGGCCACCTCGATTCCCGAGGTGCTTCAGTCGTGTGGTGCTCCTCGCTCGATCGGATGCGGGCCGAAGACCTCCACATCCACCCCCGACGCGTAGTGGGCCAACGGAGCTCCCTCTGGCGTGGGGAGGCCCGCGGCTTCGAGCAGGGTGCAGCTCACGTGGTGCACGGTCACTCGCTGGGCCGGGTAGGGCACGTGATGCACCTGACCGCGGTAGCGCGTTCCGCGCCGGTCGTTGAAGAGCAGATAGCGCTCGAGGAGGAAGTGCTCGAGGGTGCCGGGCGCCGAGGGTCCCAGCGGCTCGCCGATGCTGGCGTCGAGGGTGAGCTTCGCATTAGCGAAGCGTCGTTCGCTCTGGTAGCGGATGCGCTCACCGGTGCCAGTTGAGTCACTCACGAACGACATCTTCGCCCAGTAGTACGGAAGGCCCCAGCCGATGCGCGCTGCTTGCACGGCGAGCCACGAGCTCGCCTCGAGCGAGAAGAACAGCACGCCGGGCTCGCCGTTCACGATCACGTACGTGCGGAGGTTGGTCTCGAGGAAGTCCATCGCGAACATCTTCGGTAGCCAGCTGGGGCGCACCCCGCGCATGAGAAACGGGACGACGCCGACCATCGCGCGGCCCTCCCAGAGATCGAGCTCCATCCCCTTCGGCTCCATCCACTTCGAGAGGTGCGGCGCGATGACCTCGGGGGCATACGACCAGTGCAAGAAGAAGAGCTCGCGCCAGTTCTGCTCACCGCTGGGCATCTCGTTCGGTCGCCGGGCGGGCGCGATGCGGTCGATGGTCACGGCCGAACGTTATAGCCCCGAAGAGCCCGTATGAAGCTGTCGATCGCATCTGTCTAGAGGGCTACCCTCGGTCGTGGTCGAGCATCCGCGCATCCGATTCCCGCCGCCGTTGGGTCCCCATGCTCGGATCACCGTGACGTCGCCGAGCTCGCCTGTGCCGCCAGCGCTCGAGCCCCGGCTGGATCTGGTGGTGGACGGGCTTCGAGGGCGCGGCTGGGTGGTGCGAGAGTCGCGGGTACGCGACAGCGAGCCCACGCTCGCGGCCGAACGCCTGGACGCGTGGATGACCGCGCTGCTCGACGACGGGTGCGACGCGGTGCTGCCTCCGTGGGGCGGGGATGAGGCGATCGAGCTGCTCGAAGGGATGGACTTCGAGAGGCTGGCCACCGCCGCGCCCAAGTGGATCTTGGGCTACTCCGACATCAGCACGCTGCTCCTTCCGATGTTGCTCCGAGCGGGATGGGCCTCGGCGCATGGGCCCAACTTGATGGACTTGGTGCCGGCACAACGCGACCCGCTGAGCGTGCGCACCCTCGACTGGCTGAGCGGCGCGCAGCCCTTCACCCAGCACGCATCGAGTGACTTTCAGATAGCGTTCGTCGACTGGGCGCGGCATCCCGGAGCGCCCTTCCAGCTCGATCAGCCCACGTTGGTGGCGACGCTCGACGGGCGACCGATCCGAGCACGCGGTCGCCTGATCGGCGGTTGCATCGACACCTTGATGAGCTTGGTGGGCACACCGTTCGGTGACGTACCTGGCTTTCTGCGTGCCCATCGGGACGAAGGGGTGATCGTGTTTCTGGAGAACTGCGATCTGCACTCGCAGGCCCTGCTCCGGGCGCTGACGCATCTACGACTGGCTGGGTGGTTCGACGGAGCGAGTGCGGTGTTGGTGGGGCGCACCCAGGCCAAAGAGATGAGCGCGCAGGCCCAGGCGAGTGTGCTGCGGCGGGTGCTCGGCGCGATGGGAATCCCGGTGGCCTACGGTCTGGACATCGGGCATCAGCCGCCCCAGTGGACGCTGGTCCAGGGCGCGCTCGCGAGTGTCGAGATCGAAGATGGCGCGGCGGTCATCCACCAGGAGCTGCGCTGATCGTCCGAATGGGCCCAGCAGGACTCGAACCTGCACACGCCCCGTTATGAGCGGGGAGCTCTGACCATTGAGCTATGGGCCCGGAGCGCTCTGGCCCGGATGGCTGCGTTGTAGCGCGGGATCCGTCCGGTGGGCGAGCGTCAACGCGCGCGATTCACGCCGCGGTGCGCGGCAACCAGATGGTGAAGATGGTCCCCCCGCCTTCCCGGGCCTCGCAGCGCACGTCCCCGCCATGCGCGAGCACGATCTCTTTGGTCAACGCTAGGCCCAGGCCCGTACCCCGCTCCTTGGTCGAGTAGAACAGATCGAAGATTCGCTCCCGCTTCTCTGGATCGATCCCCTCGCCTCGATCGGCGACGCTCACCGCGATTCCGTCGCCGTCGCGCCGCGCGGTGAGATCGATGGGGCCGCCCCCAGGCATCGCTTCGCGGGCGTTGCGTAGGAGGTTCAACAGCGCTTGCCGTATCTGGCCTTCGTCGAAACTCACCACCCCTAGATCCGGCTCGATCTCCACCGTGATGCGCACGTTCGCCTGTTCCATCTCGCGCTGCACGAAGCGCGCGGTGTCGCGCACCTCGGTCTCGATGGGCTCGGCGGCCAGCATGGGGGAAGGGACCCGGGCCAGGCGCAGGTACTCCTCGGTGAACGCGGTGAGCCTGTCGACTTCGCGCTGGATGCTGGTGAGCAGCGCGTTCGCCTCCTCGCCGCTCACTTCTTCGCGCAACAGATCCGCGTTCAGACCAATGCTCGAGAGCGGATTGCGCACCTCGTGGGTCACGTGCGCGGCCATTCGGCCCATCGCGGCCAGGCGCTCGCTCTGGAGAAGCCGCGCCTTGGTCGCGAGCGACTCGCTCACGTCGTCGATGACCAGAAGCACCGGGCGCTGGCCGCCTGGGCCCGTCGCGCTGGAGCTCGCGCTCGAGGGACCGCCGCTGCCGAACGGGCTCACTCGGAGATCCACCGAGCGCCCATCGTCACCCCTCAGCGCGATGGCCTCGCGCGCCGCGGGCTCTCCGCTCGTCGCGACGTCGCTCACCATGTCGGACAGACCGGGGATCCTCTCGCAGGCGCCGTGGGCCCCGAGCGGCTCGCCGAGCTTCAACATCACCTCGCCGACGATGCGCTCGGCGGCGCGGTTGATGGCGCGCACCGTGCCATCGCTGCCCACCACGATGATGCCCGAGCGCAAGCTGGTCACGATCTCGTCCTGGGTGCGCTGCAGCTCGCGCAGCCGCTGATCGCGGGCGGCGAGCGCGGCGACCATGCGCTCGAACTCGCTCGTGAGTCTCCCGATCTCGTCGTCGCGTACCCGCTCGATGCGCTGAGAGAGATCGCCACGGGCCACTGCGAGCACCCGCGCTTCCAGCGCCGGAAGTGGTGAGAGCAGGCGCTGGGTCCACCACGTGACCGCGAGCCCAGCGAATAGCGCGATGAGCCCGAGCACGCCGAAGTTGATCACCGACTGCGCTTGGGCATCGGCGGCCGCGCGGCTGGTGTCGGCGATGCGCTGCTGGTGATCCTCGAAGGCGCGACGCAGGTCCCGCGCGATCCGGTTCTGTCGCTCGCGCAAGCTACGCAACAGACGCGCGGCCTCTTCTTCGTCGCCCGAGGACAGCGCGGTCCAGAGCGAGGCGAACTCGGGCTCCGCGGCCGCGTACTCGCCATCGACCCCGTTCAAGAGCACCCGCATCGACTCGAGCGTCGCCCGATCCTCGGACGGTGGGCTGAGGCGCTCCACCCGATCGATCGCCAAGAGCACGTCGTGCACGTTGTCGGGTCGCACCCGGCGCACCGCCGAGAGATAGGGCACCGCGGACTCAGGGTCGGCGTCCACCCGGCGCAGGACCGTGTCGAAGTTCTCCTCGGTGGCGCGGACCCGGCTCAGCGCGAGCGCCAGCGGAAGGTGTCCTTCGTGCAGCAGGCGCAAGGTCGCGGCGGCTTGCCTGTGCTGCAAGAGGCTGAGGACCGCGAAGATCCCGAAGGCCACCAGCACCAGCGCGAAGCCCGAGAAGATTCGGGAGGGGATGCTCACGCGAAGCCTCGGTTCGGGACGCTGGAGATAGGGGTCGGTCACTCCAATTCGTCCAGGACGATCAGCTCGTCCCAGGTGATCCCGGCACCTGGGACGTAGTGGCCGATGCGGGCATACGAACTGCGCACCCCGTTGCCGTTCAGGTCGCCGAACGCTTCGATGCGCACCGTGCTCAGCAAGGGATCGCTGGTGACCGCGTACGAATAGCGGACCGGGTCGATCGGGGAGAATCCAAGCGTGCTCCACTCCGCGGCCGCGTCGCTGGGCCAGGGGCGCGGGTCGGGTCCGAGCCCCGCCAGATCGGGAGTGGGCGGGAGCGAGACAGGAAGGCGGTCGAGCGCGTCCACCTCCTGCTGGAGCAAGGCGAGGTGCGCGCGCGCTTCCACCGCTTTGGCACCCAAAATGTAGCGGGTGTAGGCAGGCAGCCCCATCAGCGCGCTGGCACCGATGCAGGGCAGGCACACGGCGCCGAGCGCGACGAGACCGAGGGCGATCTTGGCAGTGCGCGAGAGGCCCGGCTTGTCGGTCATGCGCCGAACTACCACGAAGCGAGGCCGTCGTCGGCCGCGCGCCGCGCGTCAGGCCAGCTCGGCGAAGCTGATGAGCTTCAGCGCGCCGCGGGTGATGGCGTCCGCAAACGGCTCGCTCATCAACACCCGGAGCTCGTGCTCGCGCGCGGGCGAGACGTTGAAGTCGTCGATGCCTTCGCCGACGAAGCCCGGGTGGGTCATGAGCTCGACGCTCTCGCCTTCGGATTCACGAACAGCGCGCGCGAGTCTGTCGGACGCGCTCGCGAGACCCATCAGATCGAGACCGATGAAGGCCTCGGTGGACGTGATACCGGACGCGGCAAAGACGGCGCGTGAGGTGCGGCCGTCTTCGACCACCGAGCGGTAGAACGCCGCGGCTTGGAGGGAGTCGACCTCGACCTCGGACTGCTCGGGGATACGGGTCGTCCTCACTCCGTGGCGCGCGAGGACCGGAGCGAGCCACGCGGCGAGCTGGGGGATGGTGTGCACGTGCTGGTGCCCATCGACATGGCGCGGCGCCGCACCGGCGAGACGGGTGAACGCCGCGATCTGCGCTTCCGCTTCGCGCTCGACGTGCTCTTGCGTCACCGCGCCGCGGATGACCGCTTCTCTGAGACCATGCTTGCCCAGCTTGTTGCCCTCTCCATCGAGCAAGCTCGCGATGCTCGATGGCTCGGCGCTCGGAGGGGTCTCGGTGAGATCGAGGTGAAGTCCCATCGGTAGGCCGATGCGCCTCGCCGCGACCGCGCCGCTCTCCGCGCTCTTGCCGCGCACCATCAAGCTCGCTTGGGTGATGGCGCCTCGCGCGAAGCAGAGAAGGATTCCGTCGTCCCGGCGGGCATCGATACCCAGATCGTCGGCCGTGATGATCAATGCGCGCATCGGGCGATCCCACCACAGCGAGCGAGCTGGCGACAAGATCATCGTTTCTCGCGGCGTTCTGTTCGGGTTTCCCATCCTCCTGCCGCTCCGGCATGCTCTCGGCGCTCCGTGCACCGAATCGCGCTCTCGACCCTGCTTCACCACCGCGCGAAGGTCCTCGCGGCCCTCTCGGGTGTGGCGTTCGCGACCGCGCTGATGGTGATCCAGGCGGGCCTCTACGATGGGCTTCGTCTACGCGCATCGATGTTGGTGCAGCACATCGGCGGTGACGCGTGGATCATGGCGCGCGGCACCTCGATGGTGGACGACAGCGAGCTCTTGGCGAGCGGCGTCGAGGCGCGGGCCCGGGCCCATCCCTGTGTCGAGCGAGTGCGCCCGGCGATCGTCGCGTGGGTGCTCTTTCGAACGCCCTCGGGGGCGCGCCACACGTTGCAGTTGGTGGGCACCGAGCGCGGCGAGCCGCTCATGCCGTGGTCGATGGGCGAGGGCCTCCCTGCGGATCTCGAGGGCCCAGGGCGGATCGCCATCGACGAGAGCGACGTGGGACGGCTGGGCCTGACGCCGCCTCTGTTGCGGCAGCGGATCCAAGTCGGAGGCGAGTGGGTCGAGGTCCCCGCGGTGACCGCTGGACTGCGTAACGTATCGCTCATCCCGATGGTCTTCTCCGACATCGAGACCGCGCGGACGCTCTCGCATGCCGCCCCGGATGGCGCGACCTACTGGGTGTTGGACCTCGAGGATCCCGCGTGCGCTCCTTCGATCGCGCTGGAGCTCGAAGAGAACCCCGATCTCGACGTCATGACCGCCGAAGAATTTGCGCAAGTGACGGAGGAGCACGTCGTCACCGAGTCGGGCGCGGGTGTCGCGCTCGCTTTCGTGGCGCTGCTCGGCTTCATCGTCGGCGTGGTGATCGTCGGTCAGACGCTCTTCTCGCTCGTGCGAGAGCATCACCGCGAGCTGGGCATGCTGCGTGCGGTCGGTGCGTCACGGGGCGAGCTCGCAGCGTTCGTGCTCTGGCAGTCGGCCTTCGTTGCGGTGGTGGGTGGCGCGCTGGGCATAGGCCTCGCGCTCTTGGTGCAGTCGAGCCTCGCGGAGCAGAGCGTCGTCCTCACCTACGGCCCGGGCGCGATCCTCGGCGGACTCTTCGCGGTGCTGGTGATGTGCGGCTTCGCGGGCGGAGTCAGCCTGTGGAGCGTGCTGCGCCTCGATGTGGTGAAGGTGTTGGCGTGAGCCCCGTCTTCAGCGGCCCCGTCCTCAGCGGCCCCGTCTTCAGCGGCCCCGTCCTCAGCGGCCAGTCGCTCTCCTTCGCGTACGGCGTACCGCCGCTCACGACGCCAGTCTTGAAGGACCTCTCGCTCGAGATCCGTCCAGGCGAGCTCACGGTGCTCATGGGTCCGTCGGGCTCCGGCAAGACCACGCTCATCTCGATCCTCGCAGGGCTCTTGCCGCCGAGCTCGGGCAAGGTGGTGCTCGCGGGTGAGGAGCTGACCGCGATGAACGACGCGCAAGTCACCGCGGCACGCCGTCGATCACTGGGCTTCGTCTTTCAGGCGTTCCACCTCTTCCCCGCGCTCAGCGCGACGGACAATGTCGCCGAGATCCTCGCGCTGACCGGCGTGCCCATCCGCGAGGCCCGCGCCCGCGCGAACGCGCTCCTGACCCGCTTCGGTCTCGGCGAGCGGCTCGATCACCGCCCCGAAGAGCTCTCTGCTGGTCAGCGTCAGCGCGTGGCGATCGCGCGCGCGCTCGCGCCGAATCCCAAGGTGGTGATCGCCGACGAGCCCACCGTCGCGCTCGACGGACCGACCGCGCGCGAGGTGATGGTGCTCCTGCGCGAGTACGTGAGCGCCGGTACGGCCGTGGTGCTGGTGACCCACGATCTGAGGATCATCACCCCTACCGATCGGGTGGTGGAGATGGAGGACGGCCGGGTGGTGCGCGATGGGCGCGGCTTCTCTGCTGGGGGCCACGCGCGCGAGAAGATCTCGGACGACGGAGCAGAGGCGAACGAATGAGCAAGAACACCCGCTACGTGCTGACAGCGATCGTGGTCCTGGTGATCTTGGGCGTCGTGCGCTCGATCGTCGCCACAGCGAACGCCCCGAGCGCCACCGTGGAGGAGGCCGATCTCCGCCGCGCCGTGGGTGCGCGGGCCACCGTGGTCCCTCATGGCGAAGTCGCGCACGTGATGCCGACCGTCGCAGGAAGGGTCACCGCCGTGACGGTCGCGGTAGGCGATGTCGTGACCGCTCATCAGGTGCTCGCGCGTATCGAGCCCAATGACGCCGCCCCGACGTTCGATCTGCTCGGGGAGAACGAGGCCCTCTCCGCGCCGATCGCGGGCACGGTGATCGCGGTGCGGGTGAACATCGGCGATGCGTTGAGCGCGATCGTTCCGCCGCCGCTGCCGCTCTTCGAGATCGCGGACTTGAGTTCTCTCGATCTACGCATCGAGATAGCGGAGGCCGACGCAGGCCGAGTCACCGTCGGGCAGACGGTGCGCATCGATCAGGACGGTGATCACGAGACCCGCATCGAGCGGCTCTCGCCTCGGATCGAACGGCGTGAGTTCCCCCTCGACGACGTGGTGTCGCGGGCTGCCTCGCGGGTACGGGTGGCGTACGCGCCGCTGCCTGAGGGATTCTCCGCGCCCGCGTATGCCCACCTCGACGTGGTGCTCGAGGACGAGTCGGTGCACGTGGCGACTGCGCTGCCTCGGGAGGCGATCCTCGTCCGGGAGGGGAGGGCGGCGGTGCGGGTGCGCTCGGGGCTCTTCGCGAGCGAGCAGTTCGTGACGCTAGGTATCTGCGACGACGAGCACGTGGCGGTCGAAGGCTTGAGCGCGGGCACCGAGGTACTGCTGCGATGAGCGAGTCCGGCACGGCCATGGTCACGACCTCGCGCATGCCTGGCCCACCTCCGGCCAACTCGATCTTCGCCGCCTATGCCCTGATGAAGGCGGTCCGAAAGGATCTCCTGGGTCTGATCACCCAGAGCTTCGTCGATCATGGCGACGTGTTCTGCCTCGAGGTGCTGGGCCGCAAGCAGGTGCTCGCCATCGCGCCGGCGCAGATCCGCGAGCTCTTGGTGGAGCACGCCGCGTCGTTCGAGAAGGGCTTCGACTACACCGATCGCAGGAAGGGCCTCGCGAAATTCGGCGGCAGCGGCCTCATCACCAGCAATGGCGCGTTCTGGAAGCGGCAGCGCAAACTGGTCGCGCCCGCGCTGCATCACAAGCGCATCGCCTCGTACGGACAGGCCATGATCGACGCGGCGCTGCGCGTGTCCAACGGCTGGCAGGACGGCCAGATCATCGAGGTGGATCACGCGATGATGAAAGCGGCCCTCGATATCGTGGCGCGCACCATGTTCGACGCGGACCTCGCCGAGGATGCCGACCGGATAGCGGCGGCGACCCACACGCTCCACGGGATGTTCGAGGCGAACAACTCGGTCTGGACCCTCTTGCCAGGGTGGTTCCCGACGTTGCAGCGCATGCGCGAGAACGCGGCGGTGCGCACCCTCGACGAGATCGTCTACCGCCTGATCCGCGAGCGTCGCCCCGATCCCAAAGGGCCCGTGCGCGAGGGGAACGATCTCGCCTCCATGCTGCTCTCGGCCGAGACCGAGGACGGCGAGCGGATGAGTGACCGCGAAGCGCGCGACGAGATCGTCACGATGTTCATCGCCGGGCACGAGACCGCAGCCAACACGCTGAGCTGGACGTTCCTGCTCTTGGCCAAGCACCCCGAGGTCGAGGCGAAGCTGCACCAGGAGCTGGATCGGGTGTTGGGCGCATCGCACCGTGATCCGACCCCCGACGACTGCCGATCTCTTCTCTACGCCGAGGCCGTCATCAAGGAGTCGCTGCGGCTCTATCCCCCTGCGTTCACGGTGATGCGGCACTGCAACGCCGACGTCACGTTGGGCGGTCATCTGGTGAAGAAGGGGATGGACGTCTCGCTGGTGCCGTATGCGACTCACCGCGACGCGCGCTTCTTTCCGGACCCGCTGCGCTTCGATCCCGAGCGCTTTCTCGGGGAGCGCGAGAAGACGATCGACAGGTATGCATGGATCCCGTTCGGGGGCGGACCGCGGGTCTGCGTGGGCAACGCGTTCGCGATGATGGAGACGACGCTCGTGCTCGCTACCATCGCCTCACGCTTTCGTCTGACCCTGGCGGATGGCGTCGAGTTGGTCCCGGTCCCTGGCGTCACGCTGAGGCCGGAGGGTCCTGTGCGGATGGGTCTTCAGCGCCGCTGAGTCTCCGGCGCTGAGGGACATCTCCTGCACGATGGCCTGTTGCCGCTCCTGGTGGCTCAGGGCGTCGCTGGGCGAGCGTCACTGGGAGGGCGAGGCGGCAGGACCCGGCGCACCCCCATCGCGACGGCGACCCAGATCGCGAACGAGGCGATCCCTACCAGCTCGAGGCTCACCAAGTAGATGGGCCAAGGGCCGAGCGAGTCGATCAGCGTCGGCGAAGGTGGAGGTCGCCGCAGGTACATGAAGTTCTGATCGAGCACGAAGTTCACCCCGGCGACCAACAGCTCGAAGACCTGAAGGGCGATGGCCGCGCGCAGGAGCGACCACCAAGTGATGGCCGCGTCCAACGCGAGCACCGCGAACGTGCCGACCATCACCAAGAGACCGTGGGCCATGAAGTAGCGGACGTACTCGACGCTGGGGAAGCCTTCGCCCGGTGTCGGGGTGATCAGCGCGTGCAGGGTCGCCGCGAACGCCCAGAGGTACGTGACCTCCAGCGCGATCGGATGCCGGGTGTAGAGCGCGAACGCGCCGATCAAGAAGAGCGCGTTGCAGATTTCGAAGGGCAAGTTGTGGGCGAAGGGCACGCCCAGATAGGCGACGCGAACTGTCGTCTCGATCACGTAGTAGACGAGCAAGCCGACCGCGATCGCGCGTCCCATCGCGTGGGCTCGGGCCAGGCTCCCGCGTCGCGCGTAGGTGACGACGAAGACGATCGCGGTCAGCACGATGGCCACCGTCATCAGGTGCAGAAGACCGAACGGCTGAAAGCGCTCCGGCATCAGCCCTCGAGTGCGTCGTCGAGGTGCGCGAGGACGGCGTCGTGCTCCGGCCACAGCACCACCCCGCCGCGCGCCGACAGATGCGCTCCGGGCTGCGCGAGCAGGTCCACCACCGCGCGGTGAAGTGAGGTCATCATCTCGCGCGGAAGGTGAGGCAACATCGCGCGGGTGATGTCGGGACCGAAGAGCCGACGGAGGGTCTTGTCTTCGGTGAGGTTGCTCGGAAAGAGGAGACATGAGCGCCGCAGCGCGTGCAGGCCCTCATTCTTGGGCAAAAGCGTCTCCATCTGAGGATCGAGCAGCCAGGCTTCACCGCACGCCGCGACGGCCTTCATCTCGGGATGTCGCTGTGCGAAGAACGCGCGGGCGTCGCAGATCGCGTGGGCGAACTCTCGGAGGCCGAGCCGGGTGCCCGCGGGAATGTGCATGTCGAGCACGAGACTCTCGGGATCGAGTACTCGGACGTCGCCCACCTGCGCGGTGAACGGCTCGCCGGTGCGCAGACCGGTGCTCGCATCGACGAGGTCGGCGTCCCCGCGTTCTTGCCACACGACGCTGAGCTCGCTCCCTCTTCGATAGACCGCGATCGGTCCTCCGAACGGCCGCAGATCGAACTGAAGCGCGCCGAGCCGCACCAGATCGCCTCGCAGGTAGCGCTGACTCCAGTCCAGGATTCCGATCGTGAGGCCCACCATCTGGAGCTGGACCTGAAAGTGCCGCACCCATATGCCTAGGTCCGACGCGGTGGCGTAGGTGATCTCCGCTGCGATGCCGCCCACGCGGTGGCGTGCCTGCATCGCTTCGATCTGTGAGAGCGACAGCAGCAAGTACGCCTGTCGGGCCGTGTTCACACCGAAGCGACCTTCGAGATCCGCGGCTTTCACGTGCGCGATGGCGTCATCCGGCGCGCGGCTCGCGAGCGCGTCCGCGAGCTCCGCCATCGGCTCGTCCAACGTCGGCCGAAGGGCCTCTGCGATCCCAGGCAGCGCGGCGATCGCGTCCTCGGGCAGATCCGCGGTGCGGGCGCGCTCGATCAATCGCTCGAAGATCACGCCGAGCCTTCCGGCTTCTCCCAGTCGGGCATGCGCTCGAGCTCTTCCCGCAGGACGAAGCCGCCGCGCGCCGAGAGGTGGCGGGTGGGCTCCGAGAGAAAGCCCATCAGCCGCGTCTCCACGGGACTCCGCGCGTCGTGCGTCGAGAGCCCGCTGCGGCTCATCTCGGGACCGAAGATGCGCCGGAGCGTCACCTCCTCGGTGATGGTGGACGGATAGAGCGAGCAGGCACGCTGCAGATCGTGCACCCCGGGCTCGTCGGAGAAGAGCGCCAGCACCTGGGGATCGAGGCGCCAGCTCTCGCCGCAGATTCCGAGGGGCACCGTCTCGGGGGAGAGCCGCGCGAAGAGCGCGAACGCATCGCGCATTCCGTGCGCGACGTCGGTCATCGTCACCATCCGCACCGCGCCGGGGATCCGCATATCGAGCATCGGTGAGCCCGGCTCGAGCACCACCTGCCAGCGGGTGTCGAGCGGCGGCAGCGCGCCATCGGTGATCTCGCCCGTCGTCAGATCGACGGCGCGACCATCGAGGGTGCGGGCTTTGAGCGCGCGGGTCTTGTCGTGTCGATAGACCCGGATCGCCGTGGCGAAAGGCTTCAGATCGAATTGGAGCGGACCCACCCGGAACAGCTCTCCACGGAGAAAGCGCTGACACCAGCCGAGGATCTCCAGCGTCAGACCGCCTTCTGCACCATCCGGGTGACCGGCATACAGGCGCTCGAAGTGTGCGCTCCAGATCGTCAGGTCACTCAACGTCG
>Ga0105046_10012225_pt1 | contig 13314 bp, 10 predicted proteins | sample MAT03_FD_78385 | JGI IMG/M metagenome (GOLD analysis project Ga0105046, IMG submission 78385) | Freshwater microbial communities from Lake Fryxell liftoff mats and glacier meltwater in Antarctica - MAT-03 (megahit assembly) | ecosystem: Environmental > Aquatic > Freshwater > Ice > Liftoff... | reverse complement strand
GGATTCGTCCTCCCAGTGCGATGCAACCGGCGAACTGCGAGCTTCGCTGAAACGCGATCCGGCGGGCCATCGTGGCACCTTCGCCATACCCAGCGATGAAGATTCTATCGGGATGTACCGAGTAACGATCGCTCGCATCATCGATGGCTTGCCAAACGGCGTCCTCGCATCGAGATACCGCCGCTGGTGTGGTAGACCATGCGAAGCGTTGACCACAGGCATCGATGGCCATGGAACCTCGAATTCCTACGCCAATGTAGTTTCGTGTGCTGATGTGCGGTGCAACGTGAGTGATTTGATGCTCGTTGAATCCATCGTTGTGCAACCACACGATCAACGGATAGCGATACTTTGCTTCGTACCGAGAAGGAAGAAAGAACGTCCTTGGCCGAGATATGTTTGCGTGTTGCAAATGACTGAGAAGGCTTGGCATCCACTTGCCAGACACCGCGTTTGATGGATCAGCGGTCGATTCGTGAATGGCTTCTTCGCGATGAAGCTTCAAAGAGGAAGTCTTCGACGGAGTCTTCTTTGGCGAAGTGGCATCCGAACTTGAATCCGATAGAGCCAACGACGAAAAGCGATTCATTGTCCGTCCTAAAAGTGCGTTTCAATGATGGGAAAAAGTCGGCGACCCAGTGGTCAATGACATGCGATCAATGATGTGGCTCGATTGCGTCACGACCCCGACGTTTTAGGAATGCTGGGGACGGAGTGTCAATGTCAGATAACAGTTCCGCAAGGCCCCAATGTGATCGCGAATCGTTTGCCGATGCAACAACTCTGTCACCGCAAAACGTTTACGGTGACAGAAATTTTTTTCGAACAACTAAGCTAGCAATGAATCCATCGTTGCGACCAACGACTTCACTGCATCAACGCTGGACTGGAACGCCGCTTTCTCGGTCGCAGTCAATTGAAGCTCGATGATCTTTTCCACGCCACGGCTGCCCAAGACGACCGGCACGCCAACGTAATAGCCGCCGACCCCGTATTCTCTATTGCAGAGGGCTGCAACTGGAATCAAGCGTTTCTTGTCGCGAACGATCGCCTCGACCATCTGGGCACACGCTGCCGCAGGCGCGTAGTAAGCGCTTCCCGTCTTCAGCAATGAAACAATTTCAGCGCCGCCTTTTCGAGTGCGGTCAACGATCTCTTCAAGCCTTGCAGCAGGGATCAATTGGGTAACAGGGATGCCGCCGACGCTGGTGCAACTGGGCATCGGAACCATCGTGTCGCCATGCCCACCCATCAACAGGGCGCTCACATCCTCGACGCTAACGCCAAGCTCCATCGCCAGAAACGTGCGATAGCGAGCGGTATCCAGCACGCCAGCTTGCCCGAGGACTTTCGACGAATCGAATCCGGTCACTTTCCACATCTGCTGAACCATTGCGTCAAGCGGATTGCTGACCACAATCACAACGGCATTGGGGCTTGTGGCTTTGATGTTCTCCGCAACGCTTGTCACGATTTTCGCGTTGGTAGCAAGCAGATCGTCTCGGCTCATGCCCGGCTTCCGCGGAATGCCTGCGGTCACAACGATTACATCGCTATTTGCCGAGTCTGCGTAATCGTTGGTCCCAATGATTTTCGAGTCGAATCCGACGATTGGCGAGGCTTGCATCAGATCAAGTGCCTTACCCCGAGGCATGTCCTGGGTCATCGGAATGTCCAAGAGCACGATGTCACCAAGTTCGGCGGCCGCGCACCAGTGAGCGCAGGTTGCACCGACATTTCCGGCACCGATGATCGTAATTTTAGCGCGTCGCATGTTGAATAAATCCCTATGGATTGGATCGGGTAAGCGGTTGGGGGGAAGTTTGAACGCGAAATTGTCAGTTGCCGAGCGACGGTGAGCAACCCGGCACAACCTATTGAATAATTCGATCCGGTAACCCCGCCCGGGCTTTCTTTTTCATTCGCGCGTCCCGGCGCGACGAGACGACAGCTCCCACGGTTGCCAACAAGATGCCAGCCAGCGTCATCAGGGCTACATACCAGCCGATTCCCGACACCGCAGTCGGAGCCGTTCGCGGAGCCTCGATGTCAATCATGCGAGACGCAATCACAAGGGGTCCAAACTGCTTTCCGCCGCCGTGCTGGTTCATGAAGTCGCTTTCATAGCTCCATAGGCGATAGAAGAATCCCTCCACCGCGATCGACCTGGAAATCATTGCGGTGTCAATCGTGTTGATGTCGGCCGAACGATTCTCCGCAGCGATCTCATTGGCGAAGAACGGCGGCAGGTCTCTCATTGCGATCGAAACGGGGTACCGGTTTTCAAAGATCGCTGATTCTGCGTCTTTCGATTCGATCTTGATGACAACGTTGCCAAGATCGCCGAACGCGTCAATTTGCCAGTAGTTATCTGCACCCAGCCGTTCTTTCGTGATGGGCGCCGTCACGCGGATCCGAGTGGCCCGAACCGATTGAAGGTCAAGCCTCAAGTATCGACCGACTAGATTCGCCGAATCCTTTAGCAAAGTCGCGGCGGGTGCCGGGTCCGGGGCAGTAGGAACGTTACTTGCCTCATCAAGCATCGCGGCCGTGCGTAGCAAGGAGTAGAACGCGGCCGCATCTTCCTCCTTTAGCGGTTGACGATTGCGTCCGCGCACGCCCTCCAGCAAAGCCACGTCAAATCCACGCTTACCGAGCATCGCCCAGCCAGCGGGAACTTTACCGCCGTCATCATCCGATCCGGCTAGCCAAGCCACCGAAGGTGCGACGATCACCGGCAGCAACGGCTCATCCGACTTGCGAGCAAGAACACCGGTCACCGCTGTTTGGAAATCGGGGTCTTTCTGGGAGCGAAGCCAAGCATTGGGAACAACACTGGTGATGACAATCCATTTATCGTCGTCATGACTCGCGGTTATCTCGACGCGAAACAAATCGTTGAACTCGAGAGTACTGGCAAGGTCCACTGGCAATCGCCAACGATCAATCTTCGTTGCCTTGCCGTTGAACGAAACGATTTCTCCGGTGATCGCGTTTGAGCCGATATCTCCGGTGCGACCTTTGGTTAAAACCCCTCCCCGCGCGAATCGATTGACTTGATAAACAAGTTTAGCGGCCTCCGCTCCCATTCCCGCATCTTCAACGTTTTCCGCCCATTGCGAGGCAGTGTGAACACGCGATTGATCGAAGCCGCTGAGACGATCGAGGATGCTTTGGGCAAACGAACTTGACGATATCAGCAGCGTGAAGGCGAAGGCAAACGAAGGGGCCGCGTTATTGTAAAACATCATCGAATGCTTTCGTATCCTGGGCCTTGGCGAAGGTTGTCAAATCAGGGCCGGCGACTGATTGGGTCGCCAATCGCCGCTCTCTTGATCGGCGCGCCGAGATCCGTGACGCAAACATGATCGCAAAGGCGCCGCCGATTCCGATGAATGCTGCCAGAGCGACGGGCCATTCCCACGAGATTTTAGAACTCATTGATGTTGCCGCTGGAGCTGCGAACATCGGGGCCTGGGAGGCTACAATTCGGCCAACGATTGCAGGGGAGAGTTCGCTTCCGCTTTGCGATCGAAAAGCGAGCCTCTTGAGAAACACTCCTTCAATATCGATCTTCGGACCGTCCGTCACGAAATCAACTCCGAGAATCTGTTCAATCGCGGGTGTCACGGTCTTGGAATAAAATGCAACGGGACGCTTGCTGCCATCATCGGGCTCAAGCCAAAGTTCATAGTATTGCTCAACCCCGAAGTCGTTGCTTTTCGAATTCAATCGCGAGACCCGAGCCACGGTTCCCGTCAACAAGACCCGTCGATGCAAGTAAACGTCGGGTTGTTGTAGTAACGCGACGACACCGACTTGCCGGGGAAGTGGTGCATTCAAGCCGATGCGACCACCGGCTTCCAACAGGCGATAGAACGCCTGGTTGTCTGACTGGGTCCAAATGGCGCCATCATCGACTTCTTGCAGGTACAAATCATCCATCGCCGCCTGAAGTCGAATTCTCAGCTCTTGGTCGGCGAGGACCGGTGAGTTTCCCGAAACACTCAGCGGTTCGCCTGCCGCGTGAGAGGCTTCGATCAGCGTTTGCATCAGGCTTTCGTCACCTGGCGTCATGTCCGCGTTTTCATCCTTCCGAAGTCGTGACAAGATTCGTGTAAGCTGGGGACGAGCATCTTCGGGCAAGCTTGCGATCGTACGGCTCAGCGGCTGTAGCGAGGAGTTCGAAGCCTGAATTTCGTTAGAATCGGAAAATCCGTCGGAACTGTTTTTGGTGTTGATCGAGACCGCAACTTGCTTGGTGGCAGGTTCCGAAAAAAAGATGCGATAAGCTGCCGGCTTTCCGGCCTGGTTCATGGCGACAAGAACTAAGGCCAATGCCAAACAAAGTCGCAATAATCGACGATTCGATGACGGTTCTGGGCGTTTTCCAGGTCGCTGACGATAGAGGCTACCATCGTTCAGCCCCGAGGGGATTCGCATGCGTAATGACCGTGACGAGAGGGATCGAGCAGGCGCGGGGAGGTGATCATGGGCTTTAGGTGGCCCCAAGTCGTCTCTCTGGCAAGCATCGGGTTCATGCGAGTTCACTTGAAACCCGCGTATCTCCGTCTTAATCTAGGCGTTTGTGCGTATGATTAAAAGACTCGCGTTGCCGCAGCGAGTCCCCCGCACCTGCTTGGGGGCGGTGGTCTTTTCGGTTTCAGATTTGCACTTGTCGCTTGAATTTAGGCATTCACGATGGTTCATCCGTCCGATGGTTCGACGAAAATAACTCGCGTTGCGCTACGATTACCCAGTTGGCTTGAGGTTCGCTTGCCAACAAAAGTGGCTCGCCTGCGACTTGCTTCCTGCGGATTTTCGTTGTTCTGCGGAGTCGCTTTGGCCGGTGAGCCAGCGCAAGAGTTTCTCAGCCGCTTGCGCGAAGTCGGCTACTTTGACACGGCGATCGTATACCTTGATCGAGCCGACAAGATGGTCGGATTGGCGAGCGATTTCAAAGACGCGATTCCCCTTGAAAAGGCGCAGACCTACATCGACGCGGCCGTTTCGTCGCGAAGCACCAAAGAGCGGGACGAGTTTTTTATCTCCGCCCAGGGCCAGCTTAAAGCGTTCCTAACGAAGAAGGAGCATCCGCGGGTATCGGAAGCAAGGCTACTGTTAGGGAAGCTGCAGATGGTTCGCGGAGCACAGCTTCTTCCCGGTAAATCGCCGACGGACGAGGCGAGAAATGCATCTCGAGAGTCCTATCTGGAGGCAGCGAAGACCTTTGACTCGATCGTCACCGACCTTAAGCAAACGCTCGAAAACCTTAAAGGCCAGCGCATTGATGCTACGAAAGAACCAGAGAAAGCGGCCCAGCGAGACCAATATCGATACGAGTTCTTGCAGGCGCAGTTGCGCGGTGCGGAAGCTCGCCAAGCGGCAGCGAAAACCTATGCAGATCCGTTGAAGGATGGAAAATCGCTTCTTGAAGAAGCGCTCAAGTCATTCAAAGACCTCAGCGAAAAGTATGACAGCTACGTGCAGGGGGCGCTTGCGATGGCGTATCGCGGGCAAGCACAGGTCGAACTTGGGCTCACTGCGGATGCGATCGACAGTTTTCAGCGAGTCCTTGAGCAGCCGGCCGATGCCGAACCGCTGCGTCCCGCGCGAATGCAAGCGATTACCGGTCTGATGAATCTATGGCTTGCGGCCAAGCCAGCTCGTTTGACCGAAGCGATTCAGCTTGGCCAGGGTTTTGTCGATTCATCACGGCCCAGTGAAAAACGCAGCCAGGAGCTTCAAGATTTGCAGATAGCACTCGCGAAGGCCTACATTGCCAATGCCGAACAGCTAAAGGCGTCTGGTAAAAAGGCAGCGGAAGAAAAGCGTTCGACGACAAATGCAAGACAGTTGCTAATCGCGTCGGGCAAAGTTTCCGGAAGTCATGAAACCGAAGCGAAAGAACTGCTTGCCAAAGTTGGTATCGAAGCCGTGGAATCAAACGAGCCGGTTGCAATCAAAGACGTCAAGAGTCTTGATGAAGCGTTGGTAGCGGCGAGGGAATATCTGATCGCATCTGAAGAGCTAACAAAAATGGCAGGCCTCCTCAATGAGAAGCAAAAAGCTGGCGGCGCCGATGCCGAGGTCGCCAAGGAGCTTTCCTCCATCGACTCGCAGCTTGGCGAAAACCGCGTGGGAACGATCGAGGTGCTGCGTCGTGGCTTGGCGATTGGTGCCAAAGATACCCAGTTGCTCAATCAAGCGAGACAATTCTTGTCGTACGCCCTTTATCAGAGAGAACAGTTTTATGAAGCGGCCGTTGTGGGGCAGTTTCTTGCCAAAAGCGCCCCCAACGATTCGATGGGACTTCAAGGTGGCTTGCTGGCCTTGTCGTCGTTTCAAAGTTTAATGCAATCCGCAGATGTACAACAATCCGCTGCGCTGGTGAGCCAGATCGAAACTCTTGGTGAATTTTTGACGAAGCAGTGGCCGGACGATCCACAGGCAGCCTCCGCCAAGGGGATCATGATTCAAATGGCTTTGGATAAAGACCGTTGGGACGACGCAAAGAAGTTGCTCGCCGAAATGCCTGACGGTGCTGAAAAGGCAGCCTACAAGCGATTGATGGGGCAGTTGATTTGGAATCGATCGCTAATGTTGCGACAGGAAAAGAAGGCCAGCGAAGCAGACGCTCTTTTACCGGCTGCCGCGACAGAACTGCGCGAAGGCCTTGAGAAAATGCCTGCAGGTCTTGTTGGACCGGAGATCATGCAAGCCGCCTTGGTTCTTTCCAAAGTTGAACTGCGACGCGGAGATGCAGCCGCGGCACTCCAGGTGCTCGATAATGACAAGTTCGGCCCGCTTCCGTTGATTGACAAGCAAGATCCGCCATCGGAAGGCTTTAAATCGGATCTTCTCAGTGCCGAATTGCAGGCGGTTGTGGGGGTTATGACGACGGACGGCAGTGACATGCAAGGCCTGCTCAAGCGCGCCACGGGAACGATGGAAAAGTTGCAAGACAGTGTCAAGGGGAAAGATGATGCGTTGGATCGCTTGGTCAGGATCTACTTGGGGATGGCTCGGGATATTCGCGAGCAACTCGACGCCGCGACACCCGCGCGAAAAGAAAAGTTGGTCGGCGCCTTTCGAGTCTTTTTAGATTCGATCGCAAAGTCGTCCGAAGATCCGGCGACGTTGCAGTGGGTCGGCCAAACGTTGATGCAACTGGGAGAGTCAACCATGGCTCCCGGCGAAATCAAGGCGCAGGGACAGGCTAAGGAGCTTCTGTCATCGGCGACCGCAACGCTGAGCGGACTGATCGCCAAGCAAGGCGATGCCGCCTCGGCTCCGCTTAAGTTTCAACTTGCCAAAGCCCACCGATTAAATGGTGAGTACAAAGCGGCAATTGACCTGTTAGAAGATGTCCTGAAGAAAAATGCGATGATGCTTGACGCCCAAATCGAAGCGGCGATGGCTTACGAGCAATGGGCGGGAACGATCGATCCGAAGTATGCCGGAAAGGCTTACGATTCGGCTCTTCGTGGTGCCCGGCCGGGTGCGGACGGAAAGAATGTTGTTTGGGGATGGGGGCGGGTCAGCAAGCTGGTGAGCGGAAAGGAACAGTTTCGCGAAACGTTTTTTGATTCTCGTTATCACGTCGCTCTTTGCCGGTATTTGATGGGCAAGGCAAGCAAGGACAACAAGGTGATCGAACAGGCGATTACCGACATCAGTCAGGTCTCGGCGCTTTACCCCGAGCTAGGAGGGCCGGAAAAACGGATGCAATTCGACCTTTTGATGAAAGAAATTCAGAAATCTTTGGGCAAAAAGCCGGAGGGGTTGCCGCCCCTTCAACCTGCCGGTGGTTAAAGTGGGGTCTGGGAAACGCGCGAATCCTGATTCGCTTCCTTCTCTTTTGATACGACTTATGTGTGGCCTGCTCTCTGTGATTGATCACAACCGAATGAAAACAATGTTTGGCGGGGTTCTAACTCCAATTTTGGCGTTCGCATCTTTGCTTGTTTGTGGCATCGCGAACGCGCAACTGGATCGCGTTTACCCGCTTTCGGGTGCTCCTGTTTCCGGCAAGATTGTCGAGATGAAGCCGGACAGTGTGACGGTCGAGTCGGGGTCGAAAAAACAGACGTTGACGATCGACCAGATCCAAAAAATTCTATATGAAGGTGACCCGCCTTCGTTGACCAAAGGACGTGAGTTCGCACTTGACGGCCAGTGGGATCAAGCCCTTGATGAACTGCGACGGGTTGATTTCGAAGGGCTCAAGCGAGACTACGTCAAAGCGGATGTGCTGTTTTACCTTGCCAAGAGCGAGGCGGAAATGGCGTTGGTTGGTCGGGGAAATACGACCGAGGCTGCTAAGAAAATGCTCGCATTCGTCGGGGCCAACTCACAAAATATCCATTTCTTTGGAGCCGCCAAAACGCTTGGAGACCTTGCCGTCGCGATGGGCAGCTACGATCAAGCGGCAAAATATTATGGTGCCCTGGCAAAGGCTCCCTCAGCGGACTTAAAGATCGAGTCGGTATACCTCACTGGACTTGCAAAGCTCCGCCAGGGGAAATCGTCGGAGGCGCAGGCAGACTTTGACAAAGTGATTGGTGCCAGCGTCCAATCGACCGCTGCGGCTCGCTTGCAGACGTTGGCAAAGGCCGGCCGTGCGGTGACTTTGTCGCAGCAAGGTCAGGGCGCTGAAGGTCTCAAGTTAGTCGATACTTTGATTGCCGAGTTGGACCCTGCGGACTCTGAAATGGCTTCGCGAATCTACAATGCGCAGGGAGCAAGCTATGAGGCGACTGGGGATTCCCTCAGCGCTGTACTCGCCTACCTTCATACTCACCTGATGTTCTCAGGGCAGGCGGATGCACACGCCGAATCGCTTAGCAAGCTCGTCCAGCTTTGGCCAAAAGTCGGCAAGCCCGAACGTGCGGCCGAAGCAAGAAATGAACTTCAGCAGAGATATCCCGGCTGGGGCAAGTAGCTGCCTTCAACCGATCGCGGCGAGTTTTCCAAAATCAACCGATAGAAATTTAACCAGCACAGACACAGGAACCTACTTTGATGACCGGCCCTTTTGCTTCGATTCGCGCTCTCGTCGCGATGGTCTCGTGCCGAGCCTTCATGATTGGCATGCTCGCGTTTTCGTCAATCAGTATCGTGAGCGCGCAGGATGAGGCTGCCGAGTTTGGTGAGCCGGCACCTGCGGCTGCACCCGCTGATGCCGCAGCACCCGCGGCCGCACCTGCCGACGCCGGTGGGGCAGTAGCGGCACCGCCCAAAGAAAAGAACCTTCTCCGGTGGTGGATTGATGCTTTGACATGGCCTTACGTTATCGTTTTCCTCGCGATGTCGTTTGCGTTGGTCTCTCTTGCCGTGATGAACATCATGGCCGTTCGTCGTGACGCGATCATCCCGCAAGAGTTGGTCGATGGTTTCGATGAAAAGTTGAACACGAAAGAGTTTCAAGCTGCCTATGACCTAGCCCGTGCCGACGAATCGCTTCTCGGACAAGTCCTTTCAACGGGCCTCGCAAAGCTTCCCGGCGGTTACTCAAAGGCTCTTGAAGGGATGCAGGAAGTCGGCGAAGAAGAGGCGATGAAACTTGAACATCGCCTCAGCTACATGGCTTTGATCGGGAACTTGGCTCCGATGGTTGGTTTGCTTGGTACGGTTCAAGGGATGATCGCATCGTTCGATGTGATTGCGAAAAGCACATCTTCTCCAAAACCTTCCGAGCTTGCCGTTGGTATTTCGACGGCGATGACAACAACGCTGGTCGGTTTGCTTTTGGCGATCCCCGCGATTGCTGCGTACAACATTCTGCGTAACCGAGTTTCTAGGCTGCTACTTGAAGTCGGGATCACCGGCGAGAACTTGATGAGCCGGTTCGAAGAGTTCAAGCCACAAACAACACCGAAGAAGTAAATCATGCGGGTCAAAACATCCAAGCCCGCCATGGCCGAAGGCGATATGACGCCGATGATCGACATGGTGTTTCAGTTGATTGCATTCTTCATGGTGCTGATCAACTTCAGTGAATCCGAAGCGAACGAGCGAGTCGTTCTGCCCAACAGCGAACTTGTGAAACCGCCCGAGGCGCCGCTTGAGTTTCCGATCGTGTTGCATGTCGCACAGGACGGTGAAATCATTCTTGGCGGTGACAATTATACAGCGGAAACGTTGAAGGTGGGGCTCAATCGTGAACTGGCCGTGCTCGCCGCGGAGAAGAAATCGCCGGGTGATGCGAACGTCATCATCCGAGCGCATAAGGATGCAGCAGCAGGAGTGATTCAAGAAGTGATTCGCGTCGCTCAAGAGCGCCAGCTTTTGAATTTTGCTTTGCGAGTAAAGGAGGACAGGCAATGAAGATCCGTAATCGCGGTGTTGGCGATAAGCAGGAAGTCAACATGACGGCAATGATCGACATCGTCTTTCTGTTGCTCGTTTTTTTTATGGTGACGTTGAAGATTGTCGATCAAGAAGGTGACTTCAGTGTACGCATGCCACTGGCCTCCAACAGTAGCGGAGCGGTGGATGACACCGAGTTGCCACTGAAGCTTCGCTTGAAGGCAGATGAGAATGGACGCCTGACTTCGATCGCGATGAATGAGGTTCAGCTAGGCACAGACTTTGATGCCTTACGGGACACAGTGATCGGGTTGGTGGGTGGTGCACAGCCGGGCGAGACTGCAAAAGGTGGGCCCGAGGTCGAGATCGATACCGATTACAATCTTCGCTATGAAAGTGTGATCAAGGCGATTACCGCTGTCAGCGGTTACAAGGTCGGCGACCAAACCGTGAAATTGATCGAAAAGATCAAATTTGCAAAGCCGCGTAGGTAGAATTTTTTCAGGTTATGTGTTTGCGTTGCGATTGGGTCTGCATCAAGCACGGGGGTGAAACTGCTTGTGCACTTTCTTGAGCCGCGAGTGCTCAACATGCGTGTAGATTTGCGTCGTTTGAATACTTGCGTGCCCAAGCATTTCTTGAACTTGCCTTAAGTCCGCTCCGCCAGCGAGAAGGTGAGTGGCGAAGCTATGCCGCAGCGCATGGGGACTGATTTTTGGATCGATCCCGACGCGGCGGGCGTAGAGCTTGATAAGCCGCCAGAGCATGATTCGATCCATCGGCTTGCCGCTTCGAGACAAGAATAATTCGTCAGGAACTTGTGGGTTGCGAGAGGCGAGAATTCCGCGAAGTTCGGCACAATAGTTGTGAATCGCTGCGATTGCTCGACTGCCGACGGGGACCATGCGTTGCTTACCGCCCTTGCCCTCGCATTTCAGATACTTTTCTGCAAGCGACAGGTCTCGCACCTTGAGGTTGCAAACTTCGGACACGCGGCAACCGGTTGCATAAAGCACTTCCAGCATCGCGCGATCGCGGACGGCGTATTTCTCGATTCGGCGTGGGGCCGCCAGCAGGGAATCGACCTGGGAATGGGTCATCACCTTTGGAATCCGTTGCCACATCTTCTGGGTTGCAAGCAATTCCGCCGGGTTTTCCGACGTGACGCCTTCCAATTGCAGGTATTTGTAAAAGGTTCGGATCGCCACGATTCCCCGGGCGATCGATGCTGGGGCCAAATTTTGGTCGGACAGCGTCCCGATGAATTCCGAAAGATCGTGAACCGTGAGGCTACCTAGCGGGCGAGACTTCACCCAACCCAAAAACCTGGTCAAATCCCTGCCGTATGCAAGGATGCTATTTTGAGCCAAATGGCATTCGCCGCGAAGATAGGCGATGAAATCATCACGAAGTGACTGATTGGTACGAGTCGGTTTAACGGCACTACCGGCGTCGCGAAGTTGTTGAAGTTTGGTAAGGCGGCTTGCCATGGGGGGCCTTCTGGCGAGAGTTCAACTATGATCTTCTTCTGAAATTCGGCTATCAAACTACTCGTAGGTTTGTCAAAGATTAGATTTTATCGGTTCTGATGGATAATCAAATTATGCAGCTTCGTGGCTGTTGATTTGTGAAAGAGAATTTGTCACCGCTACGCTCGGATGAAAAAAGGTCGTTGGATGAATGTGTTGGTCGTCGGAGGAGCTGGGTACATCGGCTCCCACGCGGTAAAGATGTTGGCAGATGCGGGGCACCAGGTTTGGGCCTACGACAATCTTTGTCGTGGTCACAAGGAAGCGGTACCCACAGGACGGCTAATTCTGGGCGAAGTTGCCGATCGACCAAAATTGGTCGCGACATTGCGAGAAAAAAAGATTGATGCGGTGATGCATTTTGCGGCATTCGCGCTAGTGAATGAATCGGTCAACGATCCTTCGCTCTATTACCGCAACAACGTCATTGCCGCCCTTGAATTGCTGGACGCGATGCGAGAGGCGAACGTAATGCGAATCGTCTTTAGCAGTACGACTGCGACTTATGGTGAGCCTGCGGTCGTTCCGATTCCTGAAACAACGGCTCAGGAGCCGATCAACCCCTATGGCTTCACAAAGCTTGTCATCGAAAAGGCGCTGGCGGACTACGCAGCCGCCTACGGGCTTGCCTACGCCGCACTTCGCTACTTCAACGCAGCAGGTGCTGATCCCGGCGGTACAATTGGTGAAGACCACGATCCCGAGAGTCACCTGATTCCAATCGTCCTGCAAGTGGCTCTCGGCCAACGTGAAAAAATAACCATCTTCGGTGACGACTATCCGACGCCTGACGGAACCTGCATCCGTGACTACATCCATGTCAACGATTTGGCAGACGCGCATTTACGGGCCCTTGATCGTTTGCAGCCGGGCAAAGGCATTTGTTTGAACTTAGGGACAGGGCGCGGTACTAGTGTTCGAGAGATTATCGAAGCATGTCGTAGTGTGACTGGGCATCCGATTCCTGAAGTCATGGGCACTCGGCGTGCTGGCGATCCGCCGGAGTTGATTGCGGATGCTCGTCGTGCGAAAGCCGAACTGGGTTGGGAACCCAAGTACAAAGATGTAGAAACGATTGTCGAAACGGCGTGGGCGTGGCATCAAAAACATCCCCAAGGCTATTGATCGTTGGCAATTTGTCGGGTTCTTTCGGGCGACTGAAGCGTTGTGACCTGGACGGTTCTGGGATCGGCAGGTGACGCATCCTCGCTCGTCCTCCATGGCCGGACAGATCTGCGCCTAACAGAGATGCGTTGAAAATTGCAGTAAGAACACTGGTTCGAGGTATTCGTCGTGCGTTGTTTGCTTCTGGTTTTTCTATTTTCTGCGTTGTTGTTCGAAAGCACTGGGGTGGCTGCGGAGTTGTCCTCCGCCCAGAAGGCCCAGGCGACGAAGCTTGCTGAACTCGTCAAAACTGCGGGCGCGACTTACCAAGCTGGAGACTTCGAAGCCGCCGGAAAGAGTGTCTCCGCAG
>Ga0105046_10012224_pt1 | contig 13315 bp, 7 predicted proteins | sample MAT03_FD_78385 | JGI IMG/M metagenome (GOLD analysis project Ga0105046, IMG submission 78385) | Freshwater microbial communities from Lake Fryxell liftoff mats and glacier meltwater in Antarctica - MAT-03 (megahit assembly) | ecosystem: Environmental > Aquatic > Freshwater > Ice > Liftoff... | reverse complement strand
TTTTCATCAGACAACACTATTTTTCTGCGAATAGTGGGGCTATTTAAAGAAAAATAGCGGCCGTATGATGGAACAAAGGGTGGCATCAAATGACTAAGTTATTGGTGCCGCGTTCCTAATGTTTCCCGCATGGAAAGTTGACAACCCGTCGCTCTTGCTGAATGTCCTGCAATATCCACCATCACCATCTAAACTTGCTGCCATGCACCTGTCACAACTTCAAACTTCAAACTTCAAACTTCAAACGCTTTTACTCCTTTCTTTCTTCCTCTTCCAATGCGCTGACACCAGCAAAAACAGTCACACTGCCAACAGTGAAAACACGGCTGCGGCCGACGAGCAGGCCGCCAGACGCGCTGCTGCTACGATCAAACCGGATAAGTTCTCGGTGCGCCCGCCGTTCGACAATACGCAGGTCAATGTGGCCCCCAGTATTCACATCGTACAGCCCGGTCAGTCTACTACGCTGACCTTGCAAACCGGCACGACGATCGAGATCCCTGCCAATATATTTGTCAACGAAGCAGGTCAGCCCGTTACTACCCCGGTGGAGATTAAATTCCGCGAGTTTCACAACGCCGCCCAGATCATCGCCAGCGGCATTCCGATGACTGTGCGTGGCCCGAACGGTCAGGAAGACTGGATGCAAACCGCCGGCATGTTCGAGATCGAAGGCCGCAGTGAAGGCAAGCCCGTCAAAATCGCTCCCGGCCAATCTGTCGCCGTCCACCTCGCCTCGCAGGTGAGCGGCAATTACCCGGTCTGGTACTTCGACCCTGCGCAGGGCAACTGGCTGGAGCAAGGCAGCAATACTCCAAAAGCCAACCCGGCAGCAGCACCCCTCGTGCGCGAAGTGGCTGCGCTGCGCTCGGCTACGGCGCGCCGTCCCGTTCCGCCAGTCGAGTACGACAAATCAAAGCCTTCGCTCGACTTCAAACTCGACGTCAGGGAATTCCCAGAACTCCGCCCGCTCCGCAACATCGTGTGGCAATACGCCGGGACCGATCCCAAACTTGACCCTGCCAACAACCGCTGGATCAACAAAACCGCCTGGGTCGAAGCCAAACTGGAATCCGACAAAACGTCCAACCGCTACCTGCTCACCCTCGTCGGCGATGAAAAGGACTATTCCATTCCGGTGATGCCCAGTCTGCGTGGCAATGATCTTGAGCAGGCCAAAGCCACCTACGACAAGGCGGTCGCCCGCTATGAGGAGAACATGAAAGCACTGGAAAACAAAGAGGCGATTCTCAATGAGCAGGCCGCTTTTCGCCGCAGCCTGAGCGTCAAAGGGTTTGGGATTTACAACTACGACCTGCTGCTGCACCGCAGTGATGCGCTGGCTGTGGTGGCAGACTTTGACTTTGGCGACCTGCCGTTCGAAGCCAAAAAACTGGTGACGGTCTACCTGATCACGGGCGAAGGCCGCACGATTATCGGACTTCCCTTCTATAACTGGAGCGACTTCAGTTATATTCCGAGCAAAGACAACCGCTTGGTCGCGGTGCTGCCCGGCAACCGCATCGCTACCTTCTCGCAGCAGGATTTCGACAACGAAGAAGCCAACCTGGCCGCCGCCCGCAACAACCGCTACGTGTTCAAAATGAAGGTGGAAGACGCGCCCATCACCTCGGAAGACGATTTACAACAACGCCTGCTAGGGCCGGGCAGCAGCGGCAAAAAGGTGGGCCGCCTGACCCTCAACAAAGTCTTCCCCAATCCGCTGCGCGATGCGATGACCATTACCCTCACCAGCCCGAAAGACCAGGTCGGCCGCATCCGGCTCCTGACGTCTGCCGGCGCGACGCTTATGGACGAAGATGTGAAACTGGTCAAAGGCGACAACCAGTTCAATTACAACCTCCCGAACGGCATCACTGCCGGTATGTATTCGGTGGTGGCCACGGGTGCTGACGGGCAGAATGCTTCCAGGCAGGTGGCGAAGCAGTAGTTGTTGGTTCTTGGTTGTTAGGCGGCGATGCGCTTTTGGGGCGTATCGCCGCTTTTATTTACTTTTGCTGTCTTAGGAACGCGGCACCAATAACTTAGTCATTTGATGCCACCCTTTGTTCCATCATACGGCCGCTATTTTTCCTTAAATAGCCCGGCGGAATCAAGTTTCAAATGCAACAGAATTAGGTTTTATATCGGCAGTCTCGGTGTTCTATTTGTTTTGTACGATTCTGTTGAGCCCTTCCAATCCCGCCGCCACCGCCCGCACCCGCTCCACATCCACCGCCCCATCCGTCTCGATACCCGACGCCATATCTACTCCAATACAATTTTTGTAAGGTAGCACCGCCTCCAGGTTTCCCGCATGCAGCCCGCCCGCCAGCAGGAAAGGGTAGGGGAAGTCCACCGGAATCGCCGCACCAATGCGCTGCCCGCTGCCGGGGACGGCGCCGTCCAGGAGGAACAAATCCACATCTCCCGCAAAGGCTTCCAGTTTTTCCAGATCGGCGGTTTCACGGACAGACAAGGCGAGGAACACCCGTTGCTGCAGCGAGCGCACAAATTCCGGCGTCACATCATCGGCATACAATTGCACGGCCCGAAAAGAGAATTGCTCCAATACAGACCGGATCTCGGCTTCGGTGTTTTTGTAAAAAACGGCTACAGTGTTGGATGCAGGCCACGTTTTCAATGCCTCGCAAGTTTTTTTGCTGGCTTGTCGTTTGCTGACGGGAGAAAAATTGATACCGATGAAATCGGGGGAGAACTCTGGAGTGGGGGTGCGACTTAAAGTCGCACCCCCACTTTGCTTAAGCATGTCTGGCGTACGGATTCCGCAGGCTTTGAACAACAACCTGCCCTGCGCCTGAAAGTGCTCCGCAAACGTGCCGCCTAAATCTCCGCTCCGCATCAGCCCTGTGCCGATCAGAAAACCGTCGGCGTTGCGCACCACCTGAAAATCGCGGTAGTCGCGGATGCCGGATTCGGCGATTAGGAAGCGGCCCTCACCCTCGTCCCCTCCCCTAAAGCAGTGGGGAGCCACGACAAGCGTTGGCTTATCTGATGCAGATACTGCCGCTTCCCCCCGAGGCGACGGGCGTGGGGTTGAAGCAGAGGGCCGACCAATAGCCCGCCCCAGCACATTCACCCGGTTCAGCGCCGTCCGAAACGTCTTCAGATCCCGGTTGTTTACCCCCAATACCGGAAAGTCCAGGTGCTGAATTTTGTCCAACTCTTCCGCATCATGGACTTCCACGAGTGCGCCCATGCCCAGCGACTCGGCAGTTTTTTTCAAAAAATCCAGGCGCTCCGGCTCCAGAATAGCCGCGATGAGCAGGATCAGGTCTGCGCCGCGCTGCTTAGCCAGGTAAATCTGGAGAGGGTCGAGGATGAAGTCTTTTTGGAGGAGGAGGGGAGTTGGAGCGTTGGAAGTTTGAAGTTTGAAGTGGAGGAGGGTGTCGGCAGCCAATTGGAGATCACTATAGGTGCCGCCGAAAAACGGCTCGTCCGTTAGAACCGAAATGGCGCCGGCGCCTGCCCGTGCGTAAGCCAGTATTTGCGCCGGCAGATCGGCGTGTTGGTTAATCCAGCCTTCGGAGGGACTTTTTCGCTTGAATTCGGTGATGAAGAAGGGTTGCCCGGCTGTCCGGGCTTCGGCAAGGCGCTGGTAGAAAAGCGGAGTGTCAAACTGCTCAGGAAATTGTGCGCGCAACGATTTCAGGTCGTACTGTTCGTATAGCCGCGCGATCTCGAGCCGCTTATGTGCGACGATTTCCTGTAAAATATTTTGCATAGGAGTGGGCTTAACGCGTTTGATAGGTACAGATCCAGAAATAGTCCAGCACCGATTTGTTTCTGAAGCTGTCTTGCAGGATTTCTCCAGCCGCTTTTAAATTCGGCTGGCGTTCCGGCTTGGTATCTAAAGCCTCGTACTCGGCAGCACGTTTGGCGTAGTAACTGGTCAGATCGTTGTTCATAGCAGAAATATTTTCAGGCCATAACGCCCGTCGCTTGCCCCTCCATTGCACACGTTCTGTATTTTTCCAGAACCTCGCCCATTGCGCCCTCAAAAATCAGCCGTTTCATCATTCGATATGCTTCCGGCAGCGGCACATTGTCCACAAATTTTGCATAAATAAAGGCAGCGTTCAAAGCTACCAACCGGTAATGCTCTGTCGTAGGCAACCCGTTCAGCATGGCCCGTGCGATGTCGAGGCATTCTTCGGGATTGGCGGCGCTCACTGCCTCGAAGGGCAACGGCTCAATTCCGAAATCGGCTGGGCTGATTTCGTAATCGTACTTTTTGCCGTTGTGATACTCTAAAACCCGGGTGGGTGCACTGATAGAGATCTCATCCAGTCCATCCCAGCCGCGCACCACGATCACGTGCCGCTTGCCCATTTTGACCGCCGTTTCAAAAATAACATCCATCAGATCGGCGAAAGCCGTGCCGATGAACTGCCGCTCCGGTTGATAGGGATTGACCAGCGGCCCCAGTACATTAAATACCGTTGGTACACCGATTTTGGTCCGAACAGCCGCAAAATGCCGGAAAACCGGGTGCACATCGGGCGCAAAAACGAACGCCAGGTTAGTCTCTGACAGCGTTCGTTCCGCCTGCTCCGGGTCGAAGCGAATGGGTAAATCCAGGCTTTCGAGGAGGTTAAAACTGCCGAAGCGACCAGCCGCCGCCCGGTTGCCGTGTTTGGCGATGGGCAGTCCGCAATGCGCCAGCAGCAGGCTCGCCAGGGTGGAAGTGTTGATGCGTGGGAGTCCGGAACCGCCTGTGCCGCAGATGTCTACCGGGGAAGCCCCCTCCAGCCCTCCCGTTCGGGGGGGAGTGGTGCTTTCCGGGTGCATTTGTAGAATTGGCAGGGCTTTTTCTCCCCTTAGAGGAGCGCCGGGCATGGCGGCAAAAGCCATCAAGGCTTCTATAAAACTGCGCAGTTCATGGGCATTCCGCAATCGGTGGCTGAGCGACACCAGCAGGATCTGCTTCTGGTCGTCCGAGAGTTGGCCTTCCTCGACGGCGATGAGGAATTGGCGCAGGGCATCCGCAGTCAGCGGAGCACCTGATTGCAGGCGTTGCGAGAGGTCGTGGTACACACGGTTGCCGGAAGCCAAACGGCCTTCCACGACATTGCGCAACATCCGCATCCCGGTGTTTTCCCGCATACTGAGCACTGATTCTGGATGAAACTGGATGCCTTCGATCGGAAGCCGCTTGTGTCGGATCGCCATCACGACGCCATCAGTGGAACGCGCCGAAACCTCAAATTCAGCAGGGATCGCGTCGCCCGCCCAGGAGTGGTAGCGGGCGACCAGACAATCCTGCTCCAGCCCGGTGAAGATGCCGCGTCCGTCGTGCCGGATCGGGACGGACTTGCCGTGCACCGGGGCGATATTGGCCAGGGTGCCACCGAAAAATTCGATGAGCGCCTGGTGACCGAGGCAGACGCCCAGAATGGGTTTTTGCCGGTAAAAGCGGGCGATGACACGCATCAGGTTGCCCGCATTGCGCGGCACAGAAGGCCCGGGCGACAACACCAGCAAATCAAACTGTTCCTGTGCCAGCAGCTCCGGATCGGCGGTGTTGCGATACACTTTCACCTGACAGCCCAACTGGCGGAAGAAATCCACCAGGTTGTAGGTGAACGAGTCGAAGTTGTCGAGGAGCAGGATTTTTGTCATGGCGGCGTTTTTTGTCAACGGTCAACAATCAACAGTCAACAATCAATAGTCAACGGTCAACAGTCAACAGTCAACGGTCAACAGTCAACAGTCAACAGCCAACAATCAACAGTCAACGTACCGATGTATTAGTACGATGATGCAAATATTTCATAAAAAAACCCGGCTGCGCAAGGGGGGGAGGTTTTTTATTCCGTCCACGTTCCTTACATTAGCCAAAAAATTTCTTCTCATGAAAAATTATCGCAAACTGCTGATGCTTACCGCGAGTGCGTTCGCCTGTTTTTTGCTCGCTTCCTGCGCGGGCGTTCAACCTGTTCAGGCCTGTTTGACAGGACCGCAGGATGGTCTCTTTCACGGCTTGTTGCATGGGTTCATCACGCCGGTCAGTTTTATAGCGAGTCTTTTCCAAAACGACATCGCCATTTATGAAGTCAATAATTCGGGCGGCTGGTACGATTTCGGATTCCTGCTGGGATCGGGCGGCTGGGGATTTTTTGCCGGGAACAGATCGAAAGATTGACCGACTTTGGGCGTGTTCCGAGCTGCCCTCCCAGACGCTGACAAAAACCAGGTGTTTGAAAATTGAAAAAAGGATAATAAATATGAAGCACTTCCTACTTGCGGCTTGCTTGTCTTTTGCGGCTTTCAATTTTGCGTACGCCCAGACGCCGGCCGTTTTTACCGTCGCCGCCGACAAACCCGCTGCCGACGTACCGTCCACCATGTGGGGGATTTTTTTCGAAGACATCAACCTTGGCGCCGACGGCGGTCTGTACGCCGAGCTGGTCAAAAACCGCTCGTTTGAATTTGCTGCGCCACTTATGGGTTGGAAGGAACAAAAAACAGACGGCGCCTCGGGCAGCATCATCATCCAAAACCGGGGTGAAAAAAGCAAAACCAACCCCCGTTACCTCCGCGCCACCAATAGAGGTACGGGCGGCAAATACGGCATTTCGAACGAAGGATTCCGGGGTATGGGCGTCCGGTCGGGCGAGACCTACAATTTCTCCGTCTGGGCCCGGCAGGCTTCCTGGCAATCCATCGTGCTGAACATCGAACTGCAAAACGCAGCGGGTACCGTCATCGGAAAAGCCTTGATTCCCATCACTGGCAGCGAATGGCAAAATCAAAAAGCCAGCCTCACTGCGACTGCTACGGAACCCAAAGCCAAACTGGTGGTCTGGCTGGAAGGCAAAGCGGCCGTTGACCTCGATATGGTTTCCCTGTTTCCGCAAAAAACCTGGAAGAACCGGCCCGGCGGCCTGCGGCCCGATCTGGTTCAACTGCTGGCCGACATGCACCCCGGCTTTTTGCGCTTCCCCGGCGGCTGCATCGTGGAAGGGCGCGAACTGGCGACCCGTTACCAATGGAAAAAAACCATCGGCAACATCGAGGACCGCGAGATGATCGTCAACCGCTGGAACACAGAATTTGCCCACCGGCCTGCACCCGATTATTTTCAGACATTTGGCCTCGGCTTTTTCGAGTATTTCCAACTCGCTGAAGACATGGGCGCAGAACCCCTGCCGATCCTGAACTGTGGCATGGCTTGCCAGTTCAATTCCTCCGAAGTCGTGCCGCTTGACCAATTAGATCCTTATATTCAGGATGCCCTGGATCTGATTGAATTTGCCAACGGCTCCGCCACCACGACCCAATGGGGCAAACTGCGGGCGGAGCTGGGCCATCCGGCACCCTTCAACCTCAAATTGATGGGCGTCGGCAACGAACAATGGGGGGAGCAGTACGTCGAGCGGCATCCCATTTTCACTAAAGCCATCAAAGAAAAATATCCCGATATCCTTCTGATTTCCAGTGTCGGCCCTTCCCCGGACGGTCCCGAATTCGAGTACCTGACAAAACAAATGACCGCCATGAAAGCCGATATCGTGGACGAGCATTACTACCGAAACCCGGAGTGGTTTCTTCAAAATGCAGGCCGCTACGACAAATACGTCCGCACCGGGCCGCGCATTTTTGTCGGCGAATACGCCGCCCAAAGCGTGGCGGTCGTCAGCCCCGACAACAAAAACAACTGGCGTTGCGCTATTTCCGAAGCCGCGTTCATGACCGGTCTGGAGCGCAACGCCGACCTGATCCACATGGCTTCGTATGCGCCGCTGTTTGCGCACACAGAAGGCTGGCAGTGGACGCCCAACCTGATCTGGTTCGACAACCTGCGCTCCTACGGGACGCCCAACTACTACGTTCAGAAACTCTATGCCACCAACAAAGGCACGAAGGTGCTGCCCATTTCCTACCAAAATGCTGCTGCGAGCGGACAAGACGGTCTGTATGCTTCTTCCACTTTCGACGCAGCAACGGGCGATATCATTATCAAAATCGTCAATACGACCGCCGCTGCCAAGCCCGCTGAAATTCAATTGAACGGCCTGAAAAAAACAGGCGGCACCGGCAAACTCATCGTCCTGAAAAACGACAACCCCGATGCTGTCAACTCACTCGATCAACCGATGTCGGTCAGCCCGACAGAAACGGCCATTGAGGTAAAAGATAAAAAGGTAGTGGTTTCACTGGCCCCCAACTCCTTTTCGGTCATTCGGGTGAAGGGTTGACTGTACCGGCTGCTTCATCTGCCGAATGTCGTAACGGGCAGAATTTGTGGCCCTCTTCGTTTATAGTTCATCTTTACTGCGGCAACTTTCTGGATCGGTTCACGGCACAGTAAAAAGGAGGTAAACAATACCAAATACAGCGGTCTGGTTCGATATATTGAGTCAGACCGCTGTGTTTTGCCTGGACTCTGCCAACCACAATTTCCTAATTCCCTAATTTTTTTATAATTTATTCTTGCCCAAAGCAGTATTGCCAAATATCGTTGTATTTTCAGCCTTGTTTTCACCACCCGTTTCACATATACTTTCTGAATCTATGAAAAGAATCCTTCTACTCGTCCTGCTCTGTTGTCTGGGATGGTCAACAGCAAAAGCACAATTGCCCAATGGGTCTGTTGCGCCTGACTTTACCGGCACCGACATTGACGGTGTGACGCACAACCTCTACGACCTGCTTGATGCGGGAAAAACCGTTTTCATGGAGATTTCTGCCACCTGGTGCGGCCCTTGCTGGGCTTATCACAACACCCATGCGCTGCGCAACGTATGGAATACCTATGGCCCGCCCGGTACCAATGAAGCTTTTGTATTTTTTATCGAAGGAGATGGTGCTACCAACACGGCCTGTCTTTACGGGCCTTCAGGCTGCAACAATACCACGCAAGGTAACTGGGTCGCAGGTACACCTTTCCCGATTATTGACGATGCGTCCATTGCTTCGCTTTATGGCATCACGTATTACCCGACCATTTTCTGCATCTGCCCGGCAGATAAAAAAGTCTATGTTGCCGGACAGCAGTCTGCTGCGGGACTCTGGAACTTTCGCAACACCCGCTGTCCCGAACCTGTCGTGACCTTGAACCTGAACAGTGTCACGAACGTGCGCTGTTTCAATACCAATACCGGAATGGTAGACATCTCGGTCGTGTCGGGCGGCACCGCGCCCTACTCGTATGCGTGGTCGAACGGCGCCACGACCCAGGACCTGAATAATGTTCCTGCCGGCACTTATTCCTGCGTCGTTACTTCTTCTAATGGCTGGACGGGCACCATCAGCGACATCCAGGTGCTAGGACCGGCCGCGCCTTTGGCGATTACCATTGCGAACACAACCCCAGTCGGCTGCAACGGTATTACTGGCACCGTCACCGTTGAGGGTACCGGCGGATGGGGTGATTATACCTACGCCTGGAGCAACGGACAGTCCGGCGAAACAGCGACCGGTCTGAATGCCGGCAACTATGTCGTGACGATGACCGACGACAACAACTGTACAAAAACGCAAGGTGTCAGCGTGGCGCCTGCGGTGTATCCGACGGCGGCCATCGCAGCGCCCGGAACGATCACCTGTACCCAAAGTACGCTCCAACTCAATGCAACCAATTCCAGTACCGGCAGCAATTTCGCTTATCAATGGTTTGCGACGAGTGGCGGCAACATTGTAAGCGGCGGCACCACGCTCACTCCAACGGTCAACGCAGGCGGGAGTTACACGCTGCAAGTGACCAACTCAGCGAATACCTGTGTCAAATATGCCGTCACGACGGTACAGGCCAATGTTGCAGTGCCGACGGCGAACGCCGGGGCAGCCGGCGCCGTTACCTGTGCAGTGCCGAGCGTCAACCTGCAAGGCACGGCTTCTTCCGGGTCCAATTTCAGTTATTTGTGGACTGCCAGCAACGGCGGCAACATCACTGGTGGAAGCACGACACTTGTCCCAACCGTAAATGCCGGCGGCACTTATCAGTTGAAAGTGACCAGCAGTGTCAACGGCTGTACGAATACTTCCACCACGACGGTTGCGGGGAATAATGTGCCTCCCAGTCTGAGTACCACCAACGGCGCACTTAGTTGTACCAATACCTCCGCTATCCTCACCACCACCACGAACGCCCCAACACCCACTTTTGCCTGGACCGGTCCGAACGGTTACACCTCTGCGGCACAAAGTCCGAGCGTCGGCGTGTCTGGCTCCTATTCAGTCATCGTAACCAACCCCGCTTCCGGCTGCACCAACACCGCCGTCGCGACCGTGACCAGCAATACCACGCCGCCCGGAGCATCCGCTACCGGCGGTACGTTGACTTGTGTGACCGCTCAGGTGACGCTGGGCAGCAGTTCGACTGCACCTCAGGTCAGTTATGCCTGGACAGGTCCAAACGGTTATACTGCCAATGTGCAAAACCCGACTGTCAATGCCGAAGGTGCGTACAACGTGGTCGTTGTGGATGCGGGTAATGGCTGTTCCTCTACGGCTGTAGCCAACGTGAACCTCAATACGACTGCCCCAGCCGCCGTCGCCAGCACACCCGGCAACCTGAATTGCAACACTGCACAAATGCAACTCAGCGGCAATGGCTCTTCGCAAGGCACGAATTTTACCTACCAGTGGGTCACCACGTCTGGTAACATCGTGGAAGGATTTACCACACTGACACCCTTAGTCAATGCACCCGGCAGTTATCGCCTGGTGGTGTCCAATGCAGACAATGGCTGCACCTCCACGGCCGAGACCAACGTATTCCAGAGCCCGCCGGTTACGTCGGCTATTTCCGCTCAAACGGATGTATTGTGCAACGGCGCCGCCAATGGATCGGCAACGGTCGCACCCGGTGGTGGCAACAATGCCTACAGTTATACCTGGAGCAATGGCGCGACCACGGCTTCGGTCGGCAACCTCGTGGCAGGCACTTATCTGGTTACCGTAACCGACGGTGAAAACTGCACGGCCTCGTCCAGTGCGGTGATTACACAACCTGCACCGCTGGCGGCCAACACCACAGCCACCGCACAAACAGCCAATGGCGTGAACGACGGCACAGCAACGGCTGTCCCGACAGGCGGCACAAGCACTTACACGTACGCATGGAGCAACGGTGGAACAACTGCGGATGTCACGGGACTTGCACCAGGCACTTACACGGTGGTGGTGACAGATGCCAACGCTTGCAGCGTCATCGAAACCGTTACGGTCAATACCTTCAACTGTTCACTGTCGGCCAATATTTCCGGCATGAACATCAGCTGTTTTGGCGCAAATAACGGTACAGCCATGGTGGCGTTGACCGGCGCCGCCAACCCGGTCACCTATGCCTGGAGCAACGGCGCGACGACTCAAACTGTCAACGGTCTTGCCGCAGGAACCTACTCCGTCGCGGTGACGGATGCCAATAATTGTCCGGCTACCCTGAATGTCAGCATCGTCGAGCCGACGCAGCTGGCCACCAACGCCAGTGCTACCCACCAGACAGCCAACGGCGTAAACGACGGCACGGCGACTGCCGCTCCGACAGGTGGTGCCGGTATCTATGCATACGCCTGGAGCAATGGCGGCACGACTGCTTCGATCACCAACCTTGCGCCGGGTACCTACACCGTAGTGGTGACCGATGCCAACGCTTGCACGGCTACACAAACGGTGGTGATCAACTCGTTCAACTGCGCGATTGCGACCCAAACGACGGCCAGCAATGTCACCTGTGCAGGTGCGGCCAATGGCTCCATTTCGCTTGCGCAAACGGGCGGGGCTGCTCCGTTCACCTATGCGTGGAGCAACGGTGGCAATTCAGCCATCATCAACAACCTCGTTCCGGGGACCTATACAGTTAGTATGACCGATGCCAACGGCTGTCAGGCAGTGGCTTCAGCCAGCGTGACGGAGCCTGCGCCCTACTCGAATTTTGCGGTGCAAACCAGCCATCCGGCTTGCCCGAACGAGACCACCGGGTCTGCTTCAGTGACTCTGAGCGGCGGCACTGCACCATACAATTTCGCCTGGAGCAATGGTGCGACTACGAGCAGTATTGCCAACCTCAACGCAGGTGCCTACAGCCTGACGGTGACCGACCAGAACGGTTGTGCGACCAACACTTCTATGGCGATTGTGGCTACAGACAATGTGCCGCCCACGGTGAGCGTACAAAATGCAACACTCCCCTTGAATTCAATCGGATCGGCTACGGTCACATTGGCGACCGTGCACGCTCAGTTTGCCGACAATTGTTCTGTTGCTTCGGCGGTCGTGAGCCCTGCGTCGTTCGATTGCAGCCAGAAAGGTCCACAAACGGTAACGGTGACCGTCACCGATCAGGCAGGCTTAGTTGCTACAGCCACAGCCACGGTAGTTGTGGTGGATGACCTGGCGCCGACATTGGCTTGTCCCAATAGTGTGCGTGCCTGCGCCAACAACAACACGGTCAACTTCAATCCGCCAGTCGCTTCGGATAACTGCCCCCTGGCGGGCGGTCAAATGAACCAGACCAGTGGCTTGCCCAGCGGTTCGGCCTTCCCGGTCGGTACGATGACACAGTCTTATACGTTCACCGATGCGAGCGGCAATGCAGGGTCCTGTACGTTCGAAGTGACCGTCACGCCAGCCGTGCAGATCGACAACGTCAAAGTGGCCCCCGCCAGCAACGGTCAGAACAATGGTGCGATAGACATCACGATCTCCGGCGGTGTTCAGCCGTACACCTATCTTTGGAAAAACGCTGCGGGTCAGGTCGTCGGCACGACGGAAGATATCAGTGATCTGCCTGCCGGATTTTACTTTGTCAGCGTCACCGATGCCAACGGCTGCGATTACAGCATCCCGGGCATCGAGGTTGAAACGACTACCCACACGACAGAACCGGCCTGGCTTTCGGGTATCCGGATGTATCCGAATCCGACGGCCGGTCTGACCCGGATCGTATTCGATCAGGTACCGGCTACCACCCTCCAGATCAAGGTAGCGGATGCAAGCGGACGGACGGTGATCAATCAGGTCATTGAGGGTCAAACGATGGTCTGGCTCGACTGCTCGAACCTTCCGGAGGGGCTTTATTTGGTGTTTTTCCGCACGGACACTGAAGCGGGATTCCGGAAATTGGCTGTAAAGAGTCAATAAGAATTAAAGGCTTTTGGAGCGTTCTAGCGCTTTTCAAGGCAAATTCGACCGTTTTTTGGTTTTAAAAAATTGCCTGTGCCGCATTTAGGAACGCGGCACCAATAACTTAGTCATTTTAGGTCAACCATTTTTTCATCAGACAACACTATTTTTCTGCGAATAGTGGGGCTATTTAAAGAAAAATAGCGGCCGTATGATGGAACAA
>Ga0105046_10012223_pt1 | contig 13315 bp, 11 predicted proteins | sample MAT03_FD_78385 | JGI IMG/M metagenome (GOLD analysis project Ga0105046, IMG submission 78385) | Freshwater microbial communities from Lake Fryxell liftoff mats and glacier meltwater in Antarctica - MAT-03 (megahit assembly) | ecosystem: Environmental > Aquatic > Freshwater > Ice > Liftoff... | reverse complement strand
TTATCTCCAGTGCGTGATGAGTAGTGGTGGGTGAGCTGGGGTGGTGTGCTGTGGACATGTCGTCGTGGCAGCTTTCAGCGGCTGAGGCGTCTGTGGCCGAGCGATCGGGCGAGCTGGGCGTGCATGTTCGCGTTCTCGGTTCTGAGGTGTCGGATCTCGTCGCGGGCGGCGTCGAGGCGGGCGCGGAGTGACTCGGCGGTCGCTCGTTGCGCTGCCGGGATCGTCGGTGTGATCGACGCTGTGGTGTGTCGGAGGCGGGTGATGGCGTCGGTCAGGTCGGTCTGGGTGTAGAGCCAGCTGCGTGAGACGCCGGCTGCGTTTGCGACAGCTGTGAAGGTGATGGGTGTCCCGGCGCGGTCGAGGTCTTCGATGGCCTGTCGGGCTCGGTCGACGGCGGTGACGTGTCGTGCGAGCGCAGCTCGCTGGAGGTGGTGTGAATTGTCGGCGCGGGTCATGGCACGTCGTCGAGGTGTTCGAGGGCGGGGATAATGCGCTCGAGGCTGTCTTGCACGCGGCGCAGGTTGTCGGCGAGGCGGAATTGGCCGTTGCTGTCGGCTCGAGCGATCAGCTTCTTGTTGGTCGCTGCTTGTTGGCGGTGGACGTCGAGGAACTCTGGGGTGGTCTGGAAGTCGGGGCAGGTGAGGCAGGCGTTGGGGTGCGGGCAGTGCTGTTGGGGTGGTCGACCGCAGTAGCCGTTGGGGAGGCTGTCGCGGACGCGGGCGAGGTTGTGCTTGACCCATTCGGCGTCGGCGGTGAGCGCGTCGGGGTCGTAGGGGACGGTCTCGCCGGTGGTGTCGACGCGTTGGGCGCAGTAGCGCTGGAAGGCGTCGCGGACGGTGTGGTCGTGGATCTGCGCGTAGCGGGCGGTCATGCGCGGGCTGGCGTGGCCGAGTAGCCGTTGGATGACGTGTTGGGGGACGCCGGCGTTGATGAGCCGGGTGCCGACGGTGTGGCGGAACTGGTGAGCGTGGACGCGCACTGTTTGGCCGGCTTCGTCGTGCACGCCGATCGCTTTCTGCCAGTTGCCAAGCTGATGAGAAAGACTGCCGTGCGCGTAGGGCTTCGTCCCGTCGGTGTTCTCGGCGGTGCCGGGGAACAACCATGGCGAGCCGTTCGGCCAGCGGGAGCGCACGTGATCTTGTTGGGCGCGGACGGTGTCGGCGGCCTTGGTGCTGATCGGGATGAGCTGCTCGATGGCGACTTTGGAGTTGTCGAACCGCAGACACGCGCCGCCGACGCTGTCGTTGACGATCGGGTTGAAGGCGAGCACTGACGCGTCCCCGCCACGGATGCCGGTCTCCATCAACAACACGACAAGATGACGGACCGTCGGGTTCGCCAACTTGGCCAGGTTCGCGGGCGACTCGAGCTGAGCCATGACGAACTCGGAGATGAACTGCGGGAGCGCATCGGGTGGGCGGGTGACCTCTTCTTCGTAGATCACCGCGTCGACAGCCAGACCGGGCAGCGTCCGGTGGCGGTGCCCCCACTCGAGGAACACCTTGGTGAACGTCAGGGTGTGGGAGCGCGTGTTGAACGACCACGAGCTCGACGCCATCCACGACAGGAACGACTCCAGCAGTTCCCGGGTGATGTCAGCCGGCCCGGCGACCTCGGGCCGCTGGCGCAGGAACAGCGACCAGCGCGCCATCACCTGTGCGCCGGAATCGATGGTGCTGAAGGTGTAGCCGGCACCGAGCCGGAACCGCGACCACCGCTTGATCGCCTCCCGGAGCCATGGTTGTTCGATCACCTCGAAGTGCACCAGGGTTCGCCCGCGGCGGGCTGCGACTCCCAAGACCGTCGCATCCCAGGTGTCGCGGGCGTACTCGGCGTCGATCAACGCTCCGGAGCCGGTGACGATCTCGGGGCGTGGGCGGAGATGGCGGGCCGCTCCGGAGGATGTCATGAGCCGTCGTCCTCGGCCCACACGCCGGCTCGTTGGAGCGCGGCGCGCACATCGGCAGCGTCGAGATGCACGTAGATCTGGCTGGTGGTCGTCGACGACTGATGCGTCAGCAAGCGGGCGACGACCTCGATCGCGACACCCGAACGGATCAGCTCGGTCGCGTGCGTGTGGCGCAACATGTGCGGAGTGAATTCGACCCCGGTGTCAGCGCGGATCCGGCCGACGAGTTGATGCACCGATGCGTACGTCATCGGCGCGCCGATCCTCCCCGACCACAGGTTGACGAACACGTAGTCCGAGTCGATGTCGCCGTACTCGGCATACATGTAATCCGAGTAGCAGCGCACCAGCCCCGCCGTGACCGGCACCGTCGCCGGGGACCGCAGCTTGGCCCGCGCTCCGTTCGCGTTGTCCGCTCGCGGCACGATCCGGACCTCCTTGGAGCGGCTCACGAAATCGGCGTGACGCAAGCCCAGCGCCTGACCGATCCGCATCCCGGTCTCAGCCAGCAACGCCAACAAGAACCGATCACGCGCCCGCACCGGCGACGCCAAGACCGTCACCAACTGCTCAGCGCTCAACGTCCGCGGCATCCGCTTCGCGACCCGCAACTTCACCGGACGCGTCGCGATCGGCTTCCCTCTCGACACGTGATGGAGGAACGGCTTGTAGGAACCGCGACCGAGATGACGCCACACCACCAGCTCCGACGCGACCTTGACCCCTACACGGGCGTGATGCTCGTAGAAGCCGAACACGGCGCTCAGATGGCGGTTCACCGTCGCAGGCGACCACAGACCGATTCCTGCGTCGAGCACGATCACGTTCTCAGCCGGAGAGCGAAGCCACGACACGAACCTCGCGACATCATCGACACGAACGACGTCCCACTCCAGGTCCACACGAGCGAGGAACTCGAACCACAACTTCAAGCTCGTCGCATACGCCCGCTGCGTGTTCGGCGACCGCTCCAACGCAGCGAGATACCCGAGGTAGATGTCGACCGGCTCGACGACAGAATCGTCGTCACCGAGCACCGTCCACGACAGAACTTTCCGGCCCGGTGTCGCCACCGGGTGAACGATCACGTGCAGCCAAGGAACATGACATCGACCGTACGACCAGTGACACCACTCACACGGGATGCCTCCAAGACGCGCTTGAGATAACGCGTCCGCTACGCAGCCCAACGACCCGGCGGCTACATCGAAGACACCCCAAATCGGACTAGAGATACGTGCCGTTTACGGGCACCCCTGCGATCGACCCGGCCCCTCAGCCGAAGACAGCCCTGGTTACGCTGACAAGCGCTTCGCGACTAGCTCGGCGAGGAGTCGCTGGGTGTCTTCGTGGGGCTCGTAGCCGCCATCGAGGTCGTCGAGCAGCGATCCGTGCGTGCCTCTCGGCGCTCGACCCCATTGCCACTCGGCCAGTGGGATGTCACCGCCCCTCGGGTCGACCCAAGAACCACGGTCCTTGTCGACCTCCACCTCCCGCGCGAAGCGCTCCGCGTCGACCTTGCGTTTGAACTGGCGCGAACGCTGATTGCCGAGCGGGTCGCGATATCGAACCCGGTAGCCGTCGCGTCGTCGATCGATCGATGCCATCAGTCCACCTCCACGGGACACACAGGGGACACATCAGGGACACGGAATGCCGGATTCTGACGGTCGACAGGGGTCTGTGACGGACCATGGTGGTGAAACACGAAGAGCCCCTGAGCTGGTACTTCACCAGGTCAGGGGCTGGAGGCGACGATGGGAATCGAACCCATGTACAGGGCTTTGCAGGCCCTTGCCTGAACCACTCGGCCACGTCGCCATGCGCAACGGCGTGGCCGTCGTGCGGAGCGCAACCCTACCCGGAGCACCGTCCGATCAGCGAACGGCTGCTCTCGACGGGCTCGACATGGCCCGGCGAGCTCGTGTCTGGCAACCTTGCCGCCCATGACACGCCGCCCAGTCCTCGCGCTCGCTGCACTCGCGTTCCTCACTGGCCTCGCTGGAGCGTGCAGCGGCAACGACGAGGCCTCCTCCCCGACGACTACAACAGCAGACTCGGGAGCGGCCACGACCGAGCCGACTGCTGCCCCGACGACCGAGCCGGCCGCCGCCACGACCGAGGCGCCCACCACGACCGAGGCTGCGCCGCCCACGACGGTCGACCTCGCCGAGCTGGCGGCCGCCTACGCACAGCCAGGCCCGTACCCCGTCGGCGTCTCCACATATGCGCTCGACAAGGGTCCATTGGTCGAGGTCTGGTACCCGGCGGTGGAGGGCACGACCGGCGAGGTCACCTACGACGTCCGCGACTTCACCCCGCCCGGCATCAAGGAGATCCTCACCGGCGACGTGCCGGCCACGTTCACCTTCACTGGCGCGCGCGACGCTGCCGCCGCCGACGGTGAGTTCCCACTCGTGCTGTTCAGCCACGGCTTCACCGGCTTCCGCCTGCAGAGCTCGTTCCTCACCTCGCATCTCGCCTCGTGGGGCTTCGTCGTCGCAGCGCCCGATCATCCGTCGCGCGACCTGCCCAACGTGTTGTCGGGGACTGCGAGCGGCGACCGCGCCGACTCGGTCGATGATCTCATCCAGACCATGGACCTCGTGTTCGCCGAGGGAGCCAAGGCCGACAGCCTGCTGAGTGGACGGGTGGATACCGAGAACGTCGTCGCCGTCGGTCACTCGGCCGGCGGCGGCACGATCCTCGGCGCCGCGCTCGACGAGCGCGTCGACGGCTACATCAGCCTGGCCTCCGGCGTGCTCCTCGACGACCCGGCGGCCACGACCACGACGACGGCCGACGATGCCGGCCTGCCCGACAAGCCGTCGTTCTTCATCGCCGGCAGCGAGGACCAGGTGATCTCGGCCATCGAGCGCACCAAGCCCTCGTTCGAGGCAGTGCCCGAGCCGAGCCTGCTGTGGATCATCGACGGCGTCGGCCACAACGGCTTCGACGACTTCTGCACCTTCGGCGGCGGCACCGGGATCATCGGCGTGGCCGAAGCGTCGGGGCTCGGCGGGCTGCTCGACGCCCAGCCACAGCTGCGGTCCCTCGGCGAGGACGGTTGCGTGCCGCCTTCTGTGCCCGTGGAGGAGACCTTCCCGATGATCCGCCACGCGGTCACTGCCTGGATCAACCAGTTGTTCGGCATCGACGACGTGCCGATCGGGATCACCTCCGAGTTCGCCGACTCCTTCGCCCAGCCCGTCCTGATCGAGCAGCGCCCCTGAGTCAACGCACCCGCGTGTCGAGCAGCCGCTCGTCGGGCAGATCGACGAACGCACCCGCCGGCAGGTAGCCCTGCACGTCCACCACCAGGTGCGCGGCGCGCTGGGTGAACAGACACACCCGCCCGTCGTCGCCGAAGCGGACGAACGCGAGCCCGGCCACGGTCTGGTCGGCGGCATCGGTGTTGAGGTTCGACGACCCGCCCGGCGAGGTGGCGCACGGCAACACCTGCACGTAGCTGGCGCCGCTCGTCTCGGTCGCCACGATCGACACCACCGCCGTCATGTTCGGCCGCCCTCGGAACTCCAGGATGGCGCCGTCACCCGGTCTGGCGCCCGAGCGGGAGTCGAGCACCCGGTCGTCAGTGACGTCATCGAACGCAGCGTCGACCATGTACCCCTGCAGGTCGACCACCAGGTGTGTGCCGCGCTGGTCGTACAGACACGCACGGCCGTCCGCATCGAAGCGCACGAACGCCAGACCGGCGCGGGTCTGGCCGGCTGCGTCGGCGTTGAGGTTCGACGACCCGCCCGGCACTGCACCGCACGCCAACACCTGCACGTATCCCGCCGACTCGGTCTCGGTCATCACGATCGACACCACGCCGGTGGCGTTCGGCCGGCCGACGATCGCGGTCTGCGACCCGGCGCGTGGTCGAGCGCTCGACCGTGTGTCGAGCAGCCGGGCGTCGGCCACGTCGTCGAACGCGCCGGGGGCGAACCAGCCCTGCAGGTCGGCCACGAGATGAGTGGCCCGCTGGTTGAACAGGCACACCTGCCCCGCCGCATCGAATCGCACGACCGCCAGACCCGACCGGATCTGGCCTGCCGCGTCGGTGTTGAGATTCGACGACCCGCCGGCGACGGCGTCGCACGGCAGCACCTGCACGAAGCCGGGCGCCTCGTTGTCCACCGACACCAACGACACCACTGCCGAACGGTCGGGCTCGCCGGCGATCGGGGTCTGCCGTCCGGCCGGCACCCGCGCCAACTGGCCCACCGCGGGTGAACACGGGTACGCAGCCGTCGCGACCCGGTCGAACAGCCACTGGATCGTCGGCTGCACGCGGGCGCTGATCGACGCGTCGCTCAGCGTGTGCCCCTCTCCCGGGTACTGGTACCACGCAACGGGCAGACCGACCGCCGTCATCGCATCACGCGTCGCGATGGCCTGCGCGGTCGGCACCACCGTGTCGAGCTCGCCGTGGTGGAAGATCGCCCCGGCGTCGAGCGGCCCGACCACCGCCGGGTCGTTGGCCCCCGAGAACGACACCGCTGTGCAGACCGCAGACGAGTACTCGGCGTGATCGCCCGGCAGCGGCGCATCCGCATTGGCAGCCACACCGAGTGCTGTGACCGCCCCGGCACTGGTGCCACCGACGGCGATCCGCTCGGGGTCGATCCGCAACGACGACGCATTCGCACGGAACCAACGCACCGCAGTCTGCATGTCGGCGCGGGCGTCGTTCACCACCCGGAACTCGGTCGCGGTGTCCACCGGGTACAGCACCGGCTCCGAGCCGAGCCGGTAGTTGATCGATGCGGCGACGTAGCCTCGCTGAGCCATCCGCTGCGCCCACACCACCGTGGAGCTCTTGTCACCGGTGACGAAGAACCCGCCATGAGCGAACACGAACACGGGTCGATCCGTCGCCGTGTCGCCCCGTGGCGTGTACAGATCGAGCCGCAGTTCGACTGCGGCGCCGTCCGCGGCGGTCGCGGTGCCGTACACCACGTCGCGCTGCACGTCGGGCAGGAACACCGGGTCGAGGAAGCGGGTCGCAGCCACCGCCACGGTCGACTCGCCCGGCAGCGCACCGAAGAACGCAGGCCCGGTCGGCACGGCGATCACGGAGCCGAGGACCAACGCGGTCACTCCGGTCGCCCATCGTCGCCACCTGTGTCCCACGAGCCGAGATGGTACGACGCTGGCGACAGCGTCAGTCTGCAGACACGGCAACGATCGCCGCTCGGGCCGCACGATGCCCGGCAGACGCTGCCTCGATGGCCAGCGCCCCTCCGGACACAGAGAGCAGGAACCCTGCGGCGAATGCATCTCCGGCGCCCGTCGTGTCGGTCACGCCGGCCAACGGCGGGACCGACACCTCGGTGACTCCCTCCCCCGGCACCGACACGAGCGCCGGATCGGCACCCTGCTTCACCACGGTGGCGGCCGTGGCGATGCCGTCGACCCCTCCAGCGGCAGCGAGCACCTGCGCCTCGAGCTCGTTGCACAGCAACACGTGCGGCTGCAACGACCACAGCAGCGCGCGCATCCGCGTCGCTCCGTATGCCTCGATCAGTGCAGCCGACGACGCGTCGATCGACACGATGATGCCTCGCTCGTGCGCCAAGTTCACGAGCGTCACCGCGGTCTCGGCCAGGCGTCCGCCGACCAGCGAATACGCAGGAACGTGCAGTACCTGCAGACCGTCGAGCCACGCAGGCTCGGGATCGCCGAGATCGGCACACGCCCCTCGGTCGGTGAGCATCGTGCGCTCGCCGAGGTGATCGACGAGCACCACGATCGTGCCCGTACGCCCGCCGCTGCGAACCACGGCGTCCACACCATCGGCCGTCATCTCGGCCGCCAGCGCCGCACCGATCGCATCGTCACCGACCTGGCCGATGAACCGCGACCGTCCGCCCACCCGAACCACGGCGACTGCGGTGTTTGCCGCGCTGCCACCGCGACGACGGCGGATGATGGCCTCGGTGTCGGACGCCACGTTCACGGGCCCCGACAACCTCACCGCGATGTCCTCCACCAGATCTCCGAGCGTGCCGATCACGCGCAGCACCCTACCGAGCGGCCCCGCCCCGGTCAGATCCCCGTGGGCTCCCCCTCCGGTCCCTGTTGGGCCCCCCTGGGGGACTGCCACGAGGCAGCGTGGTCACGCCAGTGCCCGCCGGAGATGCTGGTGCACGAAGTACACGCCCCGCTCCTGGAACGTGGCAAGACGCCCGTCGGCGTCGAGGCCGGCATCGTGCGATCGCTGGATGCTTGTGCAGATGTCGACATCCTGCTGGTGCACGAGTCGATGCGTCGCGATGATCCGCTCGGCCACGCCGGTCGGCGTTCCTGCTCGCAGGTACATGCGCCGTTCGACGAGGGTGACGTTCACCGACACCGGCTCCATCCACATCACCAGCACAGCATCGGGGAACACGTTCATCATCAGGTTCGGCCACACCGTGAGGTAGCTGCCGACGTCGTACGGTCGTGACGTCGAGGCGGTCGCCAGACGCTCCCACCCCGGCTCGCCAGGCAGGAGGTCGTGCATGATCCGCTGCGCGTCGTCCTTCGGCCGCAGCGGCCGGTCCCATGCGTAGAGCACCGGCCCGTCCGACACCATCGGATAGTCCTCGGTCGCGGTCGTGTCGATCTCCGGGTGCACGAACGGTGTGTGGTAGTTCTCCGAGAAGTTCTCGAGCAGCACCTTCCAGTTGAAGGCACGTTCGTCACGTTCTCGCACCACCAGCTCGAGCTGTTCGATCGGGAACGCATCGATCGCGGCCGCCAGCGACCCGAGATCGAGGTCGCCCGCAGTGCCACCCACGTTGACGAACACCATGCGGCGCCACGTCGCGATGCTCACCGGAGTGAGCGAGTGTTCGTCGAGATCGAAGTCATCCGGCGCCCCCACTCCCGACGCACGCGCCAACGATCCATCGAGCCGGTACAGCCACGCGTGGTACGGGCAACGGATCAGTGCGCCGTCACCGCTCGGGCGATCGGCACGGTCGTCGCACAGCGGCGCGCCGCGGTGGCGGCACACGTTGAGGAACGCCCGCAGCACGCCCTCGCGGTCACGCACGAGCAGCACCGGCACCGCGCCCACACGGATCGCGCACCATGCGCCGGGGCTGGGCAGGTCATCGGTGACGCCACCGCACACCCACCCGGCCCGGAAGGCGTGGTCGAGCTCTCTCACATGGTGCTGGCCATCGCTGTACCAGGCCGCCGGCAGCGTTCGTGCGGTGCGGATGCCGTCGGGGTCGGGGATCGCACGGACCATCCGCCCATTGTGACCGATCCGGATCCCGTTGCTGAACAACTGTCCAACGAGGACCGCGAAGGTGATTAGTCTGAACCAACGGTCAGTGTTCACCGGCTCACCACCTGGGGGAAGCATGAGAACGTCACGACGCCAGTTCCTCGCCCGATCCGCACAACTCGGAGTGCTCCTGGGCGCGGGCATCCCGTTGCTCAACGCCTGCGGCAGCGACGACGCCGCGAGCGGCAGCCAGCGGACCGAGCCGATCGCGGACGGACTCGAGCCCGAGAAGGGCCCGTTGCGCATCATCAACTACGCCGACTACGTGAACCCCGACGTCGTCGCCGACTTCGAGAACAAGTACGGCGTGAAGGTCGAGATCTCCACCATCGACACCGACACCGAGGCCGTGGCCAAGTTGGCGTCGGGCGCACTGAAGGTCGACGTGCACCACTCGATGTCGAGCACCAGCATCGGCAACCTGATCCAGGGTGGCCTCATCCAGCCGCTCAACGGCACGTACTTCACCAATCGTGGCAACGTCCTCGCAGCGTTCGACGACCCGTGGTACGACCCGGGTGCGGTGTACTCGGTGCCCTACACGTTCTTCGGCACGGGCATCGGCTATCGCGCCGACCGCATCGATCCTGCCGAGGTCGAGGCCCAGGGATGGGACACCGTCTGGAACGCGACCGCGTTCAAGGGTCAGGTGTCGATCCTCGATGACGAGCGCGAGGCCTTCACGATGGCCATGCTGCGCGCCGGCGTCACCGACATCAACACCCTCGACCAGGCGATCATCGATCAGGCGCTGGCCGACGTCATCGAGCTCATCGATCTCGTCAACGTGAAGGTGAACATCGAGGGCTACAAGGACATCCCCGAGGGCACCACCACCATCGCCCACACCTGGAGCGCCGACCTCATCGCTGGCGCTGCGAGCTATCTGCCGGAAGGCACCTCCACCGACGTGCTCGGCTTCTGGCACCCGCCGTCGGAGCAGTACGTGGTGAACAACGACTCGATGGGCGTGCTCGCCAACGCCGAGAACCCGGTGCTCGCCCACCTCTACATCGACTACCTGCTCGACAACGCAGTGGCGGAGAAGAACTTCAGTTGGGTCGGCTACCTGCCCGCGCTCACCAAGCTCGATGCCGACTTCGTGATCGGTGCCGGCTACGTGCCCGAGAACCTGCGCAGCTGCGTCCCGACCAACGACGACATCGGCAATGGCCTGAAGTTCAAGGCCCTCGGCCCCGAGGGTGACGCGCAGTACGAGGCGGCCTGGTCGAAGTTCACCGCCGGCGGATGAGCTCGACTGGCGCCGTACAGATCGACCCGACGGGCGGCCGACCGCCGCGCACCACCACCTGGGCCGGGTTCGCGCTACCCGGGGTCGGGTGGCTGATCGCGTTCTTCGTGGTGCCCGTCTACGCGGTGATGGCGGTCGCGTTCGGCTCGGTCGACCCGATCCTGCGCACACCGCAACCGGCGTGGAACCCGCTCGCGTGGGACTTCTCGGCGATGCGCTCGCTGCTCGACCGAGTGTTCGGCGGCGACCTCGGCAAGGTGTTCGTGCGCACCTTCGCCTTCGTGTTCCTCGCATTGGCCGGATGCATCGCGATCGGCTACCCCGTCGCCTACTTCGTCGCTCGCAAGGCCGCCCGCAGCCGGGGCATGCTGCTCGCCCTGCTGGTGTTGCCGTTCTGGATCAGCTATCTGATGCGGATGCTGGCGTGGACGAACCTGCTGCAACAGGACGGCTATGTCAACCAGGTGCTGCAGTGGCTGCAGGTGATGGACGCACCACGCAACTGGCTCGACGGTGACTGGCCCACGGTGGTGATCGGACTCGTGTACGGCTATGTGCCGTTCTTCATCCTTCCCCTCTACGCCGCGCTCGAGCGCATCGACGGGCGACTCATCGAGGCCGGCCGCGACCTCGGGGCATCGGCGTTCCGCACATTCGTGCACATCACGCTGCCGCTGTCGGTGCCGGGTCTGCTGGCCGCGAGCGTGATCACCATCCTGCCGATGTTCGGCGACTACTACACGAACTCCTACCTCACGAGCGGGTCGCCGCGCACGGAGATGGTGGGCAACCAGATCGAGTTCTTCCTCCGCGGTTCCAGCCAACCCCAGACCGGGGCCTCGCTGGTGCTGGTGCTGATGGTGTTCCTGTTCGCGCTGATGGTGTACTACCTGCGCACCACGATGAAGGCCCAGAGGGAGTCGGAACGATGACGAGCCGGCGCCGTCTGTTCCGCAATCGCCACGGTCGGGCCCGATGGCTCGCACTGATCACCTGGCTCTACGTGATGTGGTCGCTGCTGCCGGTGCTGGTGGCCGTGCGGATCTCGCTCAACTCCGGCAAGAGCCGCTCCACCTTCCAAGCGCCGTCGTTCCGCTGGTACTGGGGCGACCCGACGTCGTCGGTGTGGCACGACGACAGCCTGCACTCGGCGCTGTGGAACACCTTGCGACTCGCGGGGCTCTGCATGGTGATCGCCACTCCCCTGGGCGTGGCGATGGCCATCGGCCTCCAACGTTGGCGCGGCCGGCTCTCGCGCGGGGCGAACACCCTGATGCTGGTCCCGATCGTCACCCCCGAGATCGTGTTCGGTGTGGCCCTGTTCATCGTCTTCACGCAGGTGTACACAGGCCTGCCCGGTGGGCTCACCACGCAACTGCTCGGGCACGTGACGTTCACCATGTCGTTCGTGGTGGTGATCATCCGCGGGCGACTCACCGCGATCGGCAGCCAGTTCGAGGAAGCCGCACGCGACCTCGGCGCCTCGCGCTTCCAGGCGCTGCGGTTGGTGCTGCTGCCGATGCTCGGGCCTGCGATCTTCGCGAGCCTGATGGTGGTGTTCGCCACGTCGGTCGACGACTTCGTGATCTCGTCGTTCCTGTCCACCGGCGCATCGACGGAGACCGTGCCGATCAAGATCTACTCGGGTGCCCGCGCCGGCTCGACACCGGCTCTCAACGCGCTCGCCACCGTGATGCTGCTCGTCACACTGCTCGCCGTCGTGTTCGCGAGCCTGGTCATGCGTCGCATGCGCGCCCACGGCGACACCAGCGCCAGCCTGTCCGGCATCACCGTCTGAACCGAAGGCACGCAGATGACACGCCACGGCCCGCTGGTGAACGCTCGGATCTCGGTCGATGTCGCGGTCGTCGGGGCGGGGTTCGCAGGCCTCACCGCTGCCACCGAACTGGCCGCCCACGGCCGGTCCGTCGTCGTCGTCGAGGCACTCCCCCGCGTCGGCGGTCGCACCGAGTCCGCCACCGACGACACGGGTCGCACCATCGACACAGGGGGCCAGTTCCTGAACGATGACATGCCCCACGTGTTGGCGCTCGTCGCCGCCCAGGGACGCACGTTGGTGGCCGGCGACCACGAGCTCGCGTCTCTCGCGTTCCGTGGCGGCAGCGAGATCACCGTCGATCCGAGAGCCCTCGCTCGCCTGTTCGACTCAGCAGAAGAAGCGTCGCAACAACTGCTCACCGTCGACCGGTCGTCGCTCGGCACGCGATCGCTGGCCGACTGGTTGTCCGGGCAGCTCGACGGCGACGCCCTGCGCTCGGCGGTCGGCGGTCTCGCCGGCGCGTTCTGCCTCTCGCCAGAGGTCCTCCCCGCCGCTCATGTCGCCGACATGGACGCACGAACACCGTTCACCCGCGATGAGCTGCAGTACGTGGTCGCCGAAACCCTGCATGGCGTTGCGGTCGGGCTCGCCGATGCGCTCGGCGATCGGGTCCACGTGGCCACCCGGGTGCGAACGATCCGACGGTCGGCGTCGTCGGTCGAGGTGTTCGCCGACGGCCTGTTGGTCGACGCCACCGACGTCGTCGTCGCCATCCCGCCAGCGGCGATCGCTTCCATCGAGTTCGATCCACCGTTGTCCGAGGAGGTGATGGCCTCAGCGCGTGCGTTTCGGGCAGGGTCGGTGATCAAGTTCCTGATCGGGTACGACCCATCGTTCTCGACCTCGCGGTCGCCAGTCGGCGATCCGACCGCCGATCCCATCGGCAGCGTGCGTCAGTGGTTGGAACCGGCCGGGCTCTACACCCGCAGCGCCACCACCGATGCAGACGCACCCACTCTGGTCGCATTCCTCGGCGGACCCGCGGCAGACCGCTGGTGCACCTGGGACGCCGTCCGCCGACGTTCC
>Ga0105046_10012222_pt1 | contig 13315 bp, 10 predicted proteins | sample MAT03_FD_78385 | JGI IMG/M metagenome (GOLD analysis project Ga0105046, IMG submission 78385) | Freshwater microbial communities from Lake Fryxell liftoff mats and glacier meltwater in Antarctica - MAT-03 (megahit assembly) | ecosystem: Environmental > Aquatic > Freshwater > Ice > Liftoff... | reverse complement strand
GGTTTGAATCCACCCGCCAGTTCGCGACAGAACAAGCCCCTCGGCTCCCGCCTGTACACGAAGCGCCCAAAACACCCGATTATCCAAGTCCGACATCATCCGCGGCCGCTGCCACCCGCCCTGCCGCCCATTTTCGCGCTACCACCCCCTGCCCGCGAATTTTTCACGTCGGTTTTGCAAGAGGCTCTATTTGTCTGTCACTTTGTACAAGGTCACTTTGTACAAGGCTCCATTCGGTGGATTTCATGGGGGGTGGACTGCGGTCGTATAGATTCGTGCGCGCATTTCGCCATTGGTGATCGTGCCAATCCACTCCGGTTCGCCACGCACTTTTTGCAGCGTTTTGTTTCGGGCGACTGCGAGCTTTGATTGCCCGTGGTCTCAGGCTGCAGACTAGCCATGAGTCCGGCTTTGCCGGTGGTCGCTGGCTCGGCCGCGTGGGAGGAGAGTCACTCGGACGAGCTGCGCCCGCGAAAAAGAATAGCTGGCGTTCAAGGCACAGTGCAGATGATCTCCACGCCCCTATGCTCTGCTCGCGACCACAGCTTCGTCCATGGCTGCTCGCTGGCAATCTCGCTGCGCCGGTGACCTTAGTCGCGACTGGCTTTCAAAACCCGTGGGTGATTGGGGCGGCACTGCTTTTCCACGGTGGCTTCGCGTATGCGGTCGCACATCCACAGTGCGACTGGTTCGGCCCATTGGTGACCCGCTTTGCCACGAGCGCGCGCGAAGTCTGGCTGACCATTGACGACGGGCCGGTCGGCGATGAGTCGGTTCGGCTCGGCGACGAACTCGCCCGGCGCGGAGTGCGGGCGACTTTTTTTGTGAAGGGAGCCTGTCTGGCGCGCGAGCCGCACGTCGCCCCCCGCTGGCTCGCTGCAGGCCACACCCTCGCGAACCACACGCAGACGCATCCCGCCCACAACTTCCCCTTTCTCCGGCAGCGCCGTCTCCGCGCGGAGATCGATGCCTGCAACGCCGCGCTGCGCACCGCCGGGGTCGCGGAGACGCGCTGGTTTCGCGCGCCAGTCGGCCTGAAACATGTCCGCCTGCATCGCGAACTCACCGCGCGGGGCATGCGGCTCATTGCTTGGAATGTGCGGGGTCATGACGGAGTGCGCTGCAATCCGGGGAACGTGGTCCGGCGCGTGGCGAAACGGGCGCGCCCGGGCGCGATCGTCCTGCTCCACGAAGGCCGCCCGCGCAGCATCGAGGCGATCCTGCGCACGGTGGATGAACTCCGCGCGGATGGCTTCGGCTTTGTTATCCCGGACGATGCGCAGCTTTGCTGAAGCCGTGTTCTATTGGATCGCCCTCATCATCGTTCGCTTCATCGGTTTGATGACGATGCGGATTCGCCGGCATGGAATCGCGGCGGGCGCCCGCGAAGGCGGCTACCTCCTGGCGTGCGCCCACGTCAGCCATCTCGATCCGTTTTGTATCGGCTCGATTTGGCCGCGAAAGACCGGCTGGATGGCGCGGAAAGAGTTTCATCGCAAGGCGTGGTCCGCCGCGTGCATGCGCGGGCTGCACGCCTTTCCGGTCCAAGGCTGCTGCCAGGGTTTGCAAGGCCGCGGACAGAGTTTGCAAGTCACTGACGAGGTCTGCATGGTCGCTGACGGGGTTTGCAAGGTCGCGGGCAGGGTTTGGTCGCTGACGAGGTTCCCAAGGCGGCTGACGCGATTTCGATGGGATTGTTCGCCGGTTTGAGTCCGTCTCTGGCGGAGTGATTCTTTCGATTCCGCCACGAACGGAGCGAGCATGACACGGGAGAACGAAACTGTTCCCTGTTTGGGAACCACACGCGAAGAACCGCCTATCCGGGAAAGGGCGCTGGGAGAACCGCGGATTGCGGATTGCGCGAATCGCGCGGAGAAGCGCGGACGGAAGGGCTGGCGCGTCATGTTTCATCGCCCAAGACTGCCCTTCCGATGAGGGACGGATCTCAACAGGCTAAGCTATTCGCGTCTGTCCGATGCCATCGGCGGTTCATCCATGCAGGAATGGAGGCTATTTCACCGCGGCCAGCACCCGTTCGATGACTTTTCCCACGCTCACACCTTCGGCCTCGGCGCGGTAGTTCACCAGCACGCGATGCCGCAGCACGGGCTCGGCGAGCGCTACGATGTCTTCCTTCGTCACGTGTGAGCGGCCGTTCAGCAGCGCGCGCGCCTTCGCGCCGAGGCTGAGGAATTGCGCGGCGCGGGTGCCGGCACCCCAGCTCACCCAGTCGTTCACAAAGTCCGGCGTGGTCGCCTGTCGCGGGCGCGTGCTGGACGCGATGCGGACGGCGAAGCGCACGAGGTCCTCGGCGATGGGCACCTTGCGCACCAGCGCGTGAAAGCGCAGCACGTCCTCGCCGGTGAAGAGCGGCTGGATCGCCTCACCCGCAGCGGCGGTCGTACGCTGCACCACGGCGACCTCGTCGTTCTCGGGCAGGTAGTCGATCACGACATTGAACATGAACCGATCGAGCTGCGCCTCGGGCAGCGGATACGTGCCTTCCATCTCGATCGGGTTCTGCGTGGCGAGGACGAAGAACGGCTCCGGCAGCGCGTAGCGGCGTCCGCCCGCGGTCACCTGATGCTCCTGCATCGCCTCGAGCATCGCAGCCTGCGTCTTCGGCGGGGTGCGGTTGATTTCATCGGCGAGCAGCATGTTGCCGAAGACCGGTCCCGGAACGAAGACGAGTTCGCGGCCATTCGCGCCCTCTTTCAAAATCTCCACGCCCGTGATGTCGGTCGGCATGAGGTCCGGCGTGAACTGGATGCGGCGGAATTCGAGATGGAAAACCTGCGCGATCGACTTCACGAGCAGCGTCTTCGCGAGGCCCGGTGCCCCCGTGATGAGGCAATGCCCGCCCGCAAACAGGGAGATGAGAATTTGCTCGATGACCTCATGCTGGCCGACGATGGCCTTGCCGAGTTCGGCGAGGATGCGTGGGCGGGCTCTGGCGATTTGTTCGAAGGTCGAGGCGTCAGTCATGGGAAAGAGTCGAGGGTCGGGATTCAGGAATTGGAAATCAGGGCGGGATGCAAATGCTGACTCCCGTTCCTCAGTGCGTCATCGCGTAGAACACGATGTTGATGCCGAGCGGGTAGGCTTTCTTCTCGGAGAATTCCTTGAAGTAGTACTGGCTCTCGCCTTCGCGCTCCCAGCCGTCGCCGTTGTCGGTGTTGTGGCAGATGATCACGCACAGGCGGCCCTTGTCGTCGTTGATGCCGCGGATGTGCGCTTCCCGCGCATCGTCCCGCTCCCAAGTCACGCCATTGTACTGGCTCTGGTGGCCGGTATTGATGTTCGGGCATTGGAGATTCAGCTCTTCGGGCAAAGGGAACACGCAACTGAAGACCGGGTGCGTCCGCGGGATGTCGAAGATTTTGCGGTCGGGAAATACGCGCTGGATTTCCGACGCGAAGTTCTCCCATTCATCCTCGCCCCAGAAATCGTCCACCATCAGGAAGCCGCCATTCAGCAGGTAGCGGCGCAGGATGGGCACCTCCTCATCCGTGAAGACGAGAGCGCCAGGCTCGACGATGTAGATGAACGGATAGCGGAACAGCTCGGGGTCGGTGATCTCCATGCACTTGCCGCTCGGGTCCACCTTCATCGAGGTCATCTGCTGGAGCCGCCACGCGAAATTCAGATCCGCATCCGGCCAGTCGGTGGTCCATCCCGCATGGCGAAATCCATTCGAGTGATAGATCACGCGGACGAACGTGAAGACATCCTTCTCGAAGCCCGGCGCATTTTTCCACAGCGGCGTCTCACCCGAGTGCTGGGCGGCGCGGGGATTGGAAAAATCGGCCTGTCCGCGGGAGCGCCGTTGCGCGAGTGCGAAGCCGGCGATGAGCAGCAGCGCGACGAGGAGTGTGCGTGGGGTTTTCATGGTAGAATGCGCGGGGACGATCCGCGGAGCGGGCGACTCGGCTGCTTTTGCCCTGAAAAATCACGGCCTTTCTGGCGTCCACCATTCAACGCCCAAGATCCAGGGAAATCCGCTGAAGTCCGGGAGGTTTTCCCCTGGGCGTTGGGCGTTGAACGCACAGCGAACCAGCGACACACGCAGCCGGGCGACTTCTCCGGAGCGTGATTTTTCAGGGTCAGTCTGCTCCGGCGACTCGCCGGAGCGCGGGCGGGTCGCCCGCTGAGACTGAAGCAGGCGAGTCGCCTGCTCCACTGGCTGGCGCGGCGCGGGTTCATGGTTTTCCCGGCGGGTTTGGAGTGCTGGCCGGCTTCTTTCCGGCCGATGTCTTGTCGAGTTCCAGGAGCAGTGCGAGCGCTTCGCGGAAACGCGGGGCGTCCTCCAGCGCCAGCAGGACTTCGCGCTTGGCGGCGGCGTCACCGGTCGAATGCAGCAGACGCGCTAGGCGGAAATGAATCTCCGGCGGATCCGGCGGCTCGAGCGCGAGCACCGTGCGATACGCGCTGATGGCTGCCGCTTTTCCGCCCGTGGCTTCGCGGGCTTCCGCGATCGCGCGGTACGGCGTGGCGGACATCGGATTCACGCCCAGGAATCGCTCCGCATGCGTGAGCACGACGGGCCAGTCTTTCCGCGCAGCGGCGATCTCCATGAGACGGGCGTAGGCATCGGGCGCATCGCTGCAAAGTTCCGCCACCTTGTTCAGCATCGCCTCCTCCTCGGCGGCCTCGCCGAGTTCACGATGCGCGCGCGCGAGGAGTGCGTAGGCGCCCTCGGCATCGTGCTGTTCGGGATAGAGCGCGATGAGCTTCGTCAGCGGAACCTTCGCCGCCTCCCACTGCCGCTCGGTGAGCAACTGCTTTGCCTGCTCCATCAGTGCGGTGAAATTGTCCGGGTTCTTCGCGATCCACTCCTTCAGCTTTGGCTCACTGGCGATCTGGGAGGGTTCGGGCTTCGTCCAGTCGAGCTTTGGACCGGTGCCATTCGCCAGGCTGCGCGCGTGCTCGGCGAATTCCGCATCGAGCTTCTCGATCGGTGCGAAACGCGCAGCCAGCGCCGCGTTGATCGCTGTTCCCTTCGCGAGGTCGGCGAGCAGCGCGCGCATTTTTTCCACGCCCCAGCGCTGGATGAGCCACTCGACCACGAGCGACGACTCGTAGTACGCGAACTGCAAATGCGCCGGCGTCTTCGGCTGCATGAATGAGGCGCTCAGCTTGCTCACGGGCGCGAGGTCGCTGCCGAGAATCATCGCCCGGTAGCGCGGCGTCATGTGCTCGCCCCAATTCCCCCGCTGCTGCCGTTCCTCGTAAACGCTGATGCCCTCGCTGAGCCAGCGCGGCATCTTGTTCTTCGTCAGCGTCAGCGTGATGACATGCGTGAATTCATGCCACAGCACCGCCTGCCAGTTCTGCGGACTGCCCGGCCGCGAGGCAGGACTGTTTGCAGTGATGACGCGGCCAAAACATACACCCAGATAACCCGCCCCGCCCGGCAGTCCGAAGGTGCGAATCGCGAAATCCTTCTGGTCCGGGAAAATCTCCACCACCGTGCGCTCACGCAGCGGGATGCCGTATTTCTTCGTCAGCGTGGCGTGCGCGCGCTCCAGCAGCACGAGCACATCCGGCCCGTAAAGTTCCGCCTCACGCGGCTCCATGCGCACGTCGAAATGCTCGCTCTTCAGCATCTTGAAATTCGCGATCTTGTCCCGCAGCTCGACGAGGTTGAACGCGACCACGTCATAAGGATCGGCCTTCTGCACTTCGTCCGCGAGCTGCCAGCCCTCCTCGTCGCGCCCCAGCCGCAGGAGATCCTGCGCGAGCTGGATCTTCGCGGGAGCGAACGTCGCTTCGAACTTCAGCGCCTGCCGCTGCAACTCCGCGCCTTCCGCGAAACGATAATGCTGCGACAGCTTGCGCCCGATGAGATGCGGCACCGCGGGATTCTTCGGCCACGGCTTCAACGCCGCGGCCCGCGCATCCGCCTCGCCTTTCGCATCGCCGCGCAGATGCGCGAGCACGGCGCGGTAGCCGTGCGCCTCGGGATTGCGTCCATCGATGGCGAGCACCTCGCCGATCAGCTTGTCCGCCGCGGCGTACTCCTCGGAATCGATCGCGTTGTCGGCGCGGAGCAGGCGCGCGCCGGCGTGGTTCGGGTTCAGTTCCAGCGTCCTCTCGAGGTGCGACTCCGTCGCCTCCGAATCACTCGGGGCAAACGCACGCGCCAACCCGAAGTGAGCGGCGGGATGTTCCGGGAATTTCTTCGCCGCCGCTGCGAAGATTTTTCCGGCGAGCGCGAAGTCATTCTTCAGCAGCGCCAGCTCGCCGCTCGCAAGATACGTGTCGGGAAATTCCGGGTTCGATTTCTTCACCGGATCGAAAAACAGCTCGATCACCCGCTTCGGATCCAAATCGACGAGGATCGCCACCTTGCCCAACGCCACGCGGTCCGCCGGCTCGCGATACGCCCATTCGCGCTGACCACCGAGGCGGTTCATCTCCTGCTTCAGCGCATTAGCGCCCTCCGCGTCGCCATTCGCGCGGAACACCTCGTAGCCCGCCAGCCGCAGCCGCATCGAATACCGGAACCGCTCCAGCGCCGTGGAAATCACCTCCCGCGCCTCGGAGTATTTGCCCGAAGCCATCAGCGCCTCGGCGCGCAGCAGCGGCCAGTCTTCCACATCGGGTTCCGTCTTCTCCGCGGCCGCCGCGACATCGGCGACAGCGGAATATTTTCCCGCGAGAAGCTGCTTCCGCAAATCATCCGCCTCGCCCGCCACACACAGCGCCACGCTCCACAGCAGCAACACGAGGACCGCCCGCCCGCCCCGAAAACCGGGGGATGGAGCGAATTGCGGTGCGAGCATGCGGACCCTTACCGTCAGCCGTGCCGCTGCTCAAGCGGGGAAACGAAAGACGAAATGGGCTGACCGGCTCCGCGTTCCCGTGAAGCAGCAACTCGCCCATTGCGATCGATGCCGCGAGTGCTCTCTACTTTTTCGATGAAACATCCCACCCGTCTGCCCTCCATTCTGCTCCTCTCACTGTGCATTCGCGCCAGCGCGCCGGACAGCCTCGGAGCCATGCCGGAGATCATCAATGTCTCCGCGTACGATCCGAAGGAGAAGCAACGTCCCGGCGCGAGCTTCTCGGAGCACGATGTCTCGGCCTTGCGGGAGAGCGGCGCCAGCGGGCTGATCGCGCGGGCGGGCAAGGGCGGGAATCTCGACGAGAAATGCGCCGCCTTCCTCACTTCGGCGGATCGCGCGGGAATGCTGCCCGGCATCTACTACCGGTTGCAGACCCACGTGGATGCCGTGGCGCAGGCGAATCAATTCATCGCGCGGGCGCAATCGCTGGCCCGCGGTCGCGCGTGGAATGCGCCCGCGCTGCTGCTGTGCGCGGACTTCGATGCCAAGTCGCGCATGTCCGACATCCTGGGCTTCATGGACCGTGTCGAGAGCCGCACCGGTGTCATCCCGGTGGCGTACCTGGAAAACAGCACGCAACTGAAGCAGCTCCTCGGCAGCGCCGATGCCGCCACGAAAGCGAAGCTCCGCCGCATGCCCTACTGGCTCGCGCTCTACGCGCACGACAGCGGGGCAGGGCCGGATTTTCCCGCGCCGGGCAGTCCGCGCGGGCTGGTGGATCAATACCGCGTCTGGCCCGACTGGACGCTGTGGCAGTACGGCGGCGTGGATTGGGAGCGCGGCCGCTCGCGGGCAAAGGTGTACAACCACGGCTTGCAGCGCTTCCCGCTCTACTTTGGCAACATCGATCGCCCTCTGGAGCGCAACGTCTTCAACGGCACCCTCGCGGCATTGCAGACATTCTGGCAGCGCCACGGCCTGCGGCTAAAGTGATCCGGCAGGCGGGACCGTCCGCACGGGCGTGATTGAAAGACGATCCACAGTCAGCCGAGGCGAGGCGGAGGAAAGTGGCACAGCCCGTCCCGGCTGTGGGGCCAGCGGGCGTCCCCGCCCGCTGCCCGCATGGAGTCACGGGACCGCTGCCCGCGAAGCTGCCGGTGAGTGCGCCGCACTGCGGGCAGGATGCCCGCAGGCCCCACAGCCGGGACAGGCGGTGCCACCTTCCGCGCCCACTGCTTCCGCGACCTGCTTTCAATCACGCCCCATCCGCACACTTCCCGGTTGCTCGCATTGACGCTGCCATCGGTGCCGGGCATTCTGCGGAGCGATGAGCGAAGAGATTTGCAGACCAGCAACCATGGCCAAAAAGAGATCCGCGCGGAAGAAAGAGACGGTCGAGTTCAGGGATTCCGGCATTCACGGGATGGGCGGCTTTGCCCTGCGCAAAATCAGAAAGGGCACGGCGATCATCGAGTACGTCGGCGAGCGAATCACGAAGGCGGAGGCCGCTCCGCGGGTGGCCGCGGACAATCCGTTCATCTTCTGTCTGGACGACGAGTTCGACGTGGATGGGGATGTGACGTGGAACCCGGCGAAATTCCTGAACCACAGTTGCGAGCCAAACGCCGAGGCGGAGATCATCGGTGACCAGATCTGGATCAAGGCGCTTCGCACCATCCAGCCGGGGGAGGAAATCACGTTCAACTACAGCTACGGTTTGGAAAATCACGAGGAGCATCCCTGCCGCTGCGGCGCCGCGAAGTGCGTGGGCTACATGGTGGCGGAGGAATTTTTCCCGAAGTTCGGCCGTGAAGCCACTGCCAGGTGACGGTCGCGGCTGACGCGGTGGTCGGCGGAGGGGACGGAATCTGGAGGTGAAAGCCGGCGTTCCTTTTATCCGGCTGGCCCTTGCCGCACGCTTCCCAGCCGCGCCGGCAGCGGCGTCACTCGTTGTTCCCAAGGGCAGACGCATCACCCTGATTCCACTGCCTTTCGGATCTTCCGCACGCGACGGGCGGGATCGAAATGTAGCGCCGACGACTCGTCGGCTGGCGACGTGGCTGGCGGCGGCAAGGATGGAGGGTCGCGTGACGTTCGCCGGGCCATCCCGCCGCCTCCGCCCATCCTGCCACGCCGACGGGTCGTCGCCGCCACACTTTTACCGACGACCTGTCGGCGCTAAGTTGCCCCGCGCCCGCCGAGCTTTTCCGGATCGCATACAGTGCGAATATCCGAAAGGCATCGTGCCGAACGCTTGATGCGTCAGCCCTGGCTTTGCTCTGCCATGTTGCTTGCCGCCCGCTGGCGTCTCGGCCAATCTCGCACCACCTCTCCTATGAACTCCAGACTATCACCCATTCTCGCCGTGACGCTCGGCTGCGCGCTCGCGGCTTCCGCAGACGTCAAACTCCCGGCGCTCGTGAGCGACAACATGGTGCTGCTGCAAAATGAGGACGCCAACGTCTGGGGCACGGCCGATCCAGGCGAGGCGGTGAATGTGACGCTCGGCGACAAGTCCGCGGCGACCACTGCGAACAAGGACGGCAAATGGAACGTGAAGCTCGCGGGGATGCGGCCCGATTCCGGCAAGGAAATGACGATTACGGGGAAGAACACCACCACGCTGAAGAATGTCGCGGTCGGGGAAGTGTGGGTCGCGAGCGGGCAGTCCAACATGGCGATGAGTGTGAGCCAGGCGATGAATGCGAAGGACGAGATCGCAGCGTGCAAATTCCCCGATATCCGCGTGTTCACGATCACGAAGAATGGGAGCACGACGCCGCTCGATGATTGCACCGGGAAATGGCACGTCGCCTCGCCGGAGACCGCGGGTGGCTTCAGCGCAGCCGGGTATTTCTTCGTCCGCGAACTGCATCTGAAGCTCAATCAACCCGTGGGCCTCATTCACACTTCGTGGGGCGGCACGCCGGTCGAAACGTGGATTCCCGAGAGCGGGATGAAGGCGAATGCCGCGTTCGGCGAGCCGTGGAAACGGAAGCTCGCCGCCTACCCGGAGGCGAAGGCGAAATACGACGAAGAGATGACCAAGTGGAAGGACGCCTCGGAGAAAGCGAAAGCCGAGAAGAAACCGGCCCCCAAGGCTCCCCGGGCGCCGGACGGACCGGAAACCCTGAATGCGGTTCCGGGCGGATTGTTCAACGGCATGATCGCGCCGGTCACTCCGTACACGATCAGCGGGGTGATTTGGTATCAGGGCGAAAGCAACGCCGGTCCCGGCAACCGCGGCGACATGGCGCTCTATGGCCAGCTTTTTCCCACGCTGATTCTGTCGTGGCGCTACGAATTCGCGAAGGCCCAGGGCGTGACGCGCGATGAATCCGAGTTCCCGTTCCTCTTCGTGCAACTGGCCGGCTTCCGCGAGCGCAGGCCCGGGCCCAGCGACAGCTATTGGGCGCAGATCCGGGAGGCGCAGGTCGGCACGCTCGAAATCCCGCACACGGGAATGGCCGTGGCGATCGACATCGGCGATGCGAACGACGTTCATCCGAAGAACAAGCAGGAGGTCGGGCGCCGGCTTTCGCTTTGCGCACTGGCGCAGGTCTATTTCAACGAGATCGAATTCTCCGGGCCGCTCTACGGCGGCATGCAGATCGAGGACGGCAAGGTGCGGCTGAACATGAGTCACGCCGATGGCCTGAAGACCAGCGACGGCGGCCCGGGCAAGGGTTTCGCACTCGCCGGGGAGGATCGCAAATTTCATTGGGCCGACGTGAGCTTCGAGACCGATCACATCGTCGTGACGAGCCCGCAGGTGCCGAACCCCGTGGCGGTTCGCTACGCCTGGGCGGACAACCCGGAGTGCAATCTGGTGAACGATGCCGGCCTGCCGGCCAGCCCATTCCGCTCGGACAAGTGGGAGCAGGCACCGCCTCCTGGCTCGGCAGGCCCGTAGTCATGGAATTTTCTCCGCTCGACTTTTCCAAGATCCGCACCTACCCGGTCGCCGAGCGCGCGAACAAGGTCGCGCCGGAAGCGTTCGCGAAGCCGCATGCGGCCGGCGGCAGCCTGCGGAGTTTCCTCGACGGACTGCCTGATTTTCTCGCGGTGCAGGATTTCAAGCTCGTCGTCCAGGCCATCGCCACTGCGGTGAGAAACAAGCGGCCCGTATTGCTGATGATGGGCGCGCACGTCATCAAGGTCGGGCTGAATCCGCTGATCGTGGACGCGATGCGGCGGGGAATCGTCAATGCCGTGGCGTTCAACGGCGCGGGTGCGATTCACGATTTCGAGCTGTGCTACAACGGCGAGACCAGCGAGGACGTGCAGCGCGGCCTGAACGACGGCAGCTTCGGCATGGCCGATGAAACCGGCCGGATGATGAATGCCGCGCTCGCCGATGGCGTCGCCCGCGGACTCGGCGCAGGACGCGCGCTCGGGGAAAAGGCGCGCGCTTTTCCAAATGCCCGCCTCAGCATCATGGCCACCGGAGCGGAACTGGGCATCCCCGTCACCGCACACATCGGCATCGGCACGGACATCATCCACCAGCATCCGACGACCAGCGGCGCGGTCCTCGGCGAGGCGAGCTATCGCGACTTTCAGACCATCGCCGCCGTCTGCGCGCAGCTCGAGGGCGGCGTGGTCCTGAATGTCGGCAGCGCGGTGATCATGCCGGAGGTCTTCCTCAAGGCACTGACCATCGCGCGCAATCTCGGGCACACGGTGGAGAAATTCACCACGGCGATTTTCGACATGACCCGCCACTACCGGCCCTCGGAAAACATCCAGCGCCGCCCGACCGCGCTCGGCGGCAAGGGCGTGTACATCGTCGGCCACCACGAGCTGATGCTCCCGCTGCTGTTCGCCGCGGTCACGGAAACGCTTGGGAAATGACGGATGACGAATGCGGAATGACGAAGAGCCCTAACCGCGACGGCTTCACTTTGGACTTCATCCGTCATCCGTCATCCGTCATCCGTCATCCGTCATCCGTCATTCCGCATTCGTCATTCCGCATGAACCGCTCCCGGGTCGCACAGATTCTCAACCCCACCCGCCGCATCCTCGTCATCGGCGAAGTGATGCTCGACGAATTCATCTGGGGAAAAGTGAGCCGCATTTCGCCGGAGGCGCCGGTGCCGGTGGTCGATGTGATCCGGCAGAGCTTCACACCCGGCGGCGCGGCCAACGTCGCGCGCAATCTCCATGAGTTTGTCGAGCAGGTCCACGTCCTGAGCCTGGTCGGCACCGGGCAGGACTCGGAGCAGCTCCGCGACCTTCTCAAGGCGCGCAACATCCATCTCGAAGGCATCATCATCGACCCGGATTACACGACCATCCGCAAGACGCGGGTCATCGCGCGCAATCAACAGGTCGTCCGCGTCGATCGCGAGAAGCCACGCGGATTCACTCCGGCGCAGCAGGCCCGGGCGCTGGAATACTTCGAGTCGATTCTCGATTCCCTCGACGCGGTGATTCTCGAGGACTACGGCAAAGGTCTGCTGCAGCAGCCGCTCGTGGATACGATCATCAGCCGGGCGCGGAAGGCGCGGAAGATCGTCAACGTCGATCCGAAGCCATCCAACCCGATCCGCTGGCACGACGTGACGTGTGTGACGCCGAATCGTGGCGAAGCGTTTCAGGCCGCCGGACGCGCGGTGACCGATTCCATCGACCCACCCCTCGAAGACGCCGCGCTGCTGGAAGTCGGCGCCGCGCTGCTGGAGAAGTGGCGCTGCGAGCACGTCCTCGTGACGCTGAGTGAACAGGGCATGATCCTCTTCGCCCCCCGCAAACCCCCGCATCACATCCCGACGCGCGCCCAGGAAGTCGTGGACGTCAGCGGCGCGGGCGATACGGCCATCGCCCTCTTCACCACCGCGCTCACAGGCGGCGCGACCCCATACGAAGCCGCCGAGATCGCCAACCACGCGAGCGGCATCGTCGTGGCAAAAACCGGCACCGCCGTGACATCGCGGGAGGAGTTGCTCGCGAGTTTCCCGGAGTAGCGGCTTCAGGAAAGCCGCCCTGGCTGGAGTGCCTTTCGGATGTTCCGGCCCAATGAGGAGGCGAACCGCGGGCAGCGGGCAGCGGGCAGCGGGCAGTGGGGCAGGCGACTCGCCTGCCTGAGTCTCTTCCGGCGACTCGCCGGAAGAAAGGAACGATGAGAGTTGTGCTGCAAACAAGCTTTCCCCAGCGCAGTTCCTTGCCAGCGTCAGCCTGCCAGCGTCAGCCTTGGATTGAAGGCGCAATCCGCCGAGGATTCACCCCCCCACCGTTGCTTCTTCCGGCGAGTCGCCGGAAGAGACTGAGGCAGGCGAGTCGCCTGCCCCACTGTCGGAGAGTCGCCTCCTGTTCGGTTCAGATCATCCGAAAGACATTGGCCCTGGCCTGCATTTCTCACACTCCGTGGATGGCAAGTGCTCAGTGCTCAGTTCTCAGTTCTCAGTGCTCAGATGTGAGCGCAAAAAGTCCCCGAACAGTCTGTTTTGCGTCGTAACCGCCCGATGTCTTCACGTAAGTCGTTGATATTCGAGCTGAACGTTTCCGGTTCCAGACTTTTTGCG
>Ga0105046_10012221_pt1 | contig 13315 bp, 6 predicted proteins | sample MAT03_FD_78385 | JGI IMG/M metagenome (GOLD analysis project Ga0105046, IMG submission 78385) | Freshwater microbial communities from Lake Fryxell liftoff mats and glacier meltwater in Antarctica - MAT-03 (megahit assembly) | ecosystem: Environmental > Aquatic > Freshwater > Ice > Liftoff... | reverse complement strand
TCACACCCACCCCATCCACAATCCATTGATAGCTATTGGCAGCGGCACTTGTGGTTCCATTTCCGAAAACAGCCGCTAAAGGTGCACAACCCGCAGTGTCAGGTGAAACTGTAAAACCTGCCTTTATTTGAGGTGAAACATTTACAGAAATAACGGTTGAATCTTTGCAACCATCACCACCTGAAACTACTACTTTTAAGTTGTAAGTAAGAACAGAACCTGTGGTATTTGTTAAAATTCTATCGAAAGCCAGACCGTTACTTAAAGTCGTATCAAGCTGATAAACAGACTGATTATTCAATTTTTTATACCATTGGTACAAAACACCTCCTTGAGAATTGCTGGCGGTAAGGCTGGTTTTAAGAGGTGAACATCCATCTAAAGGAAATGCACTTGCAGATACTTCTGGTTTGCGATAAACTGTTACAAAACGGGTAGCTGTGTCTAAACAGGTATTGGAAGAACTATTTTTTGCCACCAATTGAATGGTGTAAACTTTAGTGGATGAAAATGAGCCATTTGTGAAACTCTGATTGATGCCAATTGCTGAGTTTCCAACCAAAATCCCATCTACATACCATTCAAACACATTGGCACCTGCCGAAGAACCATCGTTTACGAAATTGACTTTAAGTGGCGAACATCCTTCAGTTGCCGATTGGCTAAAACCAGCTATCACACCAGGATTGATGGATAAGCTTTTGCTGATTTCTGACTTACAACCATTAACTGTGGTAAGTTTTAGTTTTACAATATGCGTAGCCGGTAATATTCCAGCATTGACATACGTTCTGTAAACTGTTGTATCTTTAGTGGTTAGCAAAGAATCTGTATTATCGAAAACCCAGTTCAAGGTTGCAATCGGCCCTTTTACAACAGGAATAAATGAAGCTTTTACCGGAGAACATGACACAAATGGAGAACTGATAATAGACAGATCTAACGATGGTTTTGGATAAACAGATATGATCTGACTTACATCTCTGGTACATCCACTTGAGCTAATAGCCTGAAGGGTAATCAGATATTGGGTATTTGTAGTGTCAGATTGACCTGCAAACGTGTATTCAAAACTTGAAGGCGTTGGATCAAATTGTGGAATGCTATCTACTTTCCAAACATAACTAGTGCCCAATGGACCGGTGGAAGTAATGTTAAAAACTGGTCGTATTGGCGAACATCCGGAAACTACAGAAGAGCTGAAAGTCGGCACCACATCTGGAAAAACTGTTACAGTTGAGATGGAAGAATCGGGGCATGAACCCAAACCTGTAACCACCAGTTTAATCTGGAAATTGACCGCTGCCAAACCAGAATTGAATAAAGTATGGTTAAACTCAGCAGGTGAATTTGTGGTTTGAATCAAGGTATATGTTGGATCTGTAGATTTTTTTACAAACCAGGCATAAGAAACACCACCAACTGTGCCCGAAGCATTCAATTTTACCTGAAGTGGAGAGCAACCATTGCTGGGATTGGCTGAAGAAACTACAGTTGGTTTTGGTAAAACCTTGATAAACAAACTACTGGATGTATCTATACAAACATCACCCTGACCTCTCGCCACTACAAAAACATTGTAAAAGGCAGTATCTGTGGCTGAGTTATTTAAGAAAGTTTGCGCTGGAATATCTTTATTAAAGAAAACAGGCAATGAATTTCTATACCATGTAAAACTAATGGCAGATGCAGATGATAAATTGGTAAAATTTGAAACCAATGGCGAACATCCCTGAATATTGTTAACACTGGCAGCTGCAGTTACTCTCGGCCTTAGGTTAATGGTTTGATTTACAGAATCAACACAACCAAAACTATTCCTAACCAGCAATTTAATGGTATAAGGTAGGATAGTTACGCCATTGTTCACCAGCGTTTTGAAAAACGGTAAACTATCAGTTGCATTAATCACTGGTGAATTGTCAGAAAATGTCCATTTATAACTTGCAGCACCTTGACTGCCAGTGGCTTTTATGCGCATACTGGTTGGAGAGCAAAGCGTAGTTGGCGAAACCTGATCTCTTAAAAAAGATGCCAAAGGTTTCGGATTTACAGTAATGGTATCCGATTTGGAAGACTCGCAAATTGGGCTTCCGTTGTCATCTTTTACAACAAGTGTTACCACAAAACGTGTAGCAGTTGTAAAACTATTGTTATAAAAAGTATTAATAAATCCACGGTTTGGCTGGTTTGGAATACTTGGAACGCCCAAACCTGGGGCACCCAATTCATTGACATACCATGTATAACTATCATCAGTTTGCGAACTGAAATTGAGGAAGTTAACAGTAAGTGGACTACATCCGATCTTTTTGTCAGGTACGAAACTTGCAATTACTGTTGGTCTGATCCGTACACTTTTGGTAGCAACCGGACCGGGGCAACCTTTGTCAGATTTTGTGGTAAGTGTAATGGCATACGTTCTATCTACAGTCGTGGTATTTTGAGGAAAGAAACGGGAAATAACTGAAACAGGAGTATCTGTAATACCGGAAGTTCCATCCGAAAAATTCCAGGAATAAGTAGCTGCTGCCACAGAACTTGATGCATCAAAAATGACTGGAGATGCTCCGCAGGCAGCTTCAGGTGTGGCAGTGAAAGACGCTGAAGGTCTTGGATTTACAATTATGGCTTTTAATACTGTATCCGCACAACCTGCCACAGTTGTTGCTGTCAGTTTTATGATATATTGGATTGGAAGAGTACCGGTATTGTTAAACGTTTTGCTTGGATTTGGCTGTGTACTGTTTGTTCCATCCACTTGCACAAAAGACCAGTTGTAGGTGCCGATTCCATTACCAGTTGCAGAAAAACTAACCAAAGTGTTGTGGCAAACTTCAGCAGGCGCTACTATTGCAGGATTGGGAACAGGATAAATGGTAATTACTTTCTGAGTTCTGTAAACACATGAGCCATTGCTGGTTATAGCCAGTTTGATTGTGTCTCTTTTAAAATTTACACCATTGTTGACATAGTTTTGCAAAGGTGGATTTTCGCCTACAAAAGTATTTCCATTGCCAAAGCTCCATGTATAAATATGAGATCCATCTGTTGGAATGCCAATAGATTGATTCACAAAAACAACATCGTTTACAGGCGTGCAACCATCCAGAGCAGAGGCTGAAAAAGCAGCTTGTTTGGAAGCTGGAATTTTTATTAAAAACGGTGCAGTTGAAGCTACACAAGTATCGGGCGATGTCCCTGAAACGGCTCTTAGCGTTACATAATAAAAGGTTGAATCACTCGGAGGAAAGTATGAAAGCGGATAAGAAAAGGTATCTTTTGCAAGTCTTACTTCTTTGGCAATCAATACAGTACCTCTTCTTATAATCCATTCATATCTTTGAGAAGTGCCGTTGGTTTGGTTCATAAAAGTGATCAAACCTGGATTACAAATATCTCTTTTCCATTTAAAATTTGGAACAGCAGCTGGCAAAACTGTAACCCGCATAGAATCTACTTTTGGGCATCTGTCTGGCGATTGTACAGTAAGTTTAACCCAATAACTTCCTGGATTTAAGTATGTGTAAGAGGTTAATCGATCTGTTCCCTGCACATCGCTAAAGTTGCCTGTAATATTAGAAGCTGAGTTAAAAACTGTTCCATCGCCCATTTCCAGTTTCCATGAAATATGATTCCAGGTACTTCTCAGCCCTCTCCTGCTTGTACTGACTGAAGGAATAACACTTGAGCTATCTCTTACTGTTACTGATTTTCCAAGGCAAACAATTTTAGCAGGTATCCGCCATCGCAAAACCGGCGAAGGATACACATCCACAGTATCAAAATCTGAAATTTCTGGACAGCCTAATGATTGAGCTCTTAACCTAATGATATACCTGCCTGGAACTTTAAATTTAATTACAGCCGAACTATCTGCCATATTGGTACTTACCACCTGAGCTTGCATGAAGTTAATTAATGAAGGTAAAACACCAGATCCAGCCGTAATTAATGGACCGCCACCAAGTTCCCAACCTCGCCAAACTGCACCAAGAGTAAATTTTGAGCTGTTTTTCAGGCGAACCGTAAGTGTGTCGCAACCAAGTTTCGGACTTACGTTCACAACTGGGGAAATCGTAGTTTTAACCTGAACTGTGATGCTATCTACCAAACCACAAGTTTGACCATTGTATCCATTTACATTGGTCCACATTTTAACTTTGTAGGTTCCACCAATGGAGTATGTATGAGAAAATGTTGCCGAAAATCCAAGATTGGCAATAGATCCATCTCCAAAATCAACCCGATAAGACTGATACGGACGATGACTTGTGAGATTGGAAAAGTTCATTTGTTCTCCCGGGCAAGTATTGTTATTGATAACCGCAAACTTTGGTTTGGTTGGTGAAACAATCCTGATAATGGCTTCTGCAGAATCGTCACCACAAGTATTTCGAATCACCATTCTTAATTTGTAAGTGCTATCAGATGGGATTGGGAAAAACGAAGCCGCAGGGATTTTCATCAACCGATTTATTCCAGTGTAAGGCCTGAAAACACCATCTCCCGGAAATGGCAAATCAGCTGCAAAACCGCCTGTTCTTGCCCAAAGCAATTGACGGTCAATGCTGTCCAAACAATTAAGTTTTGAAATATCGTTGATAGAAACGTCAGTAGGGGCACATATAATAACAGAAGCTGGCGTGATAGCAGCAGAATCTATGTCCTTAAAGAAATAATCTCCATACGAAGCTTTGGGTCTGTTGATTGGGTTAACGCCACAACCATTCAAATAGGTTACTCTGATTTGTAATGAGCAACCTGTAGTACCAGGCAAATATTTGTGGGTATAGGAGCGCATAAAATCATTACCAATTGTATCTTGCTCTAGATCACCCCATTCTACCAACCATTTGGTATATCCATTCATGCCGGGAGATCCATTAATAATAGTGAGATCTTCAGGAACACATCTTTTATTCGAAACACCCGCAGGTGGAACTATAAAACCAACGCCAGGAACATTTACGCCACCAAGGGTTAAATTTCGTTGGTTCACATAAGTACCTTTTAAAGAATCGGGACAAGCAGGAAAACTGATCCTGAATCTAAAAAGCGAGGCTGCGGGGTATGTGTAACTTACCGTAGCCTGTGGGCCCAGATAGGTTTGAATATCTCCATTGCCCCAGTCAATTGTAAAGTTGGAGGCTGGCGTTTGAAAGTTAATGGTAACCGTACCTGGAATTGGGTCCGCCAAAGCAGGACATCGCAAATAGTTTTGCGGTGTATTGGTCCATTGCCCTGAAACAGGGTCTTTCACTTTTATGCACTGGCCTAGTGATTCTATGGTAGTTACCACACTGAATATCAGCACCATTAAGCCAATGAAGTAAAATCTGGTTATGTACCAATTTTGCTTCATAGTTGATTAAATTAAAGTTAGCAGATCGAAGCTGTTTGTAGGGAGGTTATACCCTACGAACGCAATCCAAAAATGGCAGTACTTCTTCTAATAATTCGTGTGTAGCACACTGTTACCTTACAGTTCGCATTTTTAGACAGAGAAATGTAAAAAATGCAAGGACATCTTAGAAATTGAGATGTAAGAATCGACCTAAATGACGGTGGTCTAAAATTCAAAAAATGCCGAATTCAAGAATTTTAGAAAAAATTATTCACTTTAACAGCGAAAAATATAATTATTCCAAGAAAACTAAAACTTGGTTCATATTAGTTTTAGGGCTGCTTTTTGTAGCATCTTCGCATTAGGTTTAACTATAAAATGAAGATTTACAAACCATATTTAATCCAATACAAAAAGACCCTTTACAGCTTAAAAAGCAGAAAACGCTCAAAATTGATTTCTCTTTATGCCCAAAATCGAACCAATTCAAATAATATTTATGTTAATTTGCCAGCACTTAAATGCTTTCTCAGGCATATTTTAAGAAAATTTTGGACCTGTTATTTTCCGCTTTTCAACGTATTAAACACCTTTTAAAATCCAAAGGTGCCAATAGAATTCACTCACCTTTTGTATTTGAATTTTATAACCAGGTGCTAAATCACCCTTATAATTTTTATGCTTTCAGCCAGATAGAAGAAGAAAGAGACAAGTTATTGGTACTAGATACAATACTTGAATACCAGGACCTTGGGGCTAAAAAACAATTGGTAAAAACCAAAATAAGTAGCCTCGCTGCAACAAGTCTGATGCCAGAGGAAAAGGATGTATTTCTTTTTCAGCTTTGCTACTGGCTCAAGCCAAAAGTTGTAGTTGAACTTGGAACAAGTTTTGGCATCACAACTGCCTATTTAGCAAAGGCTTATCCTTCAAAAATTTATACTTTTGAAGGGATTTCTGCAATAGCAACTGAGGCATTTAAAGTTTGGGACAATCTTCAGATCAACACCATTGAGTTGATAGAAGGTCCAATTGAACAGACGCTTTCCGTGTTTTTATCAGGCTTAAAAGCACCCATTGAAATTGCTGTAATCGATGCAAACCATAGCTACCAGGCCACAATGTATAATTACGAAATACTCCAAAATAAAATCTCTGAACTTGGTTGCATCGTTTTGGATGATATTTATTGGTCCAAAGAAATGACAAAGGCATGGCTGGAAATATCAAAAAAGCCTGAGGTAACAGTTTCCATCGACCTTTTCCATCTGGGCATTGTCTTTTTTAGAAAAGAAAGTCAAAAAGAACATTTCAATATCCATTGGTAGGCAAAAAAATAACGATCGCTGCAAATTCGGATCTGAGCTTTGACCAGAGAATGCAACGGATTTGCCAAACACTGGATCAGGCTGGTTATCAGATATTTATTCTTGGGCGAAATTTTTCCAAATCAATAGAACTGGCCGCCGAAAAGTATCAGCAACAGCGACTTTCACTTTGGTTTCAAAAAGGAAAACTGTCATATCTGGAACTGAATTTTCGTATATTTTTCAAACTGCTATTTCATAAAACAGACGCTTTTTATAGCGTGGATCTTGATACTTTACCGGCCTGTTGGTTGCTGGCCAAACTAAAAAGTAAAAAGCTGATTCATGATGCACATGAATTTATGGAAGAGGTGCCGGAAGTGTATGATCGACCTCTTACCAAAAAAGTCTGGCGATTGATTGGAAAATGGTTTGTTCCGGGTGTTGATCTGGCTTTCACAACCAGTTTAACTGTTGGAGCTGAACTGGAAAAAATCCATAATAAGAAGTACTATCTGGTTCGAAATATTACCTATCTCACTGAGAATGAACCGACTGAAAGCCATTTAAAAGAAAGAGGATTTTGGGTTTTTCTGGGGGCTGTAAACCAGGGAAGAGGCATTGAAGAATTTTTAGAAATACTGCCCTATACCAACCGCAAGCTTGTAATTCTAGGTGATGGCGACCGTATGGATGCCATCAAAAAGCTGGTTTCAGATAAATTGATTGAACATTTGGTAGATTTCAAAGGCAAAGTAAAACCACCGGAAGCGAGGCAAATAATGAAAAATGCCTGGGCGGGCATCAATCTTTTAACAGATGAAGGTCTCTCCTACCGCTATTCTTTGGCCAATAAATTTTTTGATTATGTACACGCAGGAATTCCTCAAATCTGCATTAAATTCCCTGAATATAAATTACTTATGGCGGAATTTGAAGTGGGTGTTTTAAGTTCTCTTGAAAAAGAATCTCTTCTTGCTGCTTCTCAGATTATTTCATTTCCCGAAAAACAAACCCATTTCAGACAACAAACTCAATTGGCAAAACACAGTTGGAACTGGCAATCGGAATCTAAGGATCTGCTTAAATTGATAGAAAACGTTTTTAAATCAACCTAAGGTTCAATGCGAAAACCATCTTTTAAACTATTTCCTCTAAATCTCAATCCAGGAACCTCGTTTGCCGAACATGGCAATGGAGAACCCCAGCACTGGTCAAATTGATACACTGATTTTGGATCTGTTTTTGGCTTAAAGACTTGATGACCATCTCCTAAAGGATATGAAATCAGATCGACATCCATATATTTTGGGGGAAAAATCAGATTTTCTTTTATAGCCCTGAAATCTCTGAAATGCCATAAGGCAAAGAGTGAAAAAACTACCAGACAAATTTCTGCATACAACTGAGAGTTCCAATTTTGGTTTTTATTGCGGAAGAACTCTGTAATTGAAGCAAAAGTGAAAGAAAAACCAATACCCAAAATGGCCATGCCAAACCGCACATCAGGTGCATTTGAAAACCAGAAAAGTAACATCATTCCTGACAACCAGGTAAAAAATATAAGTGGCCAATGCGCCCTAAAAGACTTTCTAACATGGGAACTGGCATATCGCACCAACAAAAGCCAGCCTGAAACTGCAAAAAGAATTAGTGCCCACTCGTTCCATTTCCGGTCCTTGGCCCAGATAGGAAACCAATCAAAAATACTAAGCCTTGCCAGTTCTGCATAAGTTTTGCCCGCTTCCATCTCAGAAACTGAAAGGTTATGTCTGGCAAAACCACGCACACAATCCAGATACACCACTACTTCATTTGAAAGTACTTTCCAATCTGGATTCAAATTGCCATTTAAAACCGGAAACAATAAATATCCGGATAAAATATAACTCCTTGCCACCATACTAAGGCCAACCAATATCCCAAAACCAGCCATCACAAATACCATTTTATACCATCTTTCTCTTAAAATTAAGAATAGAACCAGAATGGCAATAATTAGAAACGGCACAGCAGAAAGTTTGATTTGAGCCAGAAACAGACTTTGAATAAATAATGCCAAACCCCTGGTATTTAACTGATTTACCTGCCTTGGATTCCATGTTCTGAGGAATTTTCGAAACTGCCAAAGTGTTTGCATGCCCAAAAGACCAGAAGCAAGATCCGGTGAAGGCGCACTGAGCAAATTTTGAGATTGGAGAATAGCAAATCCCACCAAACCTATGCTCACATATCGCTCAAAACCATGAACTTTTAAAGCATTCCAACCATGAAAAACTACAAACCAAAGCAGAACCAATTCGCCAAGGTCATCAAAATTGCCATTCCAAAGAGACGGCCAATCCAAAGTAGCGCCCAAAATATGCCAGGCAGAGGCATTTCCAAACCGAATATGGAGATTGGCCAAACCTGGAACTACAGGAAAAGACTGAACCCACCGCACGGTTTGAACATAATAGAGTCCACAATCGTAAAAATCGGTTGGGGCAGCAGATTTCATTAGAATTGCAAGAGCAAAAAGAATAGAAGAACTTAATAGCCAGGGATTTCGGAAATTGATTTCAAAAGAAACTGGCCAGCAAGCTATTGCATATCCTATTCCACCACCAAGAATAATGGCGGATGTTACGGCAGAAATCGGAAAAAAGAGCCATAGAAAACCAGAAAGGATGCCTGCAAAAGAAAGTCCCATGAAAAAATAACCGGTTTCGGAAAAATCCTGCTTTGCCGCATTTGGGCCAAAAAATGCGGCAAACATTTTGCCCCAGCCCCAAAATGAAACTGAAATCAATATCCAGAGAAACGCGATAATGAGCATGCGTGAAATTCCGGATAAACGATATTACCTGAAAAGGTTATATTTCAAAATACAATAAATAGCTCTGAAACCATCTTTGGCTCCTATTTTTTTTCCTTCTTCATAAGTCCTTCCATAATAGGAAATGCCTACTTCATAAATTCTGATATTTGGCACTCTGGCAATTTTGGCGGTTACCTCAGGTTCAAATCCAAATCTTGTTTCTTCAAGCTTAATGCTCTGTATAATACTGGTTTTAAACATTTTATAACAAGTTTCCATGTCTGTCATATTCAGATTGGAAAACATATTGGATAAAAAAGTTAAAAAATTATTACCAAGCGTATGCCAAAAGAAAAGCATTCTGTGAGGATTTCCGCCCATAAATCTAGACCCATAAACCACATCAGCATCACCTCTCACCACCGGAGCCAAAAGGATATTATACTCCTCGGGATCATATTCCAGATCAGCATCCTGAATTATCAAATATTCGCCGGTTGCCCTTGAGATACCGGTATGCAAAGCAGCTCCTTTTCCTTTATTCACCTCATGTTTAAAATACTGAATATTAAAGTCTGGGTTGTTTGTTTTATATGCAATGATAGATTCTTCTGTATTGTCTTTTGAACAATCATTTACTATAATGACCTCTTTTTCAATACCATTCATTAAAACCACTGCTTTCACTCTATCCAAAATCCTATGAATGGTTGGACCTTCATTATAAGCCGGAATCACTATGGAGAGTTTTTTTATTTTTTCCATTCTATATTTTGTGAGGGCGAATTAAGGTATAATCCTTCTTTTTTTAAATTGAATTAGCCAGGGAATCAAAAACAAGGTCAAAATGAACCATGAAACTAATTATTAGGATCCCGAAAATTACAAATAAGAACACTAGTTTTTGAGTTCAAAAACTTCAGGTTTTATCTCTCAAAAACATAAAAGGCCAGAAGTGATTACTTCCAGCCTTTAGTAAGAGCTTTACGCTTTTGTAATTCCAGGTATAAATTTTTACCATTGGTCGTGAAAACCACCGTTTCGCTTTGAATGTGCTTCTTCTGAAGGTTTCAACATATAAATGTCGGCACCGCCCTGACCGTTTGCTCTGGATGATGAAAGAAAAATTGTCCTGCCTTTATTCAATTCGAAATAATGGGTATCATTTCCAGGTGTGTTGATTGGGTATCCAAGATTTTCTGGTTCTGTAAATGTTTTTGTTTCAGCATCATAAACAGTTTTATACAAATCATAACCACCCAGACCTTTCAAACCCTTTGAAGAAAATACAATCGTTTTCCCATCTTCCATCCAGATTGGTGCAATTTCATCATCAGAAGAATTAATATTTTTTGTTATCTTCCATGGTTTACTCCATTTTGCTTCAGTTCGTCTTTCTACCATGTATAGATCATAAGTTCCATCAAACAAAGAGTTGTTTGCAAACATTACTCTATCCATGCTTAGATTGAAATTACCATCTGGCTTGAAATATTTGGCCGGAATTTCAGTTTTCATAGCTACAGGATCTTTAAATTCTACACCTTCACGCTCAACTTCCCACAGAGAACCACCGTGCTCTGGGCTCATCAAAATAAGCTTATCGCCTACCCATTGCACAGATGTAAATTGGATTTTGTTGTTAGATCTGGGGTGAAGCGGAATCGCTTTGGACCAAACTCCAGTAGTTTGTTTTATAGAATAATACAACTTAGAGGCAAATTGCCCATCTGCCTCTGGTGTTTCATTTGCAAATAATGGTCTTCTGGAAGTAAATACCAAAATCTGACCATCTTTAGATACAATTGGCGAATGTTCTGTAAAAGGACTATTAACATTTTCACCAAGATTGGTTACATCATAAGGTTCTTTTTCACCTGACAAAAAGTGAATTTCAGTTCTATGTATCTGACCAATAAGATCTTCTACACCTTTTCTAAACTCATCATTCGTGCTGGCCACTACCAGATATTTCCGGTAGCATCGCAAAGCAGAATCAATTTTCATATTCAAATGATATGCTCTCCCCAACCAAAACTGATAATTGGGATTTACCTCATTTTGAGGATTTTTTGCCCGCTTTATGTGTTGTAAACCTGCTTCTGGTTTTGAAAGAAACAGCAAACACATACCAGCTTTGAGGTTGGTATTTTCAAGGTCTTCACCTTTGAAAATTGCTTCTTCGAATAGCGGAAGAGAATTATAAAAATCTTCCTGTTCGAATAATTTTTCTGCTCTATGAAGAGTTTCAGAAGTTTGAGCCTGTAGGCTGGCGTTGGTTGTAATGGCAAATAGGGTTGCCATTGCAGTCCATTTTTTTAATGGTAACATAAGGAAAGAAGAGGTTTTTGTTCTTATTAGCGTTAAACCTGTTGCGAAGGTATGTGCTTCCTATTCCTAAATGGCTCATGATTAAACCAAAAAACTACATGGGTGCGAAATGGAATAAGAGAATTCCAAATCAACATATATATGCTGGACTTTTTGAAGCAAAAATATCAACTGGAATTTAAGGTAAAAATCAGAAAGCCACATTTTTAACAAGGAAACAAGCTCTCTATTTTGGTCATAAATCTGGGTTTCAATTTGAGTGGTGACCAAAGCTTCGTTTTCCGAAAAACACAGGATGTGACGCCAGTTATGCTTGCTGTTTTGGTGCAGATCTACACGGGTTGATACATGGAGACCAAGTTTTTTTGCAATTTCAAGACTGCTTTCAAGGTTCTCCTTTGGTAATAAAATCCAAATCTGCCCACCAGACTTCAAGAGCTTTTTTAAATCTATCAGCCATTTTTCCCAATCAGATTTTGAAATATGCAGCGCTCTATTTCTTGATTGTGAGGGACTTACAAGATGATTCAGAAAAAATGGCGGATTACAAATTATGATTTCGTATTGATTTTGGTTGAATTCTGAAAATTCAGACAAATTGTGGTTGAAAACCTGTAAATGCTCCGTCCAGCTGGAATTCTCAAAATTCAATTTACATTCCATAAAAGATTCCAGATCCGGTTCTATCGCTTCTATTTTAGAACCAGCTATCTTTTGTGCAAGCATTAGTGACAACAATCCAGTACCAGATCCAACATCCAGAATTCCAGGGCATATTTCATCAAAAAACTGACTTTCAAGATGTTGAGAAACATACGCACCAAAAATACAGCTATCAGTACAAACCTTCATGGCTGATTTTTCCTGCCAGATACTGAATTTTTTAAAATGAAAATATGGATTGCCCATTTGGTTCTATAAGTTTAACAAGCAAATTACTTTTCAAAAAATGGATTACTTTCTGCCATAATCGGCTGGATTTTCACCCCAATGCTGCGTTTCCCATTTCCAGATTCTATTGCTAAACTGGTGGCTATTAAGCCATATCAAAGCTCTATCTACCAATTGCCAGGCTTCTTCTGTTTTGGCATTTCGCTCCAGTTCCGATTTTACTTTCTTTTTGGCTACCCAACTAAGGGCTGTCACAGAGTCTGAATAAATAGGCAGATTGGATTCATGCTTATATAAGTAGGCCAGAGCGTGCACAATGCCAAGAAATTCGCCCAGGTTATTGGTAGCCAAGCCAATATGAACACCAAAGAGCTTCGTTTTTTCAGGCATCAAAAATCCCTGATATTCAGTGGGCCCCGGAACACCAATCGAAGACGCATCTACTACTATATAAGAACCCTGTGGAGGCGGAACTTTTTTGCCCATTCCCGTAGGCTGCGGTGCCGAATAGGAGCTGCCATCTGTAGGAAATCTTTTCATGGCCCAGGCTTCTTCAGCTGCTTTCTGGTTTTCAAAGCTTTTATAGACAGCACCAGTAAATTCAAAAATTTGCTCCTTCGCTTTTTCCCAGCTGGTATA
>Ga0105046_10012220_pt1 | contig 13315 bp, 11 predicted proteins | sample MAT03_FD_78385 | JGI IMG/M metagenome (GOLD analysis project Ga0105046, IMG submission 78385) | Freshwater microbial communities from Lake Fryxell liftoff mats and glacier meltwater in Antarctica - MAT-03 (megahit assembly) | ecosystem: Environmental > Aquatic > Freshwater > Ice > Liftoff... | reverse complement strand
GGTCGCATTGCTACGACCCGTCGCTTGTCTCCTGGATGGGGATCCCGCGAGGAAGGCGAACCAAGCGAACGCGCGGTACAAGAGTTGCTACCCATACCAGCTCGGGCGGGCGGTTCACCAATTCACGTACCGCCCGCTATCGCCGCATGTCGCCACGCTCGAGACATTGCGGACCGGACACGACCACATCATGGTCCGACACACCGAAAAGACTCTCGAGTATGACATCGCGTACCAGAACCATCAACAACCGCTCCTTGCGACAGAAGCATGCACGTACAAGGAACATCTTACGAGCGTTCTGACCACGCCAGACACGGTACCACCCGCGCTGCTCAACACTATCGGTGACATGTCTCTCGACCTCGACCTCGACGCGATCACGGATGTCGAGAAAAGAACACGGCACCGCATTGCAACCCTCTATCTTCACTGCGTCGAAGACGCCAAGGGAGAGCACGCCTTCGCCCTCGCACAACAACTAAGACAAGCACTCGTCGACACCAAGACGGGCATCATTATACCCGCATCCATTGAGGACGTGATCCGCCACGCTACCAGCCAACCCAAACCAGAAATGGCCATGCCGGCGGCGAAGCAGCCAGCACCAGAGGTACCTGCCGCGTGTTGATCAGGTCGGACTCTGCGCTGCCTGTGGATCGCCACCTGCGCATCACGGCAGGACCGGGCGCGGGGAAGACCTTCTGGCTCGTCGGTCACATCAAGAATGTCCTCTCAACTTCCGGCAAGCTCCATGCGACGGCACGCGTCGCCGTCATTTCGTACACGAACGTCGCAGCCGACAAGCTCCGCCGAGACCTTGGCGATTCAGCGGCTCGAGCGGACGTCTCTACCATCCACAGTTTCTTGTACCGCCACATCGTCAGACCCTATGCTCACCTCGTGCTCGACGACGACAATCAACCATTCATCAACACCGCGCTGCTCGATGGACACGACGAACACCACCCAAACTATCAACATTTCATGACATTCCTGGCGGACCAAGGATTACAAAATCTAATTACGTTCAAGAGGGATGAGGGCGCCAAGCTCAAAGAGCATCTCAAGAAAATCCGATGGGCTCAAGCGGAACAGCCCAACGAATGGACCCTCAGCCTACGCCAAGACTATGGACTGACAAATAAGACAAAAGCCGCGCTTACTCCGGCATCGCTGCTTGCGTACAAGCGAAAGTACTGGAAGCAAGGCGTCATCGACCACGAAGATGTGTTGTATTTCGCGTATCGCATTCTCCACGACCACCCACTGCTACGCGAGTGCCTCAGCGCTCGCTTTCCCGTGATCTTTGTCGACGAGTTCCAAGACACCGTTCAAGCCCAAGCGACCATTGTCAGATGGCTTGCAGCGCAGGGAAGTACCGTTGTGGTTGTTGGTGATGCCGAGCAATCGATCTTCGAGTTCGCCGGGGCAGCTCGAGAACACTTCATTAAGTTCTCTCTAGAAGGGATGGACCACCACGAGATCGCCCAGAACCGACGCAGCACACGAGAGATCATTCAACTGCTCAATCACGTACGGCGCGACGGCCTCAGCCAAGAATGCTACCGTAATGTCGCTGGAGAACCTGTACTGCTCTCGGTAGGAACACCGACTGCAGTCGCACGCCACGTCACCGCGACGGTCGGCAACATTCCCATCCTCACGCTTGCTCGCAACCAAGCCACCGTCGACGCAATACTCGCAGGCATCGAAAACGAGCCCGAGGACAACTGGGAAAACCTCGCAGAAAGCGACTCACGCCGCACTATCTTCCTCCAACACGCCTGCACGGCACTGACCTTAGCGCGCGCTGGGCGCCTTGACACCGCAATAAAGACCGTGATCCGTGGTGTCCGCCACAACAACGGAGAACTCAAGGCGCCATTCAAGAGTGAGAACCGCTTCTCCACGCTCCACCGGCGGGCCATCGCCGTCACCATTCTCGAACACCTCGTCAAAACCTCAGCCACGATAGAAAACGAGACTATCAAGACAGCTTATGAATCCATCAGCGAAAGGCTCGCCAAATCCATCGACGGATTAAGCCTCATCAAGATCACCAAAGGAGCCTTTGCAGATCTGAGCGCGATCGTCACCATGGGCGCTCTCCTTAAGAGCGTCAAGCTCGCGAATACCGATGAGGTCCGCGACATCCGCACTATCCACAAGGCCAAAGGTATTGAGGCAAGCCATGTCATCGTATTCCTACACGGCAGGACGCCCACAGACAGCGAGCAGCGCCTCAACCACATCCTGAACCCGGCCGCGAGCAGCGATGAAGAACAACGCATCACCTACGTCGCGATTAGTCGCGCTCGCGATCGACTATTCCTTGCAGCGCCTAGTCTCACAACAATTCAAGAAGAACGCGCGGCGGAGATCGGACTCGCCGTCACGCGTCTCATGCCGGAGTGAGCTGACGCAGATCCCGTGGGCCATCCTTTTGCAAGATGGTAGATTGCGGCATCGTCTAGCGATGTGAACTCTGTGGTGCCAACGACACGGTGCAGTCATCTCGGCTGACCTGCGCGAGTTGGGCGGTCCTCAGTTCTTGCATGCTCATTTCCACAAAATCGGCGTAAGTGTGCCAGTTTCGACCGGATCACGCGCTACTCGGAAGTTCGCCAGAAGTCCCGTTTTTGGAAGTTGCCTCAGTTGGACGAAAAGTCGGCATCTCGGACAAGTGGTCAGAATCGCGTTCTGGAAACTTCGCCTTCGACGTGTAAGCGCGATTGCGATTAAGTTAGCGCTTATTGGACAGCGTCCCCAGTTTGTGATGTCAGGGGCACCGACAGCACCAATGACGCCGGGTCAACAGGCTTGGCTGAGTCAAATTAATGGCCGGTTTTGGGTGTCCCCGAGGGAATCGAAGACCGATTGGACGCGGCCTTCCGCGTATTGGGCAAGCAGCTATCCGTGCAGATTCTTGATGCGGCCTGAGTCTGCAAAGGTCTACGGATCGCCGTTGCGGTTCCCGGCATATAGCTATAAAGGACCGCTGCCACTGTGCCTGATTCTTGAGGGCGGCCGGTCCCCGCAGTGATATAATTCTACCGAATCGATACGGTCGCGGAGGTCATCCCTTGACGATTTGGCGCGTGCTCCTTTTGTCCTTGGCGTTGCGATCCTCCGCGATCAGCCAGCCAACTCCAACCGAGTTCTTTGAAGCTCGCATTCGGCCCACGCTGGCGAACAAGTGCTATGCCTGCCACACCGCATCGAAGTTGGGCGGCCTGCGCCTCGATTCACGGGAAGCCATGATCGTGGGCGGCAAATCGGGTCCTGCTATTGTTCCCGGACAGCCAGTCGATAGCCTCCTTATCCGCGCGGTGACTCACTCCGAGGAACGGTTAAAGATGCCGATGGCCGGAGACAGGCTTTCTGAGCGGGAGATCGCCGATCTTCGCAAGTGGATCGAGGAAGGGGCGCCCTGGCCCGCGGCTGCGACTGTGTCTAAGCAGTCCGCCGGACACGCCGGCTTCGCGATCACCCCGGAGCAGCGTTCTTTCTGGTCCTTTCAGCCGTTACGTAAGTCCGCTCTCCCGAGCGTGAAGAACGAGGGTTGGGGAAAGAGTCCGGTCGACCGATTCATCCTCGCGAAACTTGAAGAAAAGGGTCTGCGGCCGGTGAAGCCCGCCGACAAGCGGGTACTGCTCCGGCGCGCCTCCTATGATCTCCTCGGGCTTCCGCCTACCCCGGAACAGGTCGGCGACTTCCTGGCCGACACGTCTCCACAGGCTTTCGCAAAGGTCGTGGACAGGCTGCTTGCATCTCCTCACTACGGCGAACGGTGGGGACGGCATTGGCTCGATGTGGCGCGGTACGCCGACGGAGGCGGACGGGACCGGCGTCCGGTGTTCCTTGGCTACGGGATGGCCAGGGACGGACTGGTGAACACCTGGCGTTATCGGGATTGGGTCATCGGCGCTCTCAATCGCGATTTGCCCTATGACCTTTTCGTGAAGGCGCAGATCGCCGCGGATCTCCTGCCGGGCGCTCAGCCGGACTTGCTGCCTGGCTTGGGTTTCTTCGGAATAGGCCCGTGGTTTACCGGAGATGACCAGGTCTTCGTTGAAACCAGAGCAAATGAGAGAGACGACAAAGTAGACGCGTTGACGAAAGGCTTTCTCGGCCTCACCGTAACCTGCGCGCGTTGCCACGACCATAAGTACGATCCGATATCGCAAAAGGATTACACTTCTCTCGCTGGCGTGTTCGGGAGTTCCGGCTACCACGAGTACAGTCTGGCGGCGGAGGCAGAAGTCGCCAAATACAAAGCACACTGGAAGAAGATCAAAGATCAACAGGCCGCGCTAGAGGCATTCGTCCGGGACTGCGCTATGGACGTTGCCGAGAGACTGGCGGCGCAAGCGTCCAAGTATCTGATGGCCGCGCGGAAGGCATCGATCGGGAATCCGAAGCCCGATCCAGCTCAGGTAGCGAAGGAGGAACTGCTCGATGGGGAGACTTTCGCGCGATGGGTAAAGTATCTATCGGAGCCGAATGGGAGGCAACACTCCTACCTCAAGGAATGGGACGGCCTGCTAGCGAAGCGTGGAGGTTCGGAAGAAGAAGCCCGAGCTTTTGCGGATGGGTTTCAGCGGCTACTCCTGACGGTCATCGCCGACAAAAAGGCGATTCTCAAAGCCAACGAGGAAATGACAAAAACCTACCTGCCCGATCCGCAGGAGGCACAGGTACTCTTGCCCGGCGATCTCAAGCAGTTTGAGTTCTTTCAGTACAAGCAGTTGCTGGTGCAAAAGGTGATTGAAACCCAGAAGCACTATGTATGGCTCGACGTGGTTCAAGGCGAGCCCGGTTCACCGGATTACCCTCGGAAAGAAGCGATCTTTGAGTATCCCGCCAAGCAGTTGGTGCGATTCTTTACGGAGGAGCAGAAAACCAGTCTCGAGTCGATGCGGATCGAACTTGCCAAGCTGGAAAAAGTGTCGCCGCCGGAGTATCCGTACCTCATGGGCCTTTCGGATAACGCACAGCCGGCAAACTTGAAACTCCACCTTCGCGGAGATCCGCATGCGCTGGGTGATCCGGTCCCGCGGGGAATGCCCGCCATCCTCGCCAACACCGCCGGCGAACCGGCGCCCTTCACAAAGGGGAGTGGACGGCTCGAACTGGCGGAGTCGATCATGCGTCACCCCTTGGCGGCCCGCGTCATCGTGAATCGTGTCTGGCTGCATCATTTCGGCCGGGGCATCGTGGCTTCTCCCAGTAATTTCGGTGTGATGGGTGAGCGTCCGAGCCATCCGGAACTGCTCGATTTCCTGGCGCTGCGGTTGATCGACAACAACTGGTCCCTGAAGGCGCTGCATCGCGAGATTATGCTGACAGCCACATACCAGTTGAGCTATCGGGATGCCGAAGCCAACACTGCGGCGGATCCTGACAACCGGTTGCTGTGGCGCGCCAATCTCCGGCGGCTCGATGTAGAGGCGCTGCGCGATTCGCTGCTGTCCGCCGGTGGAGTGCTCGACGAGAGGGTAGGCGGTCCAGCAGTATCATTGAGCGGTCCGGAGAACAAGCGAAGGACCGTTTACGCAAGGATTGCCCGTGGCGCTCCCGACCGCATGTTGCAGCTTTTCGATTTTCCGGACCCGACAGTCAGTGGCGATCAGAGGACAACCACAAATGTGCCGATCCAGGGGCTGTTTTTCCTCAACAGCGACCTGCTGTGGCGTCAGGCGCAGCGCCTAGTGGAGCGTTTGGGTCCGCCAGACGCCGAAGGCGATTCCGCTCGTATCAATCGAGCCTACCAGTTACTCTTCGGACGCGAAGCCACCGCCAGCGAAGTCGATCAAGGCCTGCGGTTCTTGAATGAAGCGGGCTCCGATGCCGGAGCCAAGGCGACCCCATGGCAGCAATACGCCCAAGTCCTGCTCAGTTCTGGCGAATTCCTGTACGTGAACTGACGCCCCCCGGAAGAAAGTGAAAGTGATGAAACACACAAGTTCTGCTATACCGGCAACGCGGCGGGAGGCCTTGCACCGCATCGGCGCCGGGTTTGGGATGGCTGGTTTTGCGAGTGTGGCGGGGCGCTCGGCATTGGCCGCCGAAGCCGCCGCCCGTAACCCCTGGGCGGTGAAGCAACCACATTTCCCGGCGAGGGCCAAACATGTCATCTTCCTGTTTCTGAATGGCGGCCTGTCGCAGATCGATTCCTTCGACTACAAGCCGAAGCTTAACGAGTACGACGGCAAGCCTCTGCCCTATGAAATGCCGCGGACGGAATTCGCTGTGGGGCGTCTGATGCGCTCGCCATTTGACTTCAAGCAGTACGGCCAGAATGGCACGTGGGTCAGCGAACTTTTCCCGAATACAGCCAGGATCATCGACGAGTTGTGCATCATTCGGTCGATGCATTCGGACATCCCCAACCACGGTCCGTCCATGACCATGATGAATACCGGAAGCAGCCGTGACGGCCGCCCGTCGATGGGGTCCTGGATCACCTACGGCTTGGGGACTGAGAATCAAAACTTGCCGGGTTATATCGTACTGTCGCCCGGCGCATCGGGCGACGGCGGCAACAGTCGGTGGGGTTCGGCGTTTCTGCCAGCCGTGTACCAGGGAACGTTTGTTTCCGATAAGGTGAGCGATCCTCAGAAACAGATCTCGTATCTTGCCAACGAAAACCTCAATGCCGCGCAACAGCGCCGCCAGTTGAGTCTGCTCAAGAATCTGAACCGGGATTTTGGTGAGACGCTCCAGCCGGCTCCGGAGTTGGACGCTACAATGCAGTCCATGGAGATCGCGTTTCGTATGCAAACGGAAGCACCCGATGTGTTCGACATACGCAAGGAAAGCGAAGCCACTCGCGCCAAATACGGTCAAGGAGACTTTGCCAGAGGCTGCCTCATGGCAAGGCGTCTCGTCGAGCGCGGCGTGCGCATGGTGCAGGTCTATTACGGCAACGCCAATGATTGGGACCAGCACGCGGACATCATGGGACATAAGGTGCATGCCGCCAATGCGGATCGGCCCATTGCGGCTCTCATTCAAGATCTAAAAGAGCGCGGTTTATTGGACGACACTCTTGTCCTGATCGGGAGTGAGTTCGGGCGCACGCCTGTCTTGAACCTGGGTGGGTTCCGGTCCGTCCATAATGGCCGCGATCACAATGTCCACGGATTCACTTACCTTCTGGCGGGAGGCGGAGTGAAGCCCGGGACAGTTTATGGCGCTACCGACGATTTCGGCTTCAAGGTAGTTGATAAGCCAGTCCATGTGCACGACCTCCACGCGACGGTTCTCCACCTGCTGGGCTTCGATCACGAGCGGCTTACCTATCGCTTCAACGGACGGGATTTTCGGCTTACCGATGTAGAGGGCAGAGTCGTGAAGGAAATCCTTCTCTGAATCATTCCCGTAGAATCCAAGAATTGCATTGCGAGTCGCACGTAACCGTTCGGCCAACCCCATCCGTTCGCGCCAAACGGGAGCTGAGCCAGGCTTGCCGGCGTAACTTCCACGCCATCGGCGTGAGATCTCTGGCCGGAGAAAAGTTGCGGTCCGCCAGCCCCGGCAGCGCATCGGCCAGCTACTCCGGCACCGGAATCCCCAAGCGGCTGCAGGTTTCCACAACCGAGAGGATCGCCGCCACCCTCGGTCCGGTCGCGACACTGTCTCTATATGGATCCAGTTTTTGCGTCCGACAGAACTAGCACGCGGCGCCACCGATAGGGACTACAACTAACTGCGGCAGCCGGGCGCGCAGCAGGCGGCAGGTTTTGTAGCCCGGATAAAGGCGCTGAAGAACGTGCCGTCGACTTGCGGGACGATGGTGTCGACGTCGATGCCCTCGCCGCTGAGTGCTCCGGCCCCGCCGTCTTCAGCCGGTCGGCGCGACTTTCGGCGATGGCCTGCAGCCAGATTGCGTCGTCTTCCGCAATCGGCAGATACAGGCGTGGGCGCGTTCCGGATTTTCGGCGAGTGTTTTGATTTTCTTTCGCACACCCGCGAGCCAGGCACGGGCGGCCTGCGGCGCACCTTGCCGGCGAAGATAGCCGGAGGCCGTTCGGAGATCGTTTTCGGCTTCCGGCGTGATGATAACGCGGTACTTCATTCTGGCTCTATGCTTCGCGTTCCAGGTCGTCAAACACGTCGTCAACGGAGCGGCCCATACCCTTCTTTGCTTGGGCCATTCCGCGATGGATACTCGCCACGGAATCCAGGTGTTCGGCAACTTCCCGATATAACGCAGCGTCCAGGAGCACCGCTTCGGCTTTCCCGTTAACGGTCAAAATAAGAGGCCTGCCGGTTTTCCGTATGCGCTTCATCAAGCCTGCCGAATTGCGCTTGAACGTAGTCATGGAATGTATATCCTGGGTCACGTCGATCATGGTGCTTGCTCCTCACGCATCATATTAGCATCATGGGTGATGCTAGGCGGGTCCGGATGGGTTGTGAGCCTGAATCATCGGATGGGGAGGAACCCAGCGCTGCACCCTGACTTTATCGGCGGATCCGGGGCCGGCCTGGCCCGGTCTTTTATGCACAGAGAGGGCATGATATAAATTCGAACGCGGATGCTCCTTTCAAAATCCGCAACGAATTCCTCTTTATGGCGGCCGCGGTTCTTCTTGGCCGCTTCCAGACCTTGGCGGACACCTTCGCATCGATCAGCTTCGGCAGTAATAGCCGGCAATCGCTGACAGACTTCAGCCTCTCTGTTACCACCACCTTTAATAGCTTCAACTTTATCCGTCCGGATCTTGGGTTGTGCCGCTGTTGCTTGCAAAGCCATATCTGCGTTGAAGCCTCTTCTTCCATGAACGCAACAAAGCATTCGTCCATCAGTGGCGGCGCCGTGGGGTGATAGCGATAAGAGCCTTGGATCTAAATCGTCAGGGCTCCCGGCTGCATGCCGAATCAATTCGCCCGGCGTCGGAATTCTGTGCCGGCACGGCGGAGGTGCTCGACAGCCAGCCAATCGTTCCCGCGCATTCTTGGGATGAATCTGAACCCGGAAGTCGCAGCCAAGTGCCACCGTGCCAATGGTTGTCGGCCAACACGGCGCTGTGACTGGAGCTGAGTGCGAGCAGAATCGAATATTTGGTTCCAGTGCACGATGGCGGCACTGGCGAGGTGCATGCCGGTTGATGCGTATGTGATGCTGCCGGGGCCGATGTAGACGGTACGGAGATCCTTCCGCATTATCAGAAACTAAACTCAGCCGAAGCGGCGAAGTTTACTAACGAGAACGCAGAAGTCCTCGCCGCCATAGATGTGCTCCGAATGCATTTGCGAAACCGGGGCATCTGGGCTGTGGCTTGGGGCGGAGATCGAAAAACGTCGCTGGAACCAGTGTTGGAACGGCTGGAACGCTCTGTGATCCGCTCGATAGACCGGGGGGAATTCATTGGCTCTTCCCGCGCTACCGCCATCTTCCAAGGGTGATCCTCGATCCCCGAAGCCATAGCGGAAGTCTGTTCGATCAGGTTATCCACTCTTTGAGTCGAGCGCCTGCGCCACCGTCGCAACGTATGATTTTGAGGTTCGCTATGCGATGGGAAGATGCGGCGCTCCCCGGCGACCTCTTCGCTCACCAAAACTTGACCACTTGTGCTCCGATAGAGTTGCCCACCCCCGGCACCGCACCTTGGCCCGTAAGCCTCAGATGGGCAAGGCATTATCATCCCCGGCCCCGTTGGGCCGGTGGGTCACTCTCCGTGAGCATACCTGGGTAATTTCTCGCGAGTGCCGAAGCCGGCGGAGACAGAGCTTCGCCTCGATCAACCCGGCGAAGTCGCCATTGAATCCGTGACAGTTCCCTCGATCTCCGGTAATGTGGAAGGAAGGAGAGCGGATCGTCTCATGAACGTGACCTTGGAAATTCCCGACGACATCGGTTTGCGCCTCGCGCCAACTGGCGGCCTTTCCCGCAAGGTCCTCGAAACCTTCGTCCTTGAAGAACTTAAGGCTGGCCGAATTACTGAGCCGGAGCTATGCCGTATGCTCGGGCTCGCCCGCATCCAGCTCGATGGTTTCCTCAAGGCCCATGGCGTTTTCGAAGACTACACCATGGAAGATTTCGAGAAGGAACGAGCCGCATTCAAAAGCCTGGGCCTTTGATCGGTGCAGTTGGTCATCGCCGATACCGGCCCCATCAACTACCTGATCTTGATCGAGCACATCGATCTAGTTCCGTGCCTATGCGGCACGGTTGTACTTCCCGCTGTTGTTCAGGCTGAACTGGCGGACGAGCTTGCTCCTTTGCCTGTTCGGCGCTGGATTTCCAATCCTCCGGCCTGGCTCCACATTGTGAGCACGCCGGAAATGTTCCTTGGTGCCGGACTTCACAAAGGGGAAGCCGCTGCAATCGCCTTGGCCGCTTCCCTCGGTGCGGATCTGGTGCTGATGGATGACCGCCGGGGTGTCCTTGCCGCCGAGCGGCTGGGTATTCGTGTTACTGGGACGCTTGGCGTTCTTGACATCGCCGCGGATAGAGGCCTGATCGACTTTGCCGAGGCTATCCATAGGCTGGAAACAACCACCTTCCGAAAGCCGGTCCTGCTGCTGCGAGCCCTACTCGACAAACACCAAATACGCTAGGAAGTTCACCGGTTGCGATGTTGAAATCCCAATCCGCTCGACAGCGCCCGTGCTGGCATCATCGGTGCGCCGATCATTGAGGCCGGTGGTTTTCGCGTTGGAGTATCACGCCATTCGCTGCGCAACTTCGATGTGCCCCTCATTGGTCGGATAGTCATTAATGCCGGTCGCGCGGAAACTATGGCAGCCGATAGCGGCCGCAAATACCGGCTTCAGTGGCACGCCGGCGGATTATGTGCCAGACATCAGTGCGGGACAAAGATCGTTCTCGAATGTTTTCGTTCGAATGGCGGAGTGGGCCAATAGTATGGGCATTATCCTCACCCCGATTCGTGACCGCCGTCAGGTACGCCACAATTTCAGATGGAATGCACGGGATTTCGTATCGTTCAGATTGAACGCTCGTAGTAAGCTATCAATACCAATCAGAGATAACTTTAACCGGTATTTTGTACGGATCGCTTGGTGCGGTAGCCATCACAAAGGAGAGAGATTGAACTTGGACGAAGTATACAAGTATTGGCAACTCGCAATCGTGAGTGTGGCGCTGATCTGTTTCCTTGTCGACTTCGTGCGCCGATTCGTTTTGCCAGCGTGGCGGCTTTCAAAGGAGCTCAACCAATCGATCTCCTCATTGACCGGAATCAAGGGGCGGAGAGGCAGCAAAGTTGTTGAACTCGGAGAAATCGCTCGCGAAGCGATGACGGGGGCAACACTGTCCAACCCTTGGGTCGAATACGCTAAAACGCTTCACCCCCAGCGCGAGGACGACCAATCTGGCCAGAACAGGATCGTCCGCTGGCGGGCGACGGCGTTGGCCGAAGCGTTCTTCACGGAACAGGCCGTCGTCGACACTCACCTCAAAACCGAGTACTTCAAACATTTGCCGGGCATCCTTACGGGAATCGGAATAATTGGCACCTTCCTGGGGCTCATTTCGGGCCTGACACAGTTTGATGTTTCCGACCCGGCACAAGCCCAAGTGCAGCTTAGCAATCTTGTCAAATCGGTCGGTCATGCCTTCTATGTGTCTGCGACAGCCATTGGAATGGCGATGTTATTCACCTTGGTGGAGAAGTGGATCATTGCATCCCGCTATCGCGAAGTCGAGGAGATCCGCAGGCTGATCGACAGCCTGTTTTCGGTGGGCGCCGGTGAAGAGTATCTCGAGCGGCTCGTCGCCGCTTCGGAAAACGCCGCAACGCAGGCTGCACAAATCAAAGACTCTTTGGTGGCTGACCTCAGAGAAATTTTGACGACGCTGACATCGCAACAGATTGAGGCCCAATCGTTGCATACGGGTCAGATCTCCGGCGACGTAGGAAAAGCAATTAGTGACAGCCTGGGCGGTCCGATGCGGGCAATTTCCGAAGCCGTCAAGGGAGTGAGTTCCAATCAGGGCGACGCGGTCAACCGGATGCTTACTGATGTGCTTACGAGCTTCTCCGCACAAATGAAAGAAATGTTTGGCGGACAGATGGAGGGCATGTCCGACTTGCTCAAACAAACCAGCGAGTCGATGCGAACCACGGCGGTCCAGTTTGGGCAACTTGCGGCGAACATGGATGCGGCGGGAACAGGCACAATCGATGCGATGGGGGAACGGCTGAACAGTGCACTCGAGGCGATGGAGGCGCGCCAGGGAATAATGAACACGCAGATGGGCGCCTTCGTCGAGCAAATCCGTTCACTGGTCGCGGAATCTCAGAGCGAGTCGTCCAGGAAGTTGCAGGAGGTCCTCGGCGCTGTCGGTCAGCAAGTTGCGGGTGTTGTGGCCGAATTGCACCGGCAGGTTGAGTCGTCGTCGGAGTCGCAGGGCCAGCGCCAGGAACGGTTCGAGAGGAGTACCGGCGAAGCGATTGGATCGCTCTCCGCGCAGATGGAGAGTCTCCTTGCGCAGTCCGTTGAGACAAACAAGGCGTTGCAGGGCACGGTCGCGCGCTTGGCCTCAGGGACTGACAATGCGATTGCTGGAATGAACTCCGGAGCCGAGACGCTATACGTTGCCGCCAGCGACTTTGCCAAGGCTGGGCAGGGCGTTTCCGAGACCATGAGGGCATCAACGGTGGCGGTTGAGACAATCAAGACCGCGGCGGGCCACCTTTCCTTTGCCACTGCCGGCGCCAAGGACATCGTCGCGGATTATGGGCGAATGGGAGACACGTTTGCCAGGATGGTGTCCGAACTGAAACTGACGATTGAGCATGCGAGGCGCGACGCTTCGATGACTTCGGAGTGTATTGGGCAAATTGAGGCTGCGACAACAGAACTCGTTAAAGCGCAAGAGGAATCGCAGGATTATCTAAAAGGCATCAGCGAAGTGTTGGTAACGGCTCATGAATCCTTCGCACAAAGCGTCGATCGCTCGTTGCGCGAAGGAAACCGGAAGTTTCAAGGCGAGTTATCGAGTGCTGTCGAATTACTTTCGGGCGCCATAAGGAACCTTGGCGACGTCCTGGAAGAAATTCCTTCCAAGAAGTAATAAAAAATGTTTGGAATCAATACTCAGCGGAGGAGAGGAGGTAGGGACGAGGCTGAGAAGCCATTCTGGATATCATTCTCGGATCTTATGACTGCGCTGATGGTACTTTTCCTCGTGTCAATGGCCGTTGCCCTCATGGCCACGGCAAATTTGTTCTCAATAGGCGAGTCCCCGGGCGCTCGAATTTCGAGTCATCCGCAAGTAGTCGAAGACGAGACGGGTCCTGAACGTGAGTTTGCGCATCATTGCGGCGATGGATTG
>Ga0105046_10012219_pt1 | contig 13316 bp, 10 predicted proteins | sample MAT03_FD_78385 | JGI IMG/M metagenome (GOLD analysis project Ga0105046, IMG submission 78385) | Freshwater microbial communities from Lake Fryxell liftoff mats and glacier meltwater in Antarctica - MAT-03 (megahit assembly) | ecosystem: Environmental > Aquatic > Freshwater > Ice > Liftoff... | reverse complement strand
GGTAAAGTTTCCACCTACATAAAGTTTGCCATTGGCAAGTTTGAGTATTTGAACCGTGCTGTTTGGATTGGGTATGAAGCTAAGATCCACCGTTTTATTGGGCAAAATGTGAACAAGATTACTTATGGTAGTAGTTCCGGCTTTGGAGAAATTTCCACCCAGGTACCATCCATTATTGTTGTCAGAAATGATCGTGTTAATGGTTCCATTAATTCTTGGAAACGATGCATCCGGAAAGTCATTTGTTGCGGAAACGAGAGCCGACCTCCCTGTTTTGTAGCCTGCAGCTGTAAAACTTCCTCCCATATAAAGAAGATTGCCTTCTTTTTTTATGGCCTGAACAGGTCCGTTAGTCTCTATGAATTGCTTCCTCTTTGGAGATTGGGCTTCCACATTGAAATGGGTGCTGATCAAACTAATGATCATCAGAAGGCAGAAATTGCTCTTCCAGTTTGTAGTTGGTTGAATCATAAAAACAGGATTTAGTAAAACAGTTAAAAATCAAAAATAAACATTGCAACGACAATTGCAAATAAATGCTAAAGGTGCGGAATACGATAAAAATTAATTTTGGGTACAAAACTTCCAGATAGTTTTAAATAAACTGAATTCAAGGCTTGAATTTCAGAAATTTAGAGGTTGAATAATATTTGTTTTCCGCAATTGCCCGTACAAAAATCAGGCCTTTGGGACAATTAAATTGGGGTAAATCAAGGGCTGAATCCCTCACAACTTCTTCCCCTGTCCAAAGAATTTTACCCGAAGCATCCGAAAACTGAAGAGCTACCGAAATCCCATCTTCCAGTCCGGAAACAAGGAAAAAATTCTCCAAAAGCTGAAGTGCGAAAGTTCGTTTTTGAATCACTGAAGACAGCCCGGTAATAAAACTTCCTTTCACCCTTAATCGGGTAACAATAGGAAGATGGTCTGATGCCTTATATAGGGATTGAAGGACTGCGGACGGTACAGAATTGTTGATTGGGCTGTCTGTGATGTTCTTATTGTAGTGAAGTCCGTCATTACCAAGTGCTTTGTATGTGCCTGTTAAATATCTAAGACCACTTGAATCATACAACGCATGGCGGTTCATAAGGATAAAATCTAGTCGGTCATCCAGGCCACCACCACTATAGCAACCAGGATTATACCCTAAACTTGGACATTGAGAATGAACATCGGCAAAAGATGCATTCGATCCCCAACTACCCACCCGGTTTACAGGATCAAGAAATTGGTAAGCAGGGCGGGTTCCTGCTGCTGTGAGATTTTGGAATGCTACTTCCGAGCTTCTGTACACATTGAAATCACCCATCATAAGGCAATTTTCGGTTTTTGAAAAGGAATTCAGATAGGTTCGGATGGTTGCCGCACTGTTGGCCCTATCAGTGGCATCGGATGCGGTACTACCTGCTTTTAAATGACAGGCCAGTACGTTAATCCATATAGTGTCACCGTTTTGGAGTTCGTTTGTTTTCAGATAAAGCCGGAAATGGTGTGTCAATCGGGGAGAAGTTGCTGCAAACGATTGATTTGCCAGAACCAGTTTCTCTGAATCATAGTAAAGAATACTGGTAATTGTTCCGGAGGTTTCGGCCTGTTGATTCGATCTTTTATAATGAGTTACCCCATCCGTGTTTAAAACATTGTTGAGAAAATTATTTGCCAATGTAGGATTGGTGTTCATTTCACAAACGCCCAATACATCCGGCAGAACATGTTTTATTATATTTTTAAACTCCGGATTTTTAAGGGCAGGACCATTCGTGGCATTCACACAACCGTCGATGGTATTTCCGTAGTTGGTGAGATTATAACTCATGACCCGAAGCGTATCATACGTTTGGGCCTTCAAGATAACCGAAAACGGATTAACTGAGATAAGCAAAAGAATGGCGTATATTTTCAACATAGAGTTCATGCCGGCAAGTTGCACTTTTGAGTCGGATTGTCCAGCAGGATACTTCACCTATTCTTTTCCTTTTGGCTGGTACTGCAAAGCTCTGCGGTTTTCCTGAGCGAGAAAGACGGTTTCCTGAATTCGTTTTCTCCGTGTTTCCGTTGTTTTGGCATTGTAGATCCATTCGAGAATTCCACGTTTGGCAGACCTTGGAAAACCATTCCAATGAATTCCGGCGGGTTCATTCATTTCAAGGGCCAGCACCATTTCTTCAGGGATTTTAAGATTTTCAACCTTATCAAGAGCAATCCAACATCCGTTTTGTTTGGCAATTTGAATGGAGGCAAAACCCGATTCCGTCATTTTTACGGCTTCGATTAATCTGGCTGCCTTTTCTTTATTCACTTTGCTCCAATTGCTTTTGGGATTTCGCCCTGCAAAAAACTGGTAGAAACTATCTGCATCCCGCTTATTGGGTTTGCTGTCTATCCAGCCGAAACAAAGGGCTTCATTTACAGCAAGATCGTATGTCAAGCCAGCCATTAGATGGCCCTTTTTGTAAATAATCAACCAGACATTTTTTTCCAGCGATTGATTTTCTTCCAACCATTGTCTCCAGGTTGCCGGGTCAGAGCAATAAACTGCATTAACGGTATCTTTTCGTTCTGAAATCATAGAATTGAGCATCGGTCAGAAACGGCAAATTGATACTTACACCATTATGAAAACAAGGTTTTTCTCATGGAAATTATCAACACAGAAGAGCTCTTTTGATGTGAGTTTTTGGGCCATCCAACATATTAAGTAAATTCAGAAAGCAAGAAGGTTGAATGTTAGTTAAAAGGAATAATTTTCTTCAATGTAGGATTGCCATTTACGGAGTTTCAAATCTCACCAACCTGTAAAAAAGACATTTGAATATTCAGATAATTTCATGACTTTTGATCTGCGATAGGCTGGAAATCCAGTTTTTTAACCAAAAATTGTTCAAAATGAAAGTCAAAAAATTACTGGCCATTTGGTCAGTGTCTTTATGTCTTGGTGCACTTGGTATTAAATCCAATCACCTTCAGGCACAAACTCCAACCGATAATCCGGTTTTCAGTTTTTATTCCGTAGGTCACGATTATCCGGCCTGGATAGGTGAGATTAAATGGAACAATGTGATCACAATGTCTGACCAGGGATCCGGGTCGGCCAACTTTGCCGATTTCAAAACAAAAAGAGATCTTCTTTACAGTCAAGGGGGTGGGGTGCTTTATTACCCGGCAGGCACCTACAGTTTTGAAGTACCGGATGGTCCGAATGATGAAGGGCTGATGCTGAAAAAGGGAGTTGTAATTCGGGGAGAACGTCCTTTGGCAGATGATAAAGCTGTAACCGTCAAAAGCAAAATGGCACTTGCCACTGACCACGGATTAAATGCGATGCCAACCAAATTTGTTTTTACCACAACCAATTCTCCCGGAGGTGTAACAATCCCAGGGCAGATTCCCAAAGCCTGGAATATGATTGGAATTAAAAAAGGTGCAAATGAAAGCCGGCTTTCAGATGTATCTCATGCCGGAATTGCCTGGATAGAAATGCAGTATGGATACATCTATTTTGGAATGGATAATTTCTCTGGCTGGGCAGGTACCTGGGCAACCAGTAATAGTTGGCTGGGAACAAAAGCAGTGAATGGCTGGCAGCAGAGAGTTCCGAATGGAACCCATCCTATGGATCCGTTTCATGGAACCCGAAATGGGCTGGGAAATGACACAAGCTCTGAAGGTGAAAAGTTTTTTGTGTTTGGAGTGCATTTGAAAAATTGTGCTATTCCAAACTACATGACTAATAAAGGAGGCTCCGCAAATTTTGCCTGCGACCCCGAATCATGGCGCTTTTCCGGAAAAATGACACTGGAAGGCAGGCATATTTTTATAGCAAACAATGTAATTTCAAAACCATCGGCCTCCTTCCGGATGGATGTTACCTGCACAGGTGGCCATAAACCAAATGGTTTTGTTTTTAGTGGCCGCTTCGACTATGGATATGGTGTTGGTATCGATGTGAACAAAGGACTTGGATCAGCCTTTAAAAACCGGACCTACATAAAAAATCCCATTCCCAGTATTTACTATTCTGAAGATGTAATCATTCAGGATAATGTAATTTACAACCATGGCAATAAAAGTATTGAAGCTGCGGGTAAGTATTTGATTATTAAAGGAAATGTAATGCCACGTGATTATCTGGCACATACCGATGATCCCTATGGAATTGGATCTCCCGGTGTGGGATATAACTCTTCGAATGGACGATGCTGGACAGGAGAATCGGTCGATGATATGATGTCCCGGACCATGGACCTGGGAGGCTGGATGACCTGGGTGGACGATAATTACGGTAAATATACCGGAACATCCTATGCCAATGATGGTGAAGGAATACTGTACCAGAGACATAATGGTATTGAAACCTATGGGGTGGCTATTACAAATAACCATTTGGTAGATGGCTATCTTGCGCCGTATGATGTACATGCAGTAGGAGTCCTTCATGCATTTAATGAGCAGAATGGTGCCATTGGTATAGTGAAACAAGAAGCGAACTGGATTGAAGATTGCTCGTTTCCGGGAACAACTAACAATCCACCAAAAACCACTGCATCCCAGGGAACCAGAGTACAGGATTATCTGACCGATTGTGCACTTACTGTAACTCCTGACGATTCAATCCTGGATTTGCAGATTACATGGGATGCTATCCACGATGGCATGAAAGTGAAATACAGCGATAACTCAACGAATGAGATTGGCTTCCGGATTGAGAAGAGGCTTTTTGGCCAGTCAGGTGATTGGACTATTGTGGCATATCGTCCCAGACAACAGACGACTTCAACCAATACCATGGATTTGCTGCAGGTATCATTTGGTTATTCAGCTCCGCTTTCAGCAAGTTTTCCAGCCACCATGTTAATTGATGAACTCAACCCAACGGAGTGGTATGATTTTAAGGCGGATCCGACCTCGATCTATGAATACCGAATTGCAACGATCGATTGTATTAATAGTAACATCGGAGCTAATTCGCCATTGGTCAGGGTATCTAAACCACACATCGCCGATGTGTTCAGTATTTCGCCCAATCCATCTTCTGGTTATTTTGATGTGCGTTCAAAAGGTGGGTTCGAAATCCGCAAAGTTGAGCTTCTGTCGATTGACGGAAAAATGTTAAACTCAAAAATGGGAACCGGCAGCAGCAAAATGAAGTTTTTAACTGATAAAACACCTGAAGGACTTTATATACTTAAAGTATATTCTGCAACAGGCTCAATATTTACTAGTAAAGTGCTGATCGCCAAATAGTTTTAAAATTAAAATAAATAGGTTGATCCAAAAATCAATCCAAAAAGGGACGTGGTAACAGGTCCCTTTTTTTGGGAACATTCAGGAAACGAATCCTGCTTTCGCTACCCATAGAAAATGGGATTTTGATCCATTAAATTTATATCTGGAATTTCAGCGTTTAATCGGATTTGGTTTTATCCATTTATGAAATCTGGTTTGTAATGATTTCTTTTTTTGAAATCGCCTTATCTTCGCACCTTAAATTCACTACAAATTACTATTATCTTTTTATAAATGAGCTACATAGAGCAAATTATTGGTCGTCAGATTTTTGATTCACGCGGTAATCCAACGGTTGAAGTGGATGTATACACAGAAAACGGCATTCTTGGCCGGGCTGCGGTTCCATCCGGGGCATCAACCGGAAGCCATGAAGCCGTTGAACTTCGGGACGAGGATAAATCCATTTACATGGGTAAATCGGTTTTTAAAGCTGTTGAGCATGTAAACACCATTCTGGCCGATGCACTTGAAGGCATGGACGTATTCGATCAGAAAGGCATTGATGCCTACATGATCGAACTTGATGGCACTGAAAACAAAGGAAAATTAGGAGCAAATGCCATTCTTGGTGTTTCTCTGGCGATTTCTAAAGCAGCAGCACAGGAAGCCGGGATGCCTTTGTACCGATATATTGGCGGTGTAAATGCTTCTACACTTCCGGTTCCGATGATGAATATTCTGAATGGAGGAAGTCATGCCGATAATTCCATCGATTTTCAGGAATTCATGATTATGCCTGTAGGTGCTGAAACATTTTCTGAGGCCCTTCGATGGGGAACCGAGATTTTTCATCATTTGAAAAACGTGTTGAAAAAGGGTGGTTTTTCTACGAATGTGGGTGATGAAGGTGGCTTTGCTCCCAATATCAAATCCAATGTTGAAGCAATCGAAATCGTTTTGAAGGCCATAGAAACAGCTGGCTACAAACCTGGTGAACAAGTTATGATTGCTATGGACGCGGCTGCTACTGAATTCTACGATCCGGAAACAAAAACCTATCATTTCAAAAAATCAACCGGAGAAAAACTCACAAGTAACGAAATGGCTTCCTACTGGGCCGATTGGGTTTCGAAATATCCGATTGCCAGTATTGAGGATGGAATGTCGGAAGACGACTGGTCAGGATGGGCCGAACTGACCCGACTTGCCGGTTCCAAAATACAACTGGTTGGGGATGATTTATTTGTAACCAATGTGAAAAGATTGCAGCAAGGGATTGATCAGAACATTGCAAATGCCATTTTGGTGAAAGTAAACCAGATTGGAACTCTTTCTGAAACGATAGATGCGGTTGAATTAGCCCATCGCAATAAATACAAAAGCATCATAAGTCACCGGAGCGGTGAGACAGAAGACGTAACAATTGCAGATCTTGCCGTGGCTTTAAATACCGGTCAAATCAAAACAGGATCGGCTTCCCGTACCGACCGGATCGCTAAGTACAACCAACTTCTTCGCATAGAAGAGGAGCTCGGTTCATTGGCTTATTACCCAGGGAAGAAATTCTAAAAAGAAGTAACAAATAATAAAAAGGCCGCTCTGAAAAGAAGCGGCCTTTTTATTATCTGACCCGGAAATGGCCTCAATCCTGCCAATATCAAATGGATAACAAAATCTGATTTTTCGTAACCCTATCTAAAGGAATAAGTAAAGGCTAATGAAGAATTGATTCCCTGGGGAAATGTGGAGTTGCGCTGGTAACAAAGTGTAAAATCCTTGTAGTAAACAAATACCCCACCCGATTGGGTAATTGCTTTGAATGAAGACCCACGGTAGCTCATGCCGGATGCACCATAAAATCCGATACGGACAGGTTCCAGATTCAATTCTATTTCGCTGGTGATGCTGGTGTTATAGATGACATGGTTGCTGCTCTGATTAAATATTATATTCTGTTCTGCGGCTTGTTTTCTAAAGCGATAAAATTGGCCATCTTCAAAAAAAGCAGATTGGCGAAAACCGATAATTTTCCAATTCACAATCTTAATGGGAATGTTTAATGAGAATTCGGTGGTTGCCGAACCTCCCCAAAAGGACTTTAATCCATTGAAGGGAGTCGCATTCAAAACATTATATCTTCCAGCATACAGCCCGGCACCGGTGCTCCAGGTATAAAACTTTTTACTAAGAGAAAAGTGATAGGAAACTTCGGCAAAAGAAGATTTCTCGCCAATCTGGTAGCCCTTACCCTGGTTGAAATAAGCACCTCCACTCACATAATGCCTGAGTCCGCTGGTGTCGGAATTGAACGGTTTGGCCATATATCGGGATTCTGTTCCCAAACTTCCTGGGCCATAAAAAGCCTTATTGCAGGAAGAAAATACAAGAACGATAATCAGGAACCACGAAAATCTAAAAATAGTGAAGATGAACATTGTGAATGGATTTAATATTGGGTTGCAATTCTAAATATCAAAACCATATAAGCAAAAAAAACTTATTATTTTTAGAGACTGACATTACCTGTAATGCCATTTTTAATGTCCAGTGATCTGGATCTCATGTTCAGTCGTCAGTGTACAATGTGCCCTTTTGCGCTTCCACAATGCTCAATCCGCAGTTAATGCACATCGGTTTCTGTATTATGCCTTTTTGAAGACTGAAACTTCTGTTACGATAGCAAAGTTGAGGTGTGAAAAATGCACCCGTAAGGATAAGATCCTTATTAAAGTTCATCTGGATTTGGCTCTGTATTTAAAAGAGTATATTGGATCTCATTTAAAACCAATAACCTTGCTTCTCCCACTCTCCTATTTCCAACACAAAGATGTGGTTCATCTAGCCCAGGACCTGATCGGTAAAATTCTGATTACTGAAACCGATGGTATCCAGACATCCGGGATCATTGTAGAAACTGAAGCTTATCGAGGTGCAGATGACCGTGCATGCCATGCTTTTAACTACAAAAGAACTGCACGTACAGAAACCATGTTTCTTGAAGGAGGGCATGCTTATGTGTATTTGTGCTACGGTATCCATTCGCTTTTTAACATTGTGGTTAACCGGGAAGGGGAACCCGATGCGGTTTTGATTCGGGCTTTGGAACCCTTGGAAGGAATTAAAATCATGAAAGAGCGAAGGCCAAAAAGTAAAAACCATCGAATAACCTCTGGCCCGGGTTGCCTCACAAAAGCAATGGGCATTTCACTTGCCCAAAATGCTTTACCTTTAATCTCTTCCAATGGAATCTGGTTGGAAGAACCGAATTCTCCCACTCCTGATTTTAAAATTGAAGCCCGCACCCGTATTGGAGTTGACTATGCCGGGGAAGACGCAAAACGATTGTGGCGCTTTTTAAGGGTAGGTGGTAATTCAGAAAAGCATCGCTCAAAACCTTGATATTCAATTTTGGAGAAAAAACATCCTGCCTCTTATTATTGAGTAACGTTTTTTCGTGGTGATTGAATTTGGGAGATAACTTTTCGATCTCTATAAATTCGTCCTCTTGAATCCGCTGTTTAACTCCAAAGCCCTTTTGAGAAACTGACAATGTTTTTAACCAATTTCTTTCAAACTAAAAGCGATCCGTTTTCTTTGTTCTTTTCCAATCCAGATCATTTCATCGGCTCCTGAGGATGGGCCACCAATACGCAATACGACGTCGCATTTTGAAATTAACCGGAGCGCCACGGGGTGAAAGAATTCATTCCAAATGGCATCTCCCATTTCTTTCGAACCTACAGTTTCAATGATTAACAAGGCAAACCATTACCCAAAAACCGGAAGGTGACCCAACCGGTAAATTTCGAGTGCCGTTTCGTTCATTTGGTCCACATTCTTTTGGATGAGTTCGGGCTGGTCGTTGGTTCCGGAACGAAAAGGCCCGGCTACCAGCACCAACAATGGAGTGGAGTTTGGCATCATATAAGTGAATGGATTTGTGCGTATTGGATAAGGATGATTGTCTTGGCGTCTTTAATTTCTCCGGTTGAAATCATGTCCACTGCCTGTTGAAAAGGAATTTCAAGTACTTCAATATTCTCTTGTTCTTCTTCTAATCCACCCCCTTCACTTACTTTCATTTCTTTTGAAAATTCAGCCACAAAAAAATGAAGGATTTCGGTGATGGATCCGGGCGACATATAGGCTTCAAAGATCTTCTGTACTTTGGAGATTTTATAGCCGGTTTCCTCTTCGGTTTCTTTCCGGATGCAATCTTCCGGGTTGTTGGCATCAAGCAATCCGGCACAGGCTTCAACCATCATGCCTGTTTCATTTCCATTTATATAGGTGGGAAGTCGGAACTGTCTGGTGAGAATAACGGTCTTATTTACAGAGTTGTATAATAATATGACTGCTCCGTTTCCCCTGTCGTAGGCTTCTCTTGTTTGGGTTTCTGTTTTTCCGGATGGGTTGGTGTATTCGTAAAATACTTTTTTAAGAACATACCAATTGTCTGAAAGAATTTCGGTTTTGAGGATTTTGATTTGCATTCTTTAAATCGGGGATTGTTGAAGTTGGTTTTTGGCAAAAATAGTTTTGTTCTGCTTCCAATGGATTTTTATTGGATGCAAGGGTAGAATATCCTGTAAGTGGCTTTCATTCAATAATAGGAATTACAACGATTTGAAAATGAAATTAGTCGCCAGCAAAGTCTTTGCATACAACTACTTCCAGCCGGAAGGATTTTAAAAGAAAAAGGCCTGCAATCCAGCAAGCCTTTTCCCAACGGTATTCAAGCAAATTTTTAAGGAAAGATTCCCAGTTCCATATAACTGTTTGCCACTTTGTTTATTGCATTTACGTATGCGGCCGTACGCATATCCGGAATACGGGAATCGGAATTCCAGATTTCCATAATTTCGCGGGTAGCTGAAATCATGGTTTCTTCCAATCCACTGTGAACCAGATCAATCTCATCTGCTCCACGCATGATGGCAGCACGTTCTTCTGTAGATACGATCCTTCCGGTAAGCTCTTCAAGTTGGGCCAGAATGTGCATGTTTTTATTTTCCCTGAATCGCTTTTCCATTCTTCCATATCGAACGTGGCTCAGGTTTTTCAGCCATTCGAAATAACTGACGGTTACTCCGCCCGCATTGAGGTACATATCGGGAACAACCAAAATACCTTTGGCAGTCAAAATTTCGTCGGCATCCGGAGTAAGTGGCCCATTGGCTGCTTCAGCAACAATTTTAGCTTTAACCCTTGGAGCATTGTTTTTGTTAATTACATTTTCAAGAGCCGCAGGAACAAGAACATCGCATTCAAGTTCAAGGGCATCCAGGGTATTGGCTAGATTGGTTGCTCCCGGGAAATTCAAAATAGAACCAGTTTTTTTCCTATGCTCAAACAGTTCTTCTTCGTTAATGCCGTTGGCGTTGAACACCGCACCTTCGTATTCTGCTATGGCAATTACCTTTGCACCCCCTTCCCGAAAAAATTTGGCACTGTGGTATCCAACGTTACCAAGGCCCTGAACTACAATTGTTTTTCCTTCAATTCCGGTATTCAAGCCCAGTTTTTCCATGGTTCCTTTCATCCGGCAAACTTCCCGGATGCCATAAAACACACCCAGGCCAGTGGCTTCTTTACGACCATTTACCCCACCCTGACTGATGGGTTTTCCGGTAACGCAGCCCGCTGCATCAATTTCACCTGGCTTTAAGGATGAGTATGTATCGACAATCCAGGCCATTTCGCGTTCACCGGTGCCGTAATCCGGTGCAGGTACGTCGATTCCGGGCCCAATAAAATTTTTCTTTACAAGTTCTGACGTATACCGGCGGGTGATTTTCTCCAGTTCATACACACTGTATTTTCTGGGATTGATTTTAATTCCTCCTTTTCCACCTCCGAATGGCACATTTACGATAGCGCATTTGTAGGTCATCAAAGCGGCAAGAGCCATCACTTCATCCTGATTTACGGCATCCGAAAAACGAATACCTCCTTTACAAGGCGATTTGTGCTGACTGTGCTGAACCCGATAGGCTTCAATTACTTCAATTCGCCCATCATCCATTTTAACGGGAAATCGCATGGAGTAAATGCTGTTGCAGGCTTTGATTTGTTCCAGAAGGCCTTTATCCCATTTGGTAAATTCCGCGGCCTTGTCAAAGCTTCTCTCGACGCTTTGAAAAAAACTGTATGTCTGTGACATTCTTATATTTAAAATTCAATTTGGTGTAAAAAATACCGGCTTCCGGTACGGAGACCCGCAACATCAATCGGTAAGGCAAAACTAGGGTTTTGGTTTTACTTCGGAAATTTCTTTCCTCATTTCCGGATAAAGTTTTTGACACACAACAGATTGAACAGTCTAATGCCTTTCCTTCATAGGTACCTTAAGGTGGTAGACCGACTCATTTTGAACCACCTAAGACATTTGGGACACCCAAGGAAGGCAATTTTGACTCCTGAGTTCGTCGCAAGATGTAATTCAGTCGAGGAGTTTAAAGTTAAAAGAGGGAAAAACGGTCAACGTTTTTTAGGCATCGACAAATCACTAATCACTAATCCCTCATCATTCAATTCATGGGTTCATCAGGAAATGGAGCCGAGGCAAAGTGAACCGATTCAGAGAGATTCAGTAATTACCCGAAAGTAAACTTCCCCCCATCGGTATCCGGGTGTCCAGATTGAGCTTATGGAGCATTTCCCATGTGGTGCATACCGCAGCGGAAGTAACCGGAATTCCTGTTTGAGTTTCAAGAAGATCGATGGCTTCCAGCGAAGGCATCTGCACGCAAGCCGAAGCCACCAATACATCCACGCCCGTGAGATTGAGGCGTTTGGCTACTTCCAGCAGGTTCAGCGGATTCTGTGCGGCTACTTCCAGATTATCTGGAATTTCCAGAGCGATGTAGTCCAGAATCTCAAATCCCTGATGTTCCAGATAGTCCACCACTTTTTCGGCCAGCGGTTTCATGTAAGGCATGATTAGGGCCAGTTTTTTTGCGCCCAAAGCCTGCAATCCTTTCACTAAGGCTCCGGCTGAGGTTACGACCGGGGCAGGTGCGTCGTTTTTTACCGTTTCTTCGTACAGATTTAATTCAGAGACGCAATGATAGCCCCGGCCCATACTCATGATGGCAACCAGACAAGCGTATCCCATAATATCGACACGGGCATCCGACAATTCAAGAGCGCATTTCAGCGAGTTGGCATCCATAGCAGCAAGTTCTTCCTGGGTCACTTTTTTCATCCGCATACGGCTGGAATGGAAGGTAAACCGTTCGGGTGCCACAGCCTCACGAGCCCGGAACAAGGCCGGAATCTCAGTTTCCATGGTCACGTTGGAGGACGGCACAATCTGGCCGATCCGGTAGGTTTTATTTGGTGTCATTTGTATGATTAAGTGAAAGCTGGTAAGGAAAAGGTCAAAAATTATTGTGATTCTAATTGGATGGAACCGGCTTTTTCTAAACTATAAGGGTGAGGAAGTAAATACAGTTGGACCATAGAACGTGAAGGTATCTCCTATATAGTATGCTATTTTCTATGATCACCCTGCGGTTTCATGGGTTCGTCAGGGATTTGAAGAGGATGCCACAATGGTGTTTCGCAATGTACCGATCCCTTCGATGGTGGCCTCAACCACATCGCCGGGCCACATCCATTCTGGTGGGGTTTTGCCGGCTCCAACACCGGCAGGCGTTCCGGTTGCAATGATATCGCCCGCTTCCAACGTAAACACAGTGCTCAGATCTTCGATGAGATCTCCTATCCGAAAAAGCATGAATCGGGTGTTGGAATTTTGCTTTTCTACACCATTCAATTTAAGGGAAAGATTGAGGCTATGTGGATCGGGTATCTCGTCTTTGGTCAGTAAAACCGGCCCCATCGGCGCAAACGTATCCTGGCCTTTGCTCACAATCCACTGACCGGCTCTGCGGCAATCCCGGGCGCTGATGTCGTTAATAATGGTATAGCCGAAAACGTAATCTAAGGCGTCTTCCTTTTTCACGTTTTTGGCTGTCTTTCCAATGATTACCGCCAGTTCCACTTCATGGTCAAGTTGTTGAGTGAGGGTCTGGTTGTGGATGATGTTCGTATCCGGACCGGTTACTGCTGTCGGTGGT
>Ga0105046_10012217_pt1 | contig 13317 bp, 7 predicted proteins | sample MAT03_FD_78385 | JGI IMG/M metagenome (GOLD analysis project Ga0105046, IMG submission 78385) | Freshwater microbial communities from Lake Fryxell liftoff mats and glacier meltwater in Antarctica - MAT-03 (megahit assembly) | ecosystem: Environmental > Aquatic > Freshwater > Ice > Liftoff... | reverse complement strand
CCTTCTCGCTGCTAATTCATCATGCGATAGAGACTTATGATTCCCCAAGCCGACGACCGAAAAGCTTCGTCCGCCTGCTTCGAAGTCTCGTTTCAATTCGTGCAGGCGACTCATTACTGTATGGTCAATAAATCTAGCGTCCGAACAATCGACGATGACGTCACTCCCTTCCGGAAAGCCGTTGATCTTCTTCTTAAGCGTAAACCAATTGGTAAACGTAGCGCTGCCATGGAGCGATATTCGTTGACTTTTCCCATCCTCGTCCATGAAGACAGGAAGCCGAAAAAACTGGATGGGAGTAACACCGAGGAACATTTCGCAAACAATCTTGACCGCGATTCCAATTGCGACTCCCCAGAGCAAGTCCGTTGCCAATACACCGACTATCGTGCATAGGAAGACCAAGAGTTGCTCTTTGCCAACATGGTACATGTGCAGGAACTCTTTGTAGTGAGCCAGTCGACATCCAGCATAGATCAACATTGCAGCTAGTGCCGTAAGCGGAATTTTATTGAGTAAGAATGGAAGCAATACGATGCTCAGCAGTAGAAATATTCCATGGAAAAAGTTGGACCAGCGTGTTTTCGCACCAAAGTCCTTATTGGCTGAACTGCGAACAATCTCAGATATCATCGGCAGCCCACCGATCATTGCGACTGCCGTATTCGCCACACCAACTGCAAGCAGATCGCGATTCAAATCGGATTTTCGTTTCCATGGATCAAGGACGTCGACGGCTTTTGCGCTAAGCAACGACTCGAGCGACCCAACGAGAGTAAACATGACTACCCATTTCCAAAAGATGAAGGAGTTCACCATGGAGAAGTTCGGGAAGATCAAAGAGCCTGGCAAAGCTGCTGCATTCTCAGGAACCTTGACCAGCAACTTAGCTAACTGAGCGACAGGTTGACCGGCTTGTGTCACGTCGTAACTTCGCTTCGCTCCGTCAAAACTTTGGAACAAGTACATCGCGGCAGGGATTGCCAGAACCAAAATGATGAGCTGTGCGGGAATGATCTTGCAAATCGCAAAACGCTTTTTCAAATGTGGATAGGAAAACAAGAGCCCCAAGCTTGCAAAACCAATGACGGCGACCTGCCATGCAAAATGAGGTACGTGCAATGGCAGTTCAAAGAACGCCTCGTATGCCTCCGTCGATGCGTTTGGTTTTAAACCCAACAGCATGTACAATTGCTTGCCGATGATAATGAGCCCAATGGACGCCAACAACCCATGAATCACCGCCGTAGGAAACATGTCCGCTAACGTTCCAGCTCGGACTGCACCCAATAGTATCTGTACAATACCGGCAACGACAGCGACGGCAGCCACCGAAGGCAAGTACTGCATGTACACGGACAAATCCGTATTGCTCATTTGATCCTTGGTTAATCCGGCTGCAACTGCGAAATCTTGTACTGCGCTAAGACAAATCGCGATCATTCCGGCCGCGGGACCTTTGATCGTCAATTCGGAATTGCTTAGGAAGACACAAATCAGCCCCCCGGCGATCGCCGTGAAAACTCCGTTGATTGCCGGAAAACCGCTGGCTCCAGAAATGCCCAGACACAGCGGCAGAGCGATGAGAAAGACTAACAGACCTGAAACCAAGTCACTCTTAAAGTACTTCTGAAATCCGGCGGCATTTCCGACCGGGGTTGAACTTTCTGTTGTCATTGTGGATTTCTATCGTGAGTTTCGTTCCATTGCACTTCGCTGGGTATTATTGAAAGAATCCAGCAGACTTCTGCAGCGACTATATCTCAAGCAATACGTCACGAACACGCTCGAAAGGGTAGGAAATCTCTACCCTTACAGGTTTGTCACCTCCGAGCTGATGTGGATCGAGTCTTGGGCTCCTTTGCAAATGCGATACACTATCTAGACGGTACTGAATCTAACAAGTTCGTAATATTACAAATCGCGATTTTGCATCAAAGGAATGGTCAGTGGCTCGCAACGAACAACTTATTCGTCAACACAAGATAATCCAGATCCTAGAACGTCGCCGCTACGGTGCGACCCTCGAGGATCTAAGGGACTCGGTCGTTCAAGAACTCGGTATCGGGACATTGCATGTCCGGAGCATTCGACGTGACATCGAGGCGCTCCAAGCCGCCGGTATGGCCATCATCACCGAGGAGACGCAGACCGGCAAAGTCTGGAAGATGAGCCGCGTCGAAAAGGGGCTTCACAAAATCGCGATCACCGCCAGCGAGCTCATCGCGTTGTCGATGGGCCGTGATCTGCTGCTGCCGCTGGTTGGAACTCAGTTTTGGCAAGGCATCGAGGGGTTCTGGAACAAAGTTCGCGAACAACTCCCAACGGGTGTCTGGGACCACTACCAACGCTATCGCCGAACACTGCGCGTCCTCGGTGTTCCGGCCAAGACCTACGAAAAACAACAAGGCATCCTCAAGACAATCAACCGCGCCATCCAAGAACATCGCAAACTCGAAATCGAATACGAGTCCATCGGCAAGCCACCCGCTACCCGTTGGCTCGAACCCTATGGATTGGTTATCTATCAAAGCAGCATCTACGTCGTTGCCATCGAATCCGGTAAAAACGAAGATGCCGAATCCGACGAACGACTTCGGCATTGGAAACTGGACCGATTTACCAAATCGACCGCGCTCGACGAATGGTTCAAAGCCGACGAGGATGTAGACCTTGAACATCATCTCGGAAAAAGCGTTGGCATATTCAGCGGTGGCGAAAAACCGGTAACCTATACGATTAAGCTTTCTCGCAACGCCGCTAGATGGATCCAAGAAGAACCTTGGCACGCAGACCAAAAACTCGAATTCGAATCGGATGGTTCCTGTATCATGAAAGTGCCGGCTTACCACCCAATGGAAATCATTCCCAACGTCCTGAAGCTTGGCAACGAAGCTCAATTACTTGAACCCGCTGAAGGACGCAAGGAGATAAAGAAAATAATCCAACAACTCGCCAAAGACTACGCGTGAGCTCGTGGCACGGGCGTCTCGCCCGTCAAAACATGGGCAGAACGCCCATGCCACTTGGTATGTATGTTTCTACCGCTCGCCTAAACAAACTTCCCACTTCCCACTTCCCACTTCAAACTTCAAACTTCAAACTTCCCCCATGCATCCCATCGTTCAAATATCGCTCGACCTCACCAGCATTGACGAAGCTCTCGAGACTGCTGCCATGGCCATGCGGGCGGGGGTAGATTGGCTCGAGGCTGGCACACCGCTTATCCTGGCCGAAGGACTGCATGGTATCCGCGCATTGCGGGCCGCGTTTCCCAAAACTCCCATCATCGCCGACCTCAAGACGATGGACGGCGGGTACCTCGAAGCACAAATGATGGCTGGTGCGGGTGCCACCCACGTAGTCGTCATGGCGCGTGCTCACGAAGAAACCATTCGCTGCGTTGTCAAAGCGGGCAGAGATTTCGGTGTCAAAGTCATGGGCGATAACATGGTCTGCCCCGACATGGTGTCAGGCGCGAAATGGCTCGAGGATCTGGGCTGCGACTACGTGATACACCATATCGGATACGATGAACGACGTGGCATCGCTGCCCGCGGCCAACGCATGCCAAGCCCCCTCGATCAACTACGCCAAGTCGCACAAGCCGTCAAAATCCCTGTCCAAGCCGTCGGCGGACTAACGCTCGAACAAGCGATTCAGTGTCCAGCTTACGGTGCACCGTTAGTTGTCCTCGGAGCCCCTCTGACCATCGACGCAGATGCTTTCAAAACCGCCAGTGGCGACTTGGAGAGTTCCCTGAGAATGATTTGCGAGGCAATCCGTAACTCCGTCAAACCTACTCTCGAAAACAAACCATGAAATCAGCTGCCGTTGTTAATTACTCCCCTGAAAAATACTCCGTTGAAATTCGCGAAATCGAACGACCAGAAATAGGTGACGAGGACGTGCTGCTCGAAGTTGGCAACGTGGGTGTGTGCGGTAGCGACTTGCATCAGTGGACCGCAGACCACTCCTGGCCTGTTAACTACCCAGTCGTACTCGGCCACGAATTCGGAGGCACCATCATCGAAGTTGGCAAACGGGTCGAAGGCTGGCAAGAAGGAGACCGAGTTGTCAGCGAGACTGCCGCTATCGTTAGTCAAAACAACCCGATGACCCGACGTGGCATGTACAATCTCGATCCAACGCGAAAAGGCTTTGGATATGGGGTCAACGGTGCGATGACCCGATTCGTTCGCGTTCCCTCTCGCATTCTCCACAGCGTTCCAGACAACTTGCCGTTCGAGCAAGCATGTTTGACCGAACCCTGCTGTGTTGCCTACAACGCTGTCGTTCGCAACGCTCGCATCGAGCCCGGCGATCGTATCGTTGTCTTGGGACCGGGTACCATCGGAATCCTATGCGCTGCGATGGCAAGACTCTGCGGTGCGCAAGTCGCACTGGTTGGCCTTGAACCTGATCGGCATCGTCTGGAAATCGCCAAGCAATACGGCTGTGAAGCGATCATCGGCGACGCAAAATCATGGGCAATGCAACGAGACGGGCTGGGAGCAGACGGAATCATCGATGCCGCCGGTGCAAGCATCACGCTCAAGATTGCGTTAGACCTGGTACGCCCCGCTGGTTGGATCAGCAAAGTGGGTTGGGGACCACAACCGCTTGGCTTTAACATCGATCAACTTGTTCAAAAGAACGTAACACTCCAAGGAAGCTTCAGCCACCATTGGGCCATTTGGGAACGAGTCATCGCGTTGCTCTCAAGTGGCCAACTGGATGTGAAACCCATCATTGGCGGCGTTTGGCCGATTTCCGAATGGCACGAGGCTTTCGAAAAAATGCACACCGGTGCAGTGGTCAAATCGGTGTTATGCCCAACGCTTGCATAGCGAACTCGGGCCTCTGGCCCCCAACGAGCTCGTCTCGTCGGAGCCTAAGACTCACAGCTAGGACACGTCTCCCCTGAAGCCTCCTCATCCCCCTCTCAGGCCAACGCCTCCGGCGTTGGCCTGAGAGGAGGATGAGGGAATTGACGGGTTCGATCCTAGCCCCGAACCTTTACGTCCGATGGGGCGAGCCCATCGGGGCGTCAGAACAATGGGTTAAGGAAGCCAAGTGGACTACTTCTTGCCAAATGCTTTTTCAAAGAGTTGCTGCTGCATGGCCGTGTTGGCTAGCTCTGATTCACTCTGTTGAATCTGCTCTCGAATCGCACTGGCCTGCGCTTGTTTCGCAGTCACCTCTTTTTGTAAAGCGGATCGCTTAAGCTGTTCTGACGTTATCATCGCTTGCAATGAAGCCATCTGCTGTTCCAGTTTTGCTACCTCGCCATTGGTTGCTTCGATTTGTGCCTTCGCCATGGCAATACTAGCTTCCCCTGGCTCCACTTGTGCCACTGTCGAAGCAATCGCTGTCTCAATCGATGCTCTCTTTGAGGCCAGCTCCGTCGGCAGCGCAGTGAATCGGGCTAAATCTGCTTGCAACGCATCGAATTGGCCTTGCGCAGTTGCTACCGAACCATTGGCTGCACCGACTTTCGGCTGAGCTGCCGCATAAGCATCGTCGGCTGCCTTTAAAGCCACCGTCGCAGGCTCGATTCTCTTTTCTGCTGCCGCCTTGCTCGCGGTTACTTCAAGTACTTTCGCTGCCGACACGACAAACGCGTTGTTTTTTGCCTCGAAGGCAGCCTTCATTTCCGCGTTTTGTAGTTCGCGGGTGTTGAAATCCGTGGTGATCGGTTGCAATTCCATTTGAAATTTGGCAATCGCAGTCACTAGCGACTGAGACTGAACATTGTGGCCTGCAATTTGAACATCGAGAGCGGAGATATCCGCACCGGGCAAAGTACGCTGAGACTGTAGGCCAGCAACCGCATCATCGGCAACCTTTTTGCCCGCAACGGCGGCATTCAGTTGATTACTCTTCTCTGTCTTTGAAGCTTGAACGGAAGTGAATTCGGCTGCCTTGCTCGACATCTGTGCGACAATTCCATCCGATTGACCCTTGAGCTGTGTTGCGAGCTCGGTAGCGGTCTGCAACTCGGTTGTTGCAGACGCAATTTGGGCCTGGAGATCGGACAGCAGCTTTTTGGCCGCAGCCTGTGTTGTTTGCGAAGACAACAATTCAGCCTGAGCTACTTGCGCCACCGATTGAAGCTGAACCAATTGCTGTTGGGCGGCGGCAATCGCCTGTTCCAACGGAATTGGATTTGCCGAAAGTCGTTTTTCGTCTGCAGGGGTTGCGCGCTGCCACATGCGAACATTACCTGCCCAGTCGCCCGCCACGACTTGTTTGCTATCGACGGTGATCGCGACCTCCAGGCCTGCTTCAACCAGAGCTGGCATTTCGCCAGCAGCATTCCCTGCTCCGTCCCAAACTTTAACTTTGTTATCACGCCCAGTAGACGCCATCATCCCATCATTGCAAATGGCGACAGCGGCTACTCCGCCTCCATGTGCATCCCAAGATTTGATAAGCTTTCCTTCGTTCATGTCCCACATCTTTAATGTGCCGTCAAAGGAGCTACTAACGAGCGCTTGTGAATCTGGACGCCATGCAACCGAACGTATTTCACCCTTGTGTCCCGGGAATTCTTGAAACAGTCTTCCCGTCTGCGTTTCCCAAACCACCAACCCGCTTGCGCGGTCCGCAGTCGCGAGAAGCAGACCATCGGGACTGAACCGAACACAGTAGATCCAGTCCGTATGCTTTTTCTGCTCGTACTTTAGATTCCCGGTGATTGTCTCGAAAACGCGAACCATCTTTTGCGGTCCAGCCAAGGCGATTAACTGATTGTCGTCGCTGATATCTGCCGCGAATACAATGTCCAGTTCATCTCCCACTTTTGCAATCCGGTTGCCGGTGGCTAGATCATGCAAAACTGCACAACCCGATGCACTGTGGCGGCCACCCGCGATCAGAATCAATCGCCCGTCGCGAGAAAAGGTAATCGACTGAGGCTCACCCTCGGGAAACGGGATGACGCCTTGCAGTTGACCCGACTCACTATGATAAAGGGCAACTTGCATCTGTCCTCCCACGGCAACCAAAGGGGACCAGGGGCTCGCTGCCAACGCCGAAATGCTGGCCGCACGCGACGTGTAAAACGGAGTCTGCTTGATCATCAAGGTTGGCATAGGCGGCGCACCTTCTGGGCGAGCCGAAGACGCCATGCCAAGCGCCGCGGAGCTTGCTTTCGGCTTTTGAATCGCGGAACCGCTGTTCTCTGGCATTCCCTGTTCAATCCATACCTTCAACAAATCCACCTTCGCTTGCGGAATCATGTCTTGCTTGGGGGGCATATAAGGTTGCTCTTTATGGGCCGTCAACGCATAAAGTCTAGACGAATCCAAATCGCCAGCCGCGACGACCTCGCCTCCACTGCCCCCTGTCATGATCGCTTGGTAGGTATCCAGAGCAAGACCACTTTTCTTGTCATTTGCGTTGTGACACGAAGTGCAGTGTTCGCGAAAGATCGGTTTGACATGATCTTCATAGGTGATTTTGACAGGCTCATCTGCGCCAGACGCAATGGATGAAGCACCCAACTGGAACGCAAGCGATACAGCAATTAAAAAAAAGGAGGAAAAAGAAACAAGTTGGTGGGCACGAGTTTGTCTGATGCTATGTTGATTCATCTAAGCTGCTATTGTTTTGCGATGGTTGCTGAAAATATAAAGTGCATCTGAAGCCACGTTGATCGCCGGTGCGACTAATTCAACTGTACTAAGTCCGCCTATTAGACCCCAACCAGCTTGTCTGGTTGGTGAATAAGATTAGTAGCTAACGAGCGTGGACGAAAGTACCTCCCCCATTCCCCGCATCCCGCCGCCGGAGGCGGCGGGATGCGGGGAATGGGGGGCTGGCGTGGCTTTTGTTTTAGCTGCTAATCTTCTTCACCCATGGCTCAAGGCCATGGGGGTCGGACTCAGTACAGTCGAACTAATGATTGAATATGAACTCTCGGCTGTTCAAAATGGCCCAGAATACATCGTGCAAACCTTGCTCCTCATTTGGCGATTCGGCAATCAATTTGATTAAATTTGAACGCTCTGTTTCCGTTGGCTTTCGACTTAAACAGCGTGCATAGATTTTTTCGATGACAGCCTCCTGGTTTAGTCCTTGCTCTTTCCACTTCTTAAGCAAGGCACCTTGATTGATCTTGCCACTCGTCGTGTTTCCGTTAATGAGATGCAACGCTTGCGACAAGGAAGGATCGGTGGTCGCTTCATCGGCGCAGACGGTGGTTCTGGCGCTGCGACCAAACGACGTTAAGAAGTAATTGCTGGTTGCGCCGTCCGCGATCTGTACTGCCCTCGCGCCAATCGGTAACCCTCGAAATTTCTCCTTGGTCTCAGTCACTTCAGAGATGCAGTCGAGCATGCTCTCCGACGGAATCCTGCGTACACTCGCATGCGAGTAGTTTCGTTCATCCTGTTGGTTTTGATCGTTGGGAGTGCAGGATCGCTGGTAAGTCATCGAATTGCAAATATCGCGAACCAATCGTTTCGTATCGAATTTGTATTCGACCAGCCGTTTCCCAAGCTCGTCCAACAACTCGGGATTGCTTGGCGGATTGCTTGCACGGAAATCATCGACGGGATTGACGATACCGACACCCGTGAAGTGAGCCCAAATGCGATTCGAAATACTCTTGGCAAAGTAGGGATTGTCGGTACTGGTCATCCATTCGGCCAAAACGACTCTTCGGTCCTTGCCGTTGACATCCGGCGTTGCTCCGCCAAGAAATTTAGGCTGTACCGTCGCACCGCCAACCGGATGCTTCACGTCGCCGCCGCCACTATTGAAAATCAACAGCTGTCGGTAGTCTTCGCTCTGCTTGCGACCGACCTGGGAAAAGAATGCCGTGAAACCGTAGTAGTCGTTCATGGTCCAACGATCGAATGGGTGGTTATGACACTGAGCACATTGAGTTCGAATCCCCATGAAGGTCTGGGCCACGTTTTCTGCCAACTTCAATCGATCCAACTCCACTTGATAAAAGTTGGTGGCTGGGTTCTGGAATGTCCCTCCCGTTGCAGTCAGCAACTCTCGAACAATTTGATCGATCGGAGTGTTCGATGCGATCTTGTTGGTAAGCCAATTGTTGTAAAGGTAAGCCGCCTTGTAACTCACATCGTTCTTGCTCTTAATCATCAGCAAGTCGGCCCATTTCATGGCCCAAATTTCACTGAACTCCTTGCGTTCTAGCAAAGTATCAATCCATTTGGCCCGTTTGTCGGTTTCTGTGTTTGCCAAGAACGCAGCTGTTTCCTCTTCGGTCGGCAAGAGCCCTGTAATGTCGATAGTGGATCGACGAACGAAGTCCTCTTCGGTACATATACCGCTCGCTGGCAGTCTCAGCTTCTGCAATTTATCGTTGACCAAATTGTCGACGTAACTCTGACCGGCAGTCGTGTTCGTAAATTGAAGCTGCGCGGGCAGTGCCAGCACTTGTGAGCCGACCGTGTAGGTATCAAACCTTGCCATCACGAACGCTTCACCTCGCACGCCACTGGTGACTTCGCCATCCAATGCAACTGCGGCCGTTCGCTCATTATTGGTCGTGAATGAGGCCAGATCCCAAACATCGCGTTGCGAGCCATCCGCATAGGTTGCGACCGCTACCAAACGTTGCTGGACGCCATCCCCCTCAATGACGGCTTGGTCGGGATAGATGTTTACCGCAGCAACTGCTGGCGGCTTGGTTGCGTCGATGGGCGCGCCGGCTTGAAGCCAGGTGAGGAGTGTTTGATAGTGCTTAGTGCCTAAATCGATTCTCTTGCCACCCGAATGCTGGACAGAGCCCGTTGCCTTCAAAAGGACCAAACTTTGGTCTGGCACGGCCAAGTTGATTCGTCGAATGCCGATTTCTCGCGTGATGCGTTGGTAGTCACCAGCCGGATCGTACCCAAACAGACTTAACCGAAACCCGTCCTTACCTCGAGCAGCACCGTGACACGAACCTGTGTTGCAACCTACCTTGGTCAAGATGGGCATGACATCGCGTTCAAAGCTAACAGTCCTAACCAATTGCGAATTGGTGATTTCAAGCTCGACATTCGCATTGAGTCCTTGCCACTGCGCAGTTAATTGAGACTTGCCATCGGCCTTTGGAGAAAGAACCGTACCCTGCAGGATCGCCAAATCCGGATGGGCAATCTTCCATTCTGCCTGCTCGGTAACATCTTGCGTGATACCGTCGGAGCGAGTTGCTACCGCGATTATGTGCTGGTTATCTGATTTTGCACTCAGATTGATGGCAGGTGGGTAAATCGCAAGCGACTGCCAAGCTGCCGGGGCAACTGATGGGGCCGGAGGTGAAGCGGTCGCGCTGGGAACCGATGCTGCGGGTTCATCCAAGCCCATTGCCAATGGTCCGGACAAACCGCACAACGAAGCAACAAATGGTATTGCGATAGTTAGAACAATTTTCACTGTTTGCCTCTTTGTTGCTTAAGCATTTCTAGTCGGGTCAACGGTTTAGCAGGCTCTGCTGCCGTGGGTGTCGGTACTGCGGGAGCCGCAGTTGGTGCTGCAACTGCGACTGCTGTCGTCGCCGCTGGCGGAGCGATTGGCACGTCAATTTGAACTTCGCCGTTGCCGTTCGTTTGCGTGATCACCCCTTTTTCACTGGTCACCGTTGCTCGACAAACAATCGTCTTGTAATTGCCAGCTCGCGTTTCGGCAGGAATCTGCAACGCGTACGAAACTTGTGTAGCCTCTGGTGAAAAAGGAACCTTGGACGTGGCAACCTGAGTCCCGGGCGGAATACCCAGGACCTCAATTTCTACCACCCCTTCGACGGGTCGTTTCTGTTTTGTGCTCACAACGACATTCGTGGTCTTGCCTTGCTCTCCGAGCGTCTTCTGAAATTTGAATTCGAAAAGCGATTCCGTTACATCCACGAATACAAACTCGGACGAAAGAACAATCGGGCCGAACCCACTTTCTGCCGTTGCCATCACCACCAAAGGCCAATTCCGAATTGCGGCACCGTTGTTTGCAGTCAGTGGCAAACCAATCGTTGACTGGTCGCCAGGAATAGTTACCGCTGAAAAACCGATGCCTGGCGGTGCACTCAACAACCGCAAGTTGATCGGCTTGTCGAAGCCAGCGGTCCGTTTGGCGTTGACCGTTAGCGTCATGGAACCGTTTCGGACCAACGGCACCTGAGGCTGGATGACTTCGATATCAAACGGTGCGGCGTCCGCAATCGAGACAGCTAACTTGTCCTCCTTTCGCCCCCAAACATCCACATTGTTTTGACCGCGAACTAGTTGAGTCCGTTGACTTAGTGGCCCCGAGACATTGGTTTGTGGCGATGTTGCGATTGTGGCAAAGAGGTCCACTAACTTTCCAGCATGGGTGGCATTCGCTTCTGCTCGGAAAATCATCGGAAGGGACCCGAGGTCTGCCGCGCATACTGCCTCAGCATGCGTCATTCCTGGCGGTAGGTCTGGCGCTACTACCTTTGCTTCGCCGCCCAGGAACTTACGAACAACATTGGTCTCGATTGCCATGCGTGCACCTCGAGGTACCGTGACAACTTGTGACACATACCTAGTCTGTTCGTTTACCGTGGTACCAACTTCAGGCGTTTGCAACAAGACTTCTACGCGATACACAAAGTGCTTTCCAAATCGGCCTAAATGGTCCGAGACAGCCAGCCCGTATTTCCCATCCTCCGGAACCTTGAATTGCAAATAGCTATCAGGACCATTGCTGTCGTCGTTATTGGCAAGTGCACCTCCACCCATTTTAAGAACCTGTAAGACAGGGTCCACATTGGATCGCATAGGCTTTCGAGCGTGGACACGAATCTCAAGTTGCTGGTCTTTCTTGGCTTCAAACACCCAGCAATCCCGGTCCTTTTCTTTTTCCAAAATACCGTTGAATGCAAGTGGTGCTGGACCTGAACTCGCAATGGTGTTGTGGTCCTCGTTGGGCTCTGTCTCCATTACATTTGGTATGGCACTGACCGATACGTAGTTTGGCGAAGGGGACAATTGGCCATCTTTTTTGGACCAAATCCGAAAGGATTCACTCGGTTGCGGAGGCATCTCAAACGTCTCCTGCCACTGGTTTCCCAACAGATCGATGCAGTTCGCAACAAGAGGCTGCCCAGGAGGGCCACCGCTGGGGACGACAGCAACGGGTCGTGGAAAACTGCCGACATGCAATCGATACCGTGCGCGTTCGTTGCCGCCAAAACTGCTCTCTCGTACTTCAATGATGTACCGACCGTCCACTGGGGCCACCATCGAGCAAAGGCAATCTTGCTGCAGAATGACGGAATCATCGCTCGCAGTGATTTCGAATCGCTTGGCGTCATAAACGGCGATGTAGGGATCGAAGAAGTCGTTGAGATAAGCATGACGCAGCCCCTCCAGTTCGACATTCATCTGCTGCCCTTGCTTGAGCTCGACCGAGTAGTAGTCCACATCCTCACTTAGCACAACGCCATCGACCGTTGAATTGAACGCAATGGCCTGGGCTGTTTGGAACTCGCTGTTCGGCTCCACCTCGGTTACAGACGGCAAAGCAGATACGTTTAGCAAACGCATGTTGCTAATCCCAGTATTGGTTACAACGCGGAACGGATGCAGATCGCACGCAGCGTCTTGAGTTGCGGTAACTGTGGCTTTGATGTTGTTATCGTCGACCTTTGTAATATTCGTCGCAGCAAGCCCCGGCGTATAAAACATAAGCGAATGGGCATCACCTAGACGAGCTCCGGAAATCGTTACTTCGACCGAGGCGCCACGCTGAAGCCCAACCAGCGACAACGAGTTGGCCTGGGGATCAGAGGCCAGAACCGCCGAAGTCGAAATCAAGCTGACGATCATCGCAAACCAATAGTTGTGCCCGAGAAATCTATTTGCCAACATTATTTCTTTAAATCCTATCCCATCCAAATTAGCCCACATCACGCCGATCGCCTAATCAGACCAAAATGTCTTTAATCAATTTGCCGCCGTCGCAGATTTCGATTGGGCGATCGCCCGGCGACATCAGTTCCTTGTCCGCAACGATTCCGAGCAAGTGATACATGGTCGTAGCCAAATCCTCTGGCGAAACTGCGTCGAATTCAGGTTCGGTTGCCGTCGCATCCGAGGAGCCGTATACCAGCCCGCCCTTCACTCCGCCACCAGCCAGCATTACCGAGAAAACTTTGGGCCAGTGATCGCGTCCAGCGTCGTTGTTGATCTTGGGTGTGCGTCCGAATTCGCTGCTAACCATAACCAGCGTCTTCGATAGCAAACCTCGCGACTCGAGATCTTCGATCAACGCGGCCAACGCTTGGTCCAAAGGCGGCATGTCGCGACGCATGGCGCCAGCGATGCCGGCGTGCAT
>Ga0105046_10012214_pt1 | contig 13318 bp, 10 predicted proteins | sample MAT03_FD_78385 | JGI IMG/M metagenome (GOLD analysis project Ga0105046, IMG submission 78385) | Freshwater microbial communities from Lake Fryxell liftoff mats and glacier meltwater in Antarctica - MAT-03 (megahit assembly) | ecosystem: Environmental > Aquatic > Freshwater > Ice > Liftoff... | reverse complement strand
GTCCCGTGATGCCAAATACAGCGAGCATGCAGTGGTTGCCGGAATGCTTGCGGCGGGTGGCGTGATGCTCTACTTCACCCCACTGAGAGCCCCACGCTGGGGCATCGCCCTGACGCTGCGCGACTAGTCGCGCTCGCGCGGCGGAAAACGCAGGACCACGCCGCGTGACGCTTCGTCTTCACGGCGCTGCCACAGCACCGGCACGTCGCGCGGCGCCGGCGGCTCCAGTTCATCTTCCAGCGCGGAGATGGCTTCTTCCTCATCTTCCCAGCTATAGCGCTTGCGCGGCAGCAGCGGGTCCAGCCTGCGGAACAGGAAGGCGCCCAGGACGCCGCCGAACGCGCCGCCCAGATGCGACTGCCAGGACACGCCCGGCTCGTGCGGCAGCACGGTCAACAGCATGCCCCCGTAGAACAGGAACACAACCATGCCGGTGGCGATGGCCTGGCGGTCGCGGCGCAGCAGTCCCAGGGTGAAGATGAGGAACATCAGTCCATGGCTGAGACCGCTGGCGCCCAGATGACGGGTGCCGGCGTCGCCCAGGATCCAGGCCACCAGCCCGGAGCAGATCCAGATCAGCGGCAGCGACCGCAGCGTGGCCCGCGGATACACGCTGCCGGCCAGCGCGCCCAGCATCAGCAGGGCCGCGCTGTTGGCGACGATATGCTCGACCGAGCCATGTAGCAGCGGCGCAGTCAGGATGCCCAGTAGACCCGCGATTGCCTGCGGCTCAACCGCGTACCGGGCCACGTTGAAATTGCCCTGCGCCGAGTAGACCAGCACCAGCAGCAGCACGAACGCCAGGCTGGCGTTCACGGCACGGATCAGCCGGCCGCGATCCAGCCGGCGCTGGGCCTCCAGATCGTGGCGGGGATCGTCAGGATGAAACTGGTTCATGTCCGTTGGATGGCGCCGGGTTTGCCGATTACAAGGCGGGACGCGCGGACCGGATCGTATGGCCGGAGGGATGACTCCCTTGGGCAGCGCAGGATCCAGCTTGCGAAACAGGAGCGCGGCCAAGATGCCGGCGATGGAACCCCGAGGTGCGACTGCCAGGACACGCCCGGCCCGCGCGCTAGGGTGGTCAACAGCATGCTGCCGTAGAAAAAGAGCGCGATCATGCCCGCCGCTAGCGCCGGCTTGTCACGGCGCAGGACGCCCGGCACGAACACCAGCAACATCAGCCCGTGGGTCAGTCCGCTGGCGGCCAGGTGGAAGGTGCCGGCATGGCCCCGCCATCATGCACCCATCCCAGAGCCCAGCCGGATGATCGGCAGGGCCGCGCGCCGTTGCCCCGGGCTTTGGCACGGCGGCGGGCAGCAAAAGTCTCGCGCGTAGAATAGGCCCATGAACACGCCATTGCCGTCCGTCCACCTCAAGAACGCGTGGCGTTCCAGCCACCCCTGGATCTTCCAGAAGCTGGTGGCCAAGCCCGAACAGAAGCCCAAGCCAGGCAGCATCGTCGAGGTGATCGGCGTGGACGGCGACTGGATCGGCCGCGGCTTCTACAACGGCCATTCGCGCATCGCCGTGCGCATCCTGGAAACCGATATCGACGTGCCGGTCGATGCAGGCTGGTTCTCGCGCAAGATCGCCCAGGCCGTGGCGCTGCGTCGCGAGGTTCTGAAGCTGGATGCGGTGTCCAACGCCTGGCGCGTGGTCCATGCCGAAGGTGATGGCCTGTCCGGCCTGGTCGTGGACCGCTACGACGACCTGCTGGTGGTGGAGTTCTTCAGCGCTGGCATGTTCCGCCACCGCGAGTGGATCTACGAAGCATTGAAGGAACAGTTCCCCGGCGCGCGCTTCTACAGCTTCGCCGAGGAGCATGTGCAGAAGCAGGAGAGCTTCGACTACCGGCCCGTGAGCAGCAGCGGCAGCGAACCGCCGGCACCGGCCATCATTACGGAGAACGGCGTGCGGTTCCGCGCCGATCCGGCCGGCGCGCACAAGACCGGCTTCTTTGCCGACCAGCGCGACAATCGCGAATGGCTGTCGCAGCACGCTGCCGGCAAGCGCGTGCTGGACCTGTGCTGCAACACCGGCGGCTTCGGCGTGTACGCCAGGGTGCGTGGCGCGGAGGAAGTGGTCGGCGTGGACATCGACGAAGACGTGATTGCCATCGCCAAGGGCAACGCCAAGCTCAACGACGTGAAACTGAAGTTCGTGCAGGCCGATATCTTTCCGTGGCTGCGCGATGCCGGCAACGCGAAAGACCTGTACGACGTGGTGATCCTGGACCCGGCCAAGATGACCCGCGATCGCGAGCAGGTGATCGCCGCGCTGAAGAAATACCTGGACATGAACAAGCTGGCCCTGGGGGTGGTGAAGCCCGGCGGCCTGTTTGCCACCTTCTCCTGCACCGGTCTGGTCAGCGAGCAGGAGTTTCTGGACATGCTGCGCCGGGCGGCGTATTTCTCGGGCCGCAGCATCCAGATCCTGAAAGTGTCGGGAGCCGGCGCGGACCATCCGTTCATGGCCCACGTGCAGGAGTCCCGCTACCTCAAGGCGGTGTTCTGCCGGGTGTTTTGACCCGGGCCGGCCGCGCGCCGCGTAACGCGGGTTGCCCATCGGGCATGGGCTGAAATCTCTAGGCGGAACCGCTGGCGCATTCCCGGACCCAGCGGCCTAGCCGGGTTGGCCCAAGTTGACCCCGTTCCAAGGCAGGTGCGGCAACTCAGTTCCTGAGACCGGCACCGCTACACTGTCCGCATGCATACCCAGACCCTCCTCTACCTCGTCGCCGGCCTGATCGTGGTCGCCGTCATCCTGCTCATCGCACTGCTGCTGCGCCGTCCTGAGCAGCGCATGGAGCTGGTCCTGCGGGAGGAGCAGCGCAGTGGCCGCAGCGAGCTGCGCGAGCAGCTGGACAGCCTGTCGAAGCAGCAGGAATCACGGATCGAGGGCTTTGGCCGCAACCTGGCCGAACTGAGCACGCGCACCGACCAGCGCCTTGACCTGCTGCGCGAGGCGCTGGGTGAGGATGCACGCAAGGGGCGCATGGAAAGCGGCGACCTGCAGCAGCGTTTCAGCGATACCCTCAGCCAGCGCCTCAACGAACTGACCCAGCGTAATGAACTTCGCATCGGTGAAATGCGCGCCACGCTGGAATTACGACTCAAGGAACTACAGGCCGACAACGCGGCCAAGCTGGAGCTGATGCGCGCCACGGTGGACGAGAAGCTGCACGCCACCCTGGAAACGCGCCTGACCGAAAGCTTTGGCAACGTCACCACCATGCTGGCCCAGGTGCATCAGGGGCTGGGCGACATGAGCAAGCTGGCCGCCGACGTGGGCGGCCTGCAGCGCGTGCTCAACAACGTCAAGTCGCGCGGTGTATTCGGCGAAGTCCAGCTGGCCGGGCTGCTGGAGCAGGTGTTCGCGCCGGATCAGTACGCCGCCAACGTGGCCACCGTGCCGGGCAGCAGCGAGCGGGTGGAGTTCGCGGTGCGCTTCCCGGGCTCTTCGGCCGATTCGGTGGTATGGCTGCCCATTGACGCCAAGTTCCCGCGTGAGGACTACGAGCGCCTGCTCGACGCGCAGGAGAAAGCCGACGCCGAGGGGGCGCGCAGTGCCGGTGAAGCGCTGGAGCGCCGCGTGCGCCAGGAAGCCGCGCGTATTCGCGACAAGTACGTGGCCCCGCCCAGCACCACCGAGTTCGCGATCCTGTTCCTGCCCACCGAAGGCCTGTATGCGGAAGTCCTGCGCCGCCCTGGCCTGGTGGATGCGCTGCAGCGCGACCTGCGCATCGCGGTCGCCGGGCCCACGACCCTGCTGGCGCTGATGACCAGCTTCCATATGGGCTTTCGCACCCTGGCCATTGAAAAGCGCTCCAGCGAAGTGTGGAAGACGCTGGGCGCGGTGAAGACCGAGTTCTCGAAGTTCGGCGACGTGCTGGATTCGGTGAAAAGCAAGCTGGACCAGGCCAGCACCCAGATCGAGAAGACCGGCGTGCGCACCCGCGCCATCGAACGTCGGCTGCGCGAGGTGGAATCACTGCCGAGTGAGGGCGAGCAGGCCTTCCTGGGCAGTGAGACGGACAGCGCAGACAAAGCGGAGCAGTGATTCGTTATTCCTTTTCCCGCCGGAGAAGGCGGCGCGCAGCGACGAGTGAGGCCGTAAGGATTCCGCGCCAGGAAGTGTCGCTACAAGCCGGCAGTGCACCCCTCATCCGCTCTGGGGGCACCTTCTCCGCCTTGCTCACCCTCCAAGTGTCGATCCGGAAGAAGGAAATGCGAATTAGCCGCCCGGAGTGGGGATGACCATTGGCATCGCGTCTACCGGCACGATGGGGTTGGTTACCTCTTCCATCAGGTAGTCGGGCAGGTTGTCGTCGGCGTTGCGCTTGCTGTCGGCCGTAATCTGGTAGTTGCGTCGCTGCAGCCAGGAATCACGGTAAAGCGAATATTCGTCCACCGCGCCCTCGCGCATGCCGTCAAGCGCCAGCAGGTCCGCGCGTATGTCCACCAGCTGCAGGCCCTGCAGGAATACGCGCGCGCCGTCGTAGTTGACCTGCTGGAGCGGCGCCAGCGGCGCATCGCCTACCAGCCCCATCAGGTCGCGCACCGTGCGTGGGCCAAACAGCGGCAGCTCCACGTAGCGCGAGTGTTTCCACCCCCACACGCCGAGGGTCTGACCGAAATCCTCGCTGCGGCGCGGTAGCTTGGCGTCGCTGGCCGGGTCGAAGATACCGCCGATGCCGAGCGTTGAATTCATCAGGAACCTGCCCACGGTCTGCCCGGCCTGTATGGGCTTGCCCTGCAGCAGGCTGTTGATGGCGGTCACCGGCTGGCCCAGGTTGCTGAAGAAATTGCTCACGCCCAGGCGCAACGGGCGCGGCACCGCCGTCACGTAGCCTTCGGCAAGCGGCTTGGCCACGGCTTTGTCCACGGCATTGTTCAGCGCATGCATCTTGCGGTTGTATTTCTCCCACGGGTCGTAGCTGACCGGCGCACTGATTCCCGGCGGAAGATTGGGGTCTGCAATGGGGTTGTAGATGTCCTGCCCATAGATCGCCGCAAAGTCGTCCTCTGCGGCGGTAGCCGGCTGCATATACGGATTGCGGTCGTCGTGCGGGGCGTCCCCGGCAGTGACTGCTTCGGGGGTTTCGCTTGCCGGCGGCGGCGATGCCGCGGCCATGTCCACGGTCTGGCCTGCTTCAACGGCGGGCGCGAGCTGCGGCGGCACGGCGGCGACCGTCGCGCAGGCGGAAACCAGCGCAAGGGCGAGTGCTGCAATCAAGATGCGTGGCAGATTCATCCCGTTCCTGGCGCGCCGGCGGGCAGGCACCTCAGTTCGGCGCAGCGGTCACGTCGCGGAAATCCAGTCCGGACGTCAATCGGTAGGCGCTGCGCAGGCCCTGCATGCCGGGCGGATCGCCCTCGATCTGGGGACTGACGCCCGCACTGCGCAGGCCTGCAGCAAGCTCGGCCAACAGCGCAAGCCCTGCACTGTCTACGGTAGTCACGTCGGTCAGGACAATGCGCTGCACGCCGGCCAGATGCGTGCTGGCGGCGGACCACAGCGCGACCGCGGCGTGGCGGTCGAGCGCGCCGGCGAACACCAGCGCCTCGCCCTCGCGGCTGACCTTGGCTTCAGTTGCCGGCATCGGCCTGGGTCCGGCCGGAGCGCAGGTCGGCGGCAACCTGGGCGATGGACTTCTGCCGCAGCGGCGCGTCGAACTGGTTCTTGAAGGTCTGCACGTAGGAAATGCCCTCCACCATCACGTCGAACACCTTCCACTGGCCGCCCACGTTGCGCATCAGGTAGTCGACCGGGATTGGATCACCGCCGGTGCGCAGCAGTTCGCTGGCGACCTTGACCCCGCGCCCACCGGGCAATGCCGTCTCGGACTTCACCCGCACGCGCAGCTTGGTGTTGAAGTCAAGCAGTGCGGTGCCGTAGCGCGCCATCAGATTGTCGGCCAGCGCGTCGGAGAACAGCTTCACGTCGGCCTCGGACGCGCCGCGACCGTGCACCCCCAGCACCAGGCGCGCGGCGTATTCGCGATCGAATATCTTGGTCAGCTCGGTGTTGATGAACTGCTGCAGCTCCGCTGGGCTTTTGCGGAATTCGGGGCGACGCTGCTCCAGCGTGGCCAGGATGCGGGTGCTGCTGTTCAGCACCAGCCGGCTGGCCGACGCCGAGGACGGCGCTGCGGCGGCGGGAGCCTGGGCGCTAGCCAGCAAGGGCGCGCCGAACAGCAGTGCGCTGGCGATGAACAGCGCGAGCAATGATTTCTTCATGGAGCGGGTTCCTCTTGGGTTGCGGCGGGGGCGGCGGCGTTGCCTTCCCCGGCGGCGGCAGGGCCACCGCCGAACATGTATTTGCCCACCAGCTGCAGCAGATCGACCGCTGGCTGGGTGAAGGCGATTTCCTCGCCCGGCTTCAGCACTACCGTGTCACCGCCAGGGGAGAGTCCAATGTAATTCTCGCCGAGCAAACCGCTTGTGAAGATGCCGGCCGAAGTGTCTGCAGGCAGCTCGCTGAACTTCCTGTCGATCGACAGGGTGACGATGGAGTCGAACCGTACCGGGTCCAGCGCAATGCCGGATACCTGCCCGACCACGACGCCGCCGATCTTGACCGGTGCCTGCAGGCGCAGCTGGCCCAGATTGCTGAAGCGCGCGGTCAGCTCGTAGCTGCCGCCGCCGAAACCGAATTTCTGGTTGGTGGAGGCAAACGCCAGCACCAGCAGGGAGGCCAGGGCCAGCAGCAGGAATGCACCGACGGCGAATTCTAGACGGGGTCCGCGGATGGACATGGGGTTCACCTTGAAAAGTCGGGCCGCACGGGGATGCGCGACTTGTTGCGAGGGAGGGGCATCATTGGAACAGCAGGGCGGACAGGATGAAGTTGAACATCAGCACCAGCAGCGAGGCATTGACCACGGCGCGTGTGGTGGCCAGCGAGGTGCCCTCGATGGTGGGCTCGGCGTGGAAGCCTTCATACGCCGCGACCAGCGCGCAGATGGCGCCAAACACCGCGGATTTGAGCATGGCCACGCCAAAGTCGTCGCGGAAATCCACGCTGTTGCTCAGCGCCGACCAGAACACCCCGTTGTCCAGGCCCAGCACGTGCACGGCCTGCAGGTAGCTGGCGCTGATAGCCAGGCTGCAGAAAAAGCCGGTCAGCAGCGGCACACTGATCACCGCGGCCCAGAAGCGCGGCGCCACGGCCTTGGCGATCGGATCAATGGCCATCAGCTCCAGCGCCTTGATCTGGTCGGTGGCGCGCATCAGCCCCAGCTCGGCGGCAATCGAGGAGCCGGCCCGGCCGATGAACAGCAGCGCGGTCAGCACCGGACCCAGCTCCCGGTACAGGGACAGGCCCAACAGGGTGGAAAGCGCGTCGGTGGCACCAAACGTGGTCAAGGTGCGGTAGCCCTGCAGGGTCAGCACCAGGCCCACGAAAGCGCCGCCCACGGCGATGATCGGCAGCGAACGTGCGCCTATTTTGTATATTTCGCGGGTAAGTTCCGCGAAAAAGTCCTTTGTGGGCACGGACGAGCGAAACACCGACAGGGTGAACAGGCCGGCCCGCCCCAGCGAGCGCAGGGAGCTGCCGATGGCCATCAGGTGGCCTCGCTGCGCGGAACCGCATCGAACGCGATGGGGCCATCGGGGTCGCCCCGCAGGAATTGGACCAGCAGTGGATCGGTGCTGTCCTGCAGCGCCTGTGGGGTGCCGGAAAACACGATGCCGCCATTGGCAATCACCACTACCTGGTCGGCGATGGGCAGGGTTTCGTGCACGTGGTGGCTGACGATGATGCTGGTCAGCCCCAGGGTGTCGTTGAGCCGTTGGATCAGGCTCATGATCACGCCGCTGGCAATCGGATCCAGCCCGGTCAGCGGCTCGTCGTAGATCATCAGCGGCGGGTCCAGGGCCAGGGCCCTGGCCAGGGCCACGCGTCGCGCCATGCCGCCGGAGAGCTCGCGCGGCCAGGCGTCGGCTGCGCTGCGCAGGCCCACGGCGTTGAGCTTCAGCGCCACCAGCCGCTGGATCAGCGCGGGCGCCAGGCGGGTGTGGGTGCACAGCGGCAGGGCCACGTTGTCGCCCACGGTCAGGTCGGTCAGCAGGCCGTTGCCCTGCAGCAGTACGCCGATGCCCTTGCGCATCTCCAGCAGGGCGCGAGTGCCGTGCGGAACCACTTGGCCAAACACCTCCACCCGGCCGGCCGCAGGTGCCAGCTCCCCGGTCAGCGCCGCCAACAGGGTGGACTTGCCGCTGCCCGACGGCCCCAGCACCGCGGTGATGCTGCCGCGCGGCACCGACAGGTCAATATCGCCCAGCACCGTGCGTCCGCCCCGGTCGAGACGGACGTTGCACAGGCGGACAGCGGGCGAGTCGGGGGAAGACAGGGACACGGGGGCTCCAGCAAGCCCTGCAGGATCAGGGGCGACGGCTGAACCACAATGTACTGTCCCGTTTGATTTCTTGCGTTTCGCCAGGGCTTCGCGGGACGTGCCCGGCATATCGCGGCGCGACAGCGCAAACTCGTCGCGGCGGATGCGACGCCACTGCGGCAAGATGAGGGCATGCCAGAAACCGCCGCGCTGCCCGACTTCCGCCTATATCACTCGAACTCGCTGGAGGTGCTGGCCGGGCTGCTGGCCGCCGAACTGCGCACCCCCGCCCCGGGGCAGTCGGTGCTGACGCCCGACACGGTGCTGATTCCCCAGGTGGCCATGCGCCGCTGGCTGCAGTCCGCCCTGGCGGCCCAATACGGCATTGCCGCGAACCTGGAGTTCCTGACCCCGGGCGAGTTCGTAGGCCGCGCGCTGCAGGCCAACGTGCCGGGTGAGGCCGATGACCTGGATGCCGCCGCGATGCGCTGGCGCGTCTACGCCGCGCTGAGCGACCCGGACGTACTGGCGAAGCCGGCGCTGGCGGCGGTGCGCGCGCACTTGGCGGGCGATGATCCAGTGACGCCGTGGGCGCTGGCCGGGGAGCTGGGAGGGATATTCGAAAAATACCAGGCGTGGCGCCGCGACTGGCTGCTGCGCTGGGAGTCCGGCGCAAGCCCAGGCGATCCGCAGGCGGTGCTCTGGCGCCACGTGGCGGCCGGGCAGTCGTATCGCGCGCGCCGCATCCAGACTTATCTGGACCGCTTCGCCGCCAACAGCGCGGCTTGTCCCATCGGGCTGCCGGCGCGGCTGTTCGCCTTCGCCACCCTCAATGTGTCGCCGGATGTGCTGCGGGTAATGGCCACCCAGGCGCGCGTGGGCACCCTGCATTTCTACCTGCCCACGCCGACGAAATCCTATTGGGGTGATCTGCAAACCCTGGCCGGCAAGCTGCGCGCCGAGCAACAGGATCCGTTTTCGCGCAGCGAACCGGAAAATCCGCTGCTGCAGGCCTGGGGCGCGGCAGGCCGCGATTTTTTTGCCGTGCTGGGCAGTTACGAAGTGGTACATCCCTCCGGCGAAATTGCCGCCTATGCCGACCCGGAGGAGCGCGCCGACGATCGCCCGGAACGCGACAGCCTGCTGCAGCGCCTGCAGCGCGATCTGCTGCATCGCCGTCCACCGCCAGCAACTGCGTGGCGCAGGCAAGTAGACCTGGGTGACCGCAGCCTGCAGGTACATGCCTGCCACACTCGCCTGCGCGAGGTGCAGGTGCTGCACGACCAGCTGCGCGGATTGCTGGAGGATTCACGCTTCGACCCGCCGCTGCAGCCGCGCGAAATCGCGGTGCTGGCGCCGGACATCGACCCGTATGCGCCGTACCTGGAGGCCGTGTTCGGCGGCGGGCAGGAGCATCGCCTGCCGTATACCGTCGCCGACACCAGCCCGCTGGCCGGGGAACCGCTGGCCGATCTGTTCGTGCGCCTGCTCGCACTGCCGGTGTCGCGCTTCGGACTGGACGAAATCCTGGACCTGCTGTCCAGCCCGGCGATCGCGCACAGCGCTGGACTGGACCGGTCCGCGCTGGAGCGCCTGCACGGCTGGCTGCACGGCGCCGGTGCGCGCTGGGGCCTGGATGCGGCGCATCGCGAACAGCAGCTCGCCCCGCGTGATGATGCCTACACCTGGGGCTTTGCCCTGGACCGGCTGCTGCTTGGGCATGCCAGCGGCAGCGACGGCGATATCGCGGGCATTGCGCCGTGGCCGCATCTGGAAGGCAGCGCGGTGGACGCGCTGGATGTACTGATCCGCCTGCTGCGCGTACTTGCGCGGCACCAGCGCACGCTGGGGGATGCGCTGACGCCCGGCCAGTGGCGCGAACGCCTGTTCGGCCTGCTGGATGCGCTGTTGCCGCGACCGCCGCAGGATGCGCCCACGCAGCGCGCTCTGGACCGGCTGCGTCGCCTGGTGGACGATTTCGCCCGCGATGCGGCGCGCGCGGACTTCGATGCGCCTGTTCCGGCCGAAGTGGTGCGCGCGCATTTTTCCGGCGCGCTGGCCGAGGCCGACACGCGTGCGCCCTTGCTGACCGGCGGGATCAGCTTCGGGCGCATGGTGCCGATGCGCCTGCTGCCGTTCCGGGTCATCTGCATGCTGGGATTGAACGATGGTGACTATCCGCGCCGCGATCCAGGCGCGGGCCTGAACCAGCTCACCGCCGAACTCGGCACCGAGCGCCGCCGCCACGGCGACCGCTCCCTGCGCGAGGACGACCGCTTCCTGTTCCTGCAGCAGTTCGCCGCGGCGCAGGACGTGTTCTATCTCAGCTACCTGGGCGCCGATCCGCGCGACGGCAGCGCGCGAGAGCCGTCGGTGCTGGTCAAGCAGCTGATCCAAACCGCAGCCTGCTACCACGCCGATGCCGACGCCGCGGCCAAGGCGCTGATCGTCCATCACACGCTGCAGCCGTTTGCAGCGGACGCCTTTGGAAGCGCAGACGAACCGCGGCGCTTCTCCTACCTCAAACCCTGGTGGAAGGCGGCCGCGCAGCCGGCGCAGCGACGCGTGGCCCTGCCCGCCTGGTTCAATGACGGTCCGCTTGCGCCCGTGGGGGACGAAGGCGATGCGCTGTCGCTGGATACCCTGCGGCGCTTCCTGCAGGCACCGGCGCAGACCTTCCTGCGCGAGCGCCTCGGCATGCGCCTGGCGGAAGTGGAGGAAATCGACCCCGACGTGGAGCCGCTGCTGGCTCCGGGCCGCGGCCTCGCCCGGCACGTGCTGCAGAAGGCGGTATTTGAAGCCCGCCTGCGCGGCGATGACGATGCAACCACGCAGGCGCTGCTGCGCGCGCGCGGCCTGCTGCCCTCCGGGCCGCTCGGACGCCGCGCGGTGGAATCGGTGCGCCGCGAGGTGGACGACTACGCCGATGCTTTCCGCACGTGGCGTGGCGACGCTTTGGCCGATGCGCCACGGCTGGAGGTCGGCCTGGGCGGCGTGCGCCTCAGCGGGCGCATCGCCGGGGTATTTCCGCGCGGCATCGCGCGCATCCGCTTCGGCAAACCCGGCGGCAACTCATCGATTCGTGATGGCCTGGACTGGCTGCTTGCAGGCGCGGCCGGGCTGGAGGCACCGCTGGTCCAGTTCCATGACGGGGGCGACTCTGGCAAGGGTCCACATCTGCGTCCTGCGCTGGATCCAGACCACGCCCGCGCACTGCTCACCTGCCTGATCGCACTGCGCGCGCAGGGCCTGCGCACCCCGCTGCCGTTCGCGCCGTACAGCGGCTGGGAGCTGTTCAACGCGCCGGACATGGGGCGCGGGCTGGGGAACGCAGCGAAAAGGTGGCGCGGCAGCGACCGCAGCTGGGCCGAAGGCGACAGCGAGGCGCTGCGGCTCGCGCTGCGTGGGAGAGATCCGTTCAGCAATGAAGCGACACAGGTTGCGTTCGTTGAACAGACCATGACGATCTTCAGCGCGGTAGTTTCCGGCACGCTGTACGCCGGCACGGACCTGGACGCGCTGCGTTTGATCGCTGCGGACCTGGACATGGAGGAAGCGGAATGACCACCGCGACCGATCCGTACCTGCTGCTGCCGCTGGACGGCGTGCACGCGATCGAGGCCTCGGCCGGCACCGGCAAGACCTTCACCCTGGCCACGCTGGTCGTGCGGCTGATCGTGGAGGGTGGACTGAAGGTCGGCCAGATTCTTGCGGTGACCTTTACCGAAGCCGCGACGCAGGAGCTGCGCAGCCGCATCCACAGGCGGCTGAAGATCGCCGAAGCGCTGGTTGATGCTGACCTGGATGAGGACGCGTCGCCGGAGGCTGTGCTCACCCATGCCGTCCTGGCTCGGCATCTTGCCGGCAGCAAAGAAAGCGCCGGGTCGCTGCGCCACCGCTTGCGCGCGGCAGCCGACGAAATCGACCTGGCCGCAATCTTCACCATCCACGGTTTTTGCGCGCGCGTGTTGCGCGAGCATGCACTGGAGTCCGGGCAGGCTTTTGATGCTCCGGTGCTGATGACCGATGACATCCGGCTGCGCCAGGCCATCGCTGCAGATCTGTGGCGCGCGAACGGCATCGAGCCTGGAGCCGTCGACGACCTGCTCGCGCTCTGGCCCGGCGGCCCCGCGAAGCTTGCCGAAGACCTGGGGCCGCTGCTGCGCGAGTGCGAGCTTCGCCCCGCGCGGGTCGAGCTGCCGGACGATCCGCTGCCGCGGCTGCGCGTAGCGGGCAGCGCGCTGGCTGGCGCGTTCCGCACCCATGGAGACGACTTCCGCGCATCGCTGCGGTTGGCGGTCGAGGGCAAAGTGCTCAACGGCAACAGCTACAGGGTCGACTGGATCAATGCGCTGTTCGACGCGCTGCAGGCGTGGCGCGCAGTCAGCGATTACGACGTGCCGTTCCAACACCCGAAGTTGACTCACCTGCATCGTGGCAGGCTGCTCGAGAAGACCAGCAAAGGCAGCGTCGGCCGCACCCCGGACTCGCCGATCTGCGATGCCGTGGCCGCCTATATCGACGCGCTGAACGAGATGGCCGAGTGGCAGGACGCCCGCCGCGCAGTACTGCTGCACCGCCTGCGTGACGATGCACGCGTCCGCGTCAACCGCTTCAAGCAGCAGCAGCGCGTGCAGACCTACGACGACCTGATCGACCGCGTGGCCGATGCCGTTGACGGTCCCCACGCCGACGCGCTGGTCGCGCAGCTGCGCGCGCAATACAGGGTCGCGCTGGTCGACGAGTTCCAGGACACCGATCCGCGCCAGTGGCGCATCTTCGAACGCATCTTCGGTCTTGCCAGCGGCGCGCCGGCGCTGTTCGTCATCGGTGATCCCAAGCAGGCGATCTACGGCTTCCGCGGCGGCGATGTCGAGACCTATCTCGCTGCGAAGGAGTCAGCACAGCAGGCGCCTGCACTGTTGTCGAACTTCCGATCGCGCCCGGCGGTGCTGCGCGCGATCGGGGCGCTGT
>Ga0105046_10012213_pt1 | contig 13320 bp, 12 predicted proteins | sample MAT03_FD_78385 | JGI IMG/M metagenome (GOLD analysis project Ga0105046, IMG submission 78385) | Freshwater microbial communities from Lake Fryxell liftoff mats and glacier meltwater in Antarctica - MAT-03 (megahit assembly) | ecosystem: Environmental > Aquatic > Freshwater > Ice > Liftoff... | reverse complement strand
CTCGGCCACCCCGATGCCTTGCTGGCCCACGCCAAAACGCGCGGCGTTCATCATCACGAACATGTACTCCAGGCCGCGGTTTTCCTGGCCGATCAGGTAAGCCACGGCGCCGGGTCCGGCGCCGTTTGCACAGACTGCTGCCGTGCCGTCGCCAAACTGCAGCACCGCCGTGGGGCTGGCCTTGATGCCCAGCTTGTGCTCGATGCTGACGCAGTGCACGTCGTTGCGCGCGCCCAGGCTGCCGTCGGCGTTGACCATGAACTTCGGGCAGACGAACAGCGAGATGCCCTTCACGCCCTCGGGCGCGCCGCTCACCCGGGCCAGCACCAGGTGCACGATGTTCTCGGCCATGTCGTGCTCACCGTAGGTGATGTAGATCTTGGTGCCGAACAGTTTGTAGCTGCCATCGGGCTGCGGCTCGGCGCGGCTGCGCACCGCCGCCAGGTCGCTGCCGGCCTGCGGCTCGGTCAGGTTCATCGTGCCGGTCCAGCGGCCTTCGATCATCTTGGGCAGGTAGGTGGCCTTCAACTCGTCGCTGCCGGCGGTGAGCAGCGCCTCGATCGCGCCGTCGGTCAGCAGCGGGCACAGCCCAAAGCTCATGTTGGCGCTGTTGAGCATCTCGATGCAAGCGGCGTGGATCAGCTTGGGCAGGCCCTGGCCGCCAAAGGCCACCGGGTGGTGCAGGCCCTGCCAGCCACCGGCACCAAACTGGGCAAAGGCCTCCTTGAAGCCGGGCGTGGTGGTCACCTTGCCATCGCGGAAGGTCGACGGCGCCTGGTCGCCGGCCCAGTTCAGCGGCGCGATCACGTCCTGGTTGAGCTTGGCGCATTCGTCCAGCACGGCGGCGGCGGTGTCGAGCCCGGCGTCCTCGAAGCCGGGCAACTGGGCCACGGCGTCGATCCCGGCCAGCTCCTTCATCACGAACAGCATGTCCTTCAAGGGGGCGCGGTAGGTCATCACAGTCTCCAAAGAAAACAAGGCGCCGAAATCGACGCCCTGGTGGTCACATCATCGGCCGATCAAACGCCGGGGTTCACGACACCGGGGGTTCATGACGCCGGGGTCAGTAACGCCCGCGTCACAGCGCGGAGATCAGCTCGGGCACGGCGGCAAACAGGTCGGCTTCCAGGCCGTAGTCGGCCACGCTGAAGATCGGTGCCTCGGCGTCTTTGTTGATGGCCACGATCACCTTGCTGTCCTTCATGCCGGCCAGGTGCTGGATGGCACCCGAGATGCCGATGGCCACGTACAGCTGCGGCGCCACGATCTTGCCGGTCTGGCCCACCTGCCAGTCATTGGGCGCGTAGCCGGCGTCCACCGCAGCGCGGCTGGCGCCCAGCGCGGCGCCCAGCTTGTCGGCCAACGGGGTGAGCACCTCGTTGAACTTCTCGCTGCTGCCCATCGCCCGGCCACCCGAGACGATGATCTTGGCCGCCGTCAGCTCGGGCCGGTCGTTCTTGGCGATCTCGCTGCCCACGAAGGCGCTGCTGCCTGAATCGGCCACCGCCGCCAACACAGCCACCGCCGCGCTGCCGCCGCTGGCCGCCGCCGGGTCGAACCCGGTGGTGCGCACGGTGATCACCTTGATGGCATCGCCGCTTTGCACCGTGGCAATCGCGTTGCCGGCGTAGATCGGCCGCTCGAAGGTGTCGGCGCTCAGCACCTTGGTGGCGTCGCTGATCTGGCCCACGTCCAGCAGCGCGGCCACACGCGGCGCCACGTTCTTGCCGGCCGCCGTGGCGGGAAACAGCAGGTGGCTGTAGTCGCCCGAAATCGCCACCACCTGCGCGGCGATGTTCTCGGCCAGGCCGTGGGCAAAGCCCTCGGCGTCGGCATGCAGCACCTTTGCCACGCCAGCGATCTGGGCCGCAGCCGCCGCAGCGCCACCGGCGTTGTGGCCGGCGATCAGCACATGCACGTCGCCGCCACCATGCTGGCCAATTTCCAGCGCAGCCGCCACGGTGTTGAGGGTGGCGCCCTTGACGGACGCGTTGTTGTGTTCAGCAATGACAAGGACAGTCACTTCAGTTCTCCTGGCCGCCGATGCGGCCGATAAATGGCGTGGATCCAGCCCAACAAGCAGACGACGCGGAACCGGCTTTGCCGGGCCGCTGGCGGCGCCCCCTTGAGGGGGAAGCGCCGCAGGCGCTGCGGGGGTGGGTCAAATCACCTTGGCTTCGTTTTTCAGCTTGGCCACCAGCGTGGCGACATCGGGCACCTTGATGCCGGCGCCGCGCTTGGGCGGCTCGCTGACCTTCAGGGTCTTGATCTTGCTCGCCACATCCACGCCCAGGTCGGCCGGCTTGAAGACTTCGAGCGTCTTCTTCTTGGCCTTCATGATGTTGGGCAGCGTGACGTAGCGCGGCTCGTTCAGCCGCAGGTCGGTGGTGATCACCGCCGGCAGGCTGAGCGACAGGGTTTCAGAGCCACCGTCCACCTCACGCGTCACATTCAGCTTGCCGTCGACGATCTCCACCTTGCTGGCAAACGTGCCCTGGGGCAGCTTGGCCAGTGCGGCCAGCATCTGACCGGTTTGATTGCAATCGTCGTCGATCGCCTGCTTGCCCAGGATGATCAGCCCGGGCTGCTCCTTGTCGACCAGCGCCTTCAGCAGCTTGGCCACGGCCAGCGGCTGCAGGTCTTCGGTGCTTTCAACCAGGATGGCGCGGTCGGCGCCGATGGCCATCGCGGTGCGCAGGGTTTCCTGGCACTGGATGACGCCGCACGACACCGCGATCACCTCGGTGACCACGCCTTTTTCGCGCAGCCGCACCGCTTCTTCGATGGCGATTTCGTCGAACGGGTTCATGCTCATCTTGACATTCGCGATGTCAACCCCCGTGCCGTCGGACTTCACACGCACTTTGACGTTGTAGTCGACCACACGCTTCACCGGCACCAGTACCTTCATGTCGAGCAACTCCTGAATCGTTGGATGAATTGACGTGAGCGTAAATCGCCCAGAATTCTAAGCGGCGGGTCGGATTCGCGGAATGGCAGAAAATCGAACGACCGTGCTATTTAAAGCCATTGTGCCCGAGCTGCCTCGCCAAAGCCGTCGCCCGCGGCACAGGCTCTAGACTCTGCCCTCCACATCCACGCGCGGGTGACGGAACAGGTAGACGTAGCGGGCTTAAAACCCGCAGCCGAAAGGCGTACGGGTTCGATTCCCGTCCCGCGTACCAGGGCATTGGCAGCTCAGTGACAGGGGAGCTGAATGCACCGCACTGAGCAGAGCTTCGGTGATCCCGTCGCCGCCATGGTGAAGGCGCTGTGTCGATCTCTCAGGCGCAGGTGAGCGACGCAGGTCTAAAACCCAAACGCCCGCACACCCGGCTTGGTCATGTAGGCGGCCACTTCCGGCGGCTTGGCTACGGCAACACCTTCCACCAAGTCGGCGGCGGTCTTGTCGGCGTTGGGCAGGAACAGCGCGCACACCTCGATGGTTGCACCGCCCTTGATCAGGCCGGCCATCATTTGCTTGGGCGTGACATTGCGCGGTTTGAGGGCTGCCGGCTCATAGGATTTGAGGGCCAACTGGCCCGCTGGGCCGCACAGCAGAATCCGAACGGAAGCCTTCTGCTCGGCCATTTGCGTTGCCAGCACCATGGCCATGCCCTGGGCCTGGTTGTCGGCACTGGTGATATTGAAAAACGTCTCGGTTTGGGTTTGCGCCACACTGCTGAGCGAGCAAGCCAGCAGCGCCGGGAGAATGAAGGATGTGTATTTCATGGTGAGTCCCGGTATATCTTGACTACTTACCCTTGATGGTGTAGCTGCCATCCGCTGCCCATTTGATATCGGCATCCGTAAAAACCGTTTTGAGCTCTGGCTTGTAAAGCTTGGTCATGTCGTGTGCTTCACCGCCGCGGCCACCTGCACCGCAGAAAAAGATGATGGGCTTGTCCGCGGGCAACTTGTCGATGTTCTTTTCAAGGCTGCCGATCGGCATGTTGATGGCGCCCTTGAAGCTGCCGGTAGCAAACTCTTGCGGCTCGCGCACATCAATCAGGTAGACGGTTCCTGGCGCTTCCTTGTAGATGCGCTCGAACGAGGCCACCGAGATGGAGCCGGCCTCTTTGCCGGCTTCAATAACCGGTGCCTTGCGCGTAACAACCGCCATGTTGCCATTTTTGACCCAATCCGGAAAACCGGCTTCGTACACCCGGATATTGGTGTAGCCCAATTTTTCAGCCTTGAATGCCGAGCTGTGGCTGAGCAGGCACTCCGGACCATCGCAGTAAAAGATGATCAGTTGCGCCTTGTCGGCTGGCAGCAGGGTGGCGGCAAGTTTGTCAAATTGCAGATCGGGGATGTTGATGGCATTGGGCAGGTGCCCCACGTCAAACTTGCGCGCCGTTGGCCGCGCATCCACCAGGGTGGCGTTGGCGGGCTTTGGCGTTGCTGCGTAGGGCTTGACGAAGTCAACGTCCACCAGTTTGGGGTAGCGGTTGAATGCCGCCGGTGCGGTGGCTGCAGCCTGCACGGCAGGTGCGTCTGCCGCGTGTACCACCGTGGTCACAAGGGTGGGCGCGATGGCCAGCGCGGCTGCAATGATCGCTGTCAATGTGAACGAAAAATTTGTTTTCATGGTCTTCTCCTTGGTGAAATTCGGTCAGCTGCAGGACGCCGGTGAGTCGCCGTCTTTGGCGCCTTTGAGCAAGAAGGCCTTGATGTCTTCAAACAACTCCGCATCGGGCGTATCAGCAAACTTTTCAGCCGCCTTGTTGGTGGCCTTGATGCTGGCGCGGTAGCTCTTGCTGATGTATTTGCTGACGGTATCCTTGGCCTTGGCATGTTTGTCCAGCAGCAGATAGTTAGTCCATTCAGACTTGGTTTTGGTGCTGGGGTTGATCGAGCCGATGGGCGCTGCGGTATGGCACGATGTGCACACGCTGCGGTAGTACACACGGCCACGCTTCCAGTCGGCGTCATAGGCATTGGCAGAGATTGACGTGCCCAGCAGCGCGACGACGGCAACGCAGGCGAGGGCTTTGAAGTGTGTCATTTAATTACTCCTGAAAATGGGTTTGCTTGTTAAACTTCTTCCCAGCCGGTAATCATGGCTTTGAGCTGAGTGGTAACTTTGTGGCCAGTGGTGGCCAGATACAGATGTGATATAAAAAAGGCCAGCATCAGAAACGCGCCAATCGTGTGGGCAGTGGCCACCCATTGCAGTTGCAGTGCGCTCAAACCCCAAGCGGACCAATCTGCGTAAAACAGGTAAAGCCAGCCACTGATCCACAACAGCGGGTTGAGCAGCGTCAACACCGCCAGATAGGTCAGGCGCTGCAAGGGGTTGTGCTTTTGCAGGGGCGTTGGTTTATATGGGTGCGGCTCGCCCTTGAAGATGCCGGACGAATAGAAGCCCATGATGGCCAGCACCTTGTCGGTGGTGGGAATGTATTGACGCCACTCACCCGTAGTAACGTGCCAAAACATGGCAAACACCCACAAGCCCACCAGTGACCACGCCGCAATGGTGTGGTAGTTGACGGCCTTTTCAAAGCCGAAATTTGAATAGCTGCCGTGGATTTCAAAACCCGTCAGCATCATGAAGATGATCAAGGCCGCTTGTGTCCAATGCCAGAAGCGCTCAAATCCCTTGAACAGGTAAACGCGTTCGGTCATTTTGATACTCCAGAAACTTTGCGCGCTGCAACCACACGCATCGCACCATGGCCCAATACCCCCAGCAGGGTCAGCAGAACCAGAGTCCATCCGGCCTTGTCAACCAGGGTATTGGCATGGGTACCCGGCAGGTACACGCCCTCAATGCCAGCCAGGCGGCCGCCGTTGGCATGGCATTCAACACAGCCCAATGCTTTTTCTTTGGGTGCCACCATGTGGGTTATGGGCCACGACATTTCGGTTTTGATGAATTCAAACTTGCCCGAGTACGGCGCCCCTGAATCCTTCATGCCCACTTCAATGGCAGGCTGCCAATTGAGGTTTTTCCAGTAACCGGTGTCATCGTTGCCCGCAGTGTGCGGTGTGATCAGCGTCTTGTTGACCGGGTCATAGGGCTGCGAGCCGCGAAACACCTTCATGGGCCAGATCATGGATTTGCCATCGGTGGCGCTGCCGCCCAGCCGGTTGATCTGGGTCGGCTTGTCGTCTGACTTTTCAAATTTGTCTGTCAGCAAGGTGTAATTCACTTGGCCGTTGAACCAGGCATAGCTTGGTTTGACGTTTTCCGCCAGGATGAAGTCGCCTTTACGCGACTCATAAATGATGTGGCCTTTTTCGTCTTTTTTGACAATGTGTTGGCCATTGGCATCGCGCTTGCCGGCGGTGGACCAATCCCAGTTCATTTTGGTGGGCACACCGCCCCGCGCAAAGGCGGGGATATGGCAAGTTTGGCAAGCCAGCTTGCCGGCATGCTGATTCAGGCGGGCGTCTTTTTTGTGCGGGCCGTTGCTGTGGCATGACACGCAGGTGGCCGGGTTGCCGTTGTCGCTGGCCCCGCGCAGGTGGGCACCCTTGCTGTCTTTGGCGGTGGGGGTATAGCGGCTACCCGCTACATCATGGCTGGACGTCTTGTGGCAGGCGGCGCAGGTGAAATCCAGCCCAGATGCGTCCATGTGCACATCCAGCGCTTTATCCGGTGCGGCCATGGAGGTGTCCAGATCGCCGTGTTTGACGCCATCGCCGCCGCCGCCGTTGAAGTGGCAGGCGCCACAGGTATCACGGCTGGTCTTGCCCACCTTTTGAGCAATCTTGCTCAAATCAATTGCCTTCAGAATCTTGCCGGACCCGGCAGGAAACTCCATGTCTTTGGTGACCACGTTGCCGGCCAGGCCCGGTGGCTTCTTGTAATTGCCGGTGGTGTCGTGGCACACCACACAGTCGACATTTTCTTCGGCTTTGAAGTCAAAGTTGTTGTCTTTCCAGCCATAACCGACGTGGCAACTGGTGCATGAAGCCTGATTGGACGCGATGGAAATACAGAAGTTGTTGATAACCGACTTCTTGCCCAGTTTCTGGTTGGTGTCAACGTTCAGGTATTCCCACTTCCAGTGCTTGGTGCGATGGATCTGGCCGGCCGCTTCGGTATGGCAACTCAGGCATGCCCTGGTCAATTCCGGCCCGGTTTTGAACTCACGTTGCAATTCCTTGAACTTGGCGTGGTCAGCCGTGGTGGTGAGCTTGACAGGCTTGGGGTCTTCGGCGGCATGGGCGATGCCTGTTGCGCCTATCGCTGCCAGCACGGTGAGCCCCAAAAACGCCGCCCGCTTGAGCAATGGAACCACACGTTTGGATCTGATCGCCACAGTCACTCCCCCACTCGCTTGCTCGAAAGACTTGAATTTTGTCAATCCGATTCTGATGGCTTGCTTGTTCAAGGGCGTTGACCTGGATCAATAGGCGCCTTGGTGTTTGATTGTGGGTGCCGGCAGGCGAAGTCTTCGATGATGCCGAGGGAATTCAGCAAACATCGGGTCGGCGGCCGCGAAACCCAGTTTCAATTTATATTGAGTTCGGCACTATTTACCGTGGCCAACTTGACATCTCGGACGGCACGGCGTTCACGCTGTTGCCTGGTGAAATTTGGCGACGCAGACTTCAGGCAGCTGACCTATTGCCCATCGAAGGCCCGGCATCAATGAGATTGGGTGACGTGAGAAATAGATTGCAGCGATCAAAAAACTGCGCTCACCAGAGTCACGTTCTCCGAGGCCGATCAAGCGACACGGCAATTTTGAATGTCGGCCTGCGCGACCGCCTGGAAGCCAGCCTGTCCCGCGACGACGATCACCGGCGCTGCCTGCTGGAGGCGCAGCTGCACCAATCCCTGGTGCCTGCCGAAACCTTGGCCGCAGCGCATTGCCCAGTCACCTCGCAGCGTTGCCGCCGCGGTGGAACTGGTGGTGCAACGCGGCGCAGCTACCGCCCGGCCTTGATCGCCGCCGCGCGGGTGGCGGCCAGCGTGCCGCGCGAGGTGCTGACGTCGGCGTCGAGCAACAGGTGAATCAGCATCGGTGCGCCGGCCTGCAGCGCCTCGGCAAAGGCGGCCTCGAAATCCTCGGTGCGCTCCACCCGCGCCGCGCGCCAACCAAAGGCGCGGGCCATCGCCGCAAAGTCGGGGTTGAACAGGTCACTGCCGCTCACCCGGCCGGGGTATTCGCGCTCCTGGTGCATGCGGATGGTGCCGTAGGTGCCGTTGTCGACCACGATGCTGATCAACCGGCCGGCGCCCTGGTTGGCGCCGGGTTGGCCCAGGTACCCGGTGGCGGTGGCCAGTTCCTGCCCGTTCATCAAAAAATCGCCGTCGCCGGCCAGGTTGACCACTGTGCGCTCGGGGTGCAGCAACGCCGCGCCCACCGCCGCCGGAAAGCCGTAGCCCATCGCGCCCGAGGTGCAGGCCAGTTGGGTGCGGCCGTGGTGCTGCAGGCCGGGGTAGCGCACATAGCGGTGCAGCCAGCCGCTGAAGTTGCCGGCGCCGTTGGTGTAAACCGTGTTGTCGGGCGCCAGCCGCTGCACGGTTTTCATCACCACCGCCATGTCCAGCGGCGCCACCGGGGGCGCCACCTGGTTGGCGGCGTAGTCGGTTGCTGCGGTGGCGGCCCAGCTGCCACCTGGCATGTGCCCGGCCCCGCTGCCACTTTCACCGCTGTTGCCACCGTCACCGGCCCAGGCCACGCTGGGCGGCGCGGCCAGCGCCTCCAGCGCCTTGGCGGCACAGGCCATGCTGGCCTGCAGCAGCAAATCGGCGGCGTAGACCCGGCCCAGCTCTTCGGGCCCGGCGTGGATGTGCACCAACGTCTGCTTCGGCCGCGGGGCCTCGATCAGCGTGTAGCCGCCGGTGGTCATCTCGCCCAGGCGCACGCCCAGCGCGATGATCAGGTCGGCGTCTTTCACCCGCTGCGCCAGCTTGGGGTTGATGCCGATGCCCACATCGCCGGCGTACAGCGGGTGGCGGTTGTCGAAGGTGTCCTGAAAGCGGAAGCCGCAGCCCACCGGCAACTGCCAGTTCTCGGCAAAGCGCTGCAGCGCGCGGGCGGCCTCGGCGTCCCAGCCGCTGCCACCGGCGATCACCAACGGGCGCTTGGCGGCCACCAGCAGCGCGCGCAAGTCGCGCAGCGCACCGGGCGCCGGCCAGGCGTGGGCGGGCTCGGCGCGCGGCAGCACCGGTGCCGCCGTCAGCGTGGTCAGCATGTCCTCGGGCAGCACCAGCACCACCGGGCCGGGCCGGCCCTGCAGCGCGGTGTGGAAGGCGCGCGCAATGTATTCGGGCAGGCGGTCAGCGCTCTGCACCTCGCCCACCCACTTGGCCAGGCCCAGCGTGCCGGGGCCGAACATCTGGCGGTAATCCAGCTCCTGAAAAGCTTCGCGGTCACGCTGGTCACTGGCCACCTGGCCGATGAACAGGATCAGCGGCGTCGAATCCTGAAACGCGGTGTGGAGGCCGATGCTGGCATTGGTGGCGCCCGGCCCGCGGGTGACGAAGCAGATGCCCGGCCGGCCGCTCAACTTGCCTTGGGCCTCGGCCATGAAGGCGGCGCCGCCCTCCTGCCGGCAGGCGATGAAGCGGATCTGGTCGCGGTATTGGTGAAAGCCGTCCAGCACCGCCAGGTAACTTTCACCCGGCACGCCGAAGGTGGTGCTCACGCCCTGGGCGATCAGGGCTTCGACAAGGGCGTGGCCGGCAGGTCTTGAGGTCATGGGCTTCGGTGGTTGGGGTCGACGGGCGATTATCGGCAGCGCCGGGCAGGGGTCGGTGCTAACGACTTCAGGCCAAGCGAACCTCACGCCGCACCCGCCGCACGTTGAAGGCGCTGACAATCAGCAACAGTTGCACCAGCGCCAGGCCGATCCAGATGCTGCGGTACTGGTGCAGGTCCATCAGCCGGCCGAAGGCCAGCGGCGCCAGCGCCTGGCCGATGTCCAGCCCCGCATAGACCACGCCGAAGACGCGGCCGCTGGCGTTGTCGGGCGTCGAGCGCTTGATCAGCAAATCGCGTGACGGCCCGGCCGAGCCCGACGCCGCGCCCATCAGGCCGAACATCAGCGGCACCGCCCAGCCGGGCATCGGCAGCAGCGCCACGCAGAGCGCGATGCCGGCGGCCAGCCCCATGCCGATGCCCACGATGCGCTCGCAGCGCGCCGGGTCAGACGCCAAGAAGCCGCCCAGCGCCATGCCGCAGGCGCTGCACACCATGTAGATCGACAGACACGCTGCCACCCAGCGCAGCGGCACGTCGTGCAACTGGCGGGCGGCCTCGGGCGCAAAGCTCTGCACCACGCTGAGCGCCATGGCGTAGAAGAAGAAGAAACCAAAACACATCCACACCGCCGGGATGCGCAGGAAGTCGAACAAACCTTCCTGCCGGGCCATCGACGCGAAGGGGGTGCCCGCGGCCGGCGCAGTGGCCGGGGTGACGGGGGCCAGCGGCGGCGCCAGGTCCAGCGCCAGCCGATCCCGCTGCCACCACAGCACCGCCAGTACCGTGAACGCCACCGCCGACGCACTGAGCATCGCCGCGCGCCAGCCAAAGGCCAGCGCCATCGGCAGCATCAGCGCGGGCGCCAGCGCCCAGCCCAGCGTGCCGGTGATGCCGTGGGCGCTGTAGGCATGGCCCAGCCGGCTCTTGTGCACCTTGCGGTTGAGCAGCGTGTAGTCCACCGGGTGGAACACACCGTTGCCGATGCCCGCCAGCACCGCGCTCATCGCCAGCCCGGCGTAGTGGCTGCTGCTGGCGTAGCCCAGCGCCGCCAGCCCCAGCAGCGACAAGCCGCCCAGCAGCACCGGGCGCGGGCCGAAGCGGTCAACCACGAAGCCCGAGGCCGTCTGCACCGCGCTGGAGACGACGAAAAAGATCGTCAGCAGCAGGCCCAGCTCGGTGTAGCTGACGTTGAACTCATCCTTCAGCCAGGGGAACAGCGGCGCCAACAGCAGCTGGCTGAAATGGCTGACGGCATGCGCCAGCCCGACCAGGCCGATGACGGTGGCATCCTGCCGCAGGGGTGGCGGCGGCAGTGGCGCCAGGGCGGGGGCGGTGAGGGTGTTCATGCGCTGGTCCGAACCGGGCTGATGGAGCGCCGCATGGTAGCCAATGCGCGGCGGGTTGCCTGGCGCAGGCGAGACAGACTGGCCCACGGGCTGGGCATCGGCCGGCGCAGCAGCGGGGTTGAAAGGCTTGTAAGCAGTGGTAGCCCTCGGCCCCGGCCGCACCACCTGCGGCACCACAAACGGCACAACATCACGAAACGTATGCCTGACAAAGCGCCACTAGAGTGACGCCATCCCACTCCAGGAGCACTGCATGTTGACCAGCCTGTTCGGTGAACTGACGCCAAAACGTTTGCCCGGCGCCGATGGCCCGGCCGTGCCCCCGCTGTCAAGCGGCCCACCGGTGGCTGGCGCGGCTGGGCCCGCCGCCACCACCGCTGCGGCCACCGCCACCGCCACCATGGCATCGCCAGCCGAGGACGTGGTGGTCGAAGACTCGCCGGCCGCGGCCATCCGCGCCCACTTTGCCCGCCACCGCACCGACCTGCAGCGCGCCAGCGCGATGCTCACGCTGCTCGACCCGTCACAACTGTGGGCCTCGCAGGTGGTGCATGCGCTGGCCGACGCCGCCGGCCAGCCGGTGCAGCGGCTCAACCTGCGTGAACGCGCCACGCTGCGCACCTTGGCGGTGGTTGAGCGCACGTTGGTGCCGCGCCGTGGTGCCAGTGCGCTGCGGGTCTACCACGCCGACCACCGCGCCAGCGCGCTGGGCTACGGTGGCCCGCAGGAGGAAATCGGCAATGCGCTGGCCGAAGGCAGCCAGCTCACCGCAGTGATCGTGGGCGCCATGCAGCCGCACGCGCTGGTCGCGCTGCTGCGCTCTTTGCTGGTGGCCACACACCAACCCGAGTGGCGCTGCCCGCAGCTGGTGTTCATCCTGCCGCCGGGCGCTGCGGCGCTGCGCCAGCGCATCCTGGATCAGGCGTGGCCGGCACGGGTACAGGCCAGTGCGGTGACCGAGCCATTGGCCTGCACCGCCAGCGTGTGGAACTGCGTGCTCGAAGCCTGGGAAGCTGCCCAGGCGCCCCGGCAGCCGCCGGCACGTCGGCAGGGCGACACCGTGGACAGCGCCCTGTGCGACAACCAGCGCACCCTGGCCGGCGCGCCGCACCCGGCGCTTGCGGCGGCCCGGCCCGGCGATGACCTGGCCACCCGTGCCCGGCCGGGCCACCACCGCCCGCTGCCGCAGGCGCTGGCCCGGCTGCTGGCGCCGTTGGCCGGCAGTGATGGTCTGCTGGCCTGCGGCATCGTCGATCTGGCCCGCGGTGACCTGCTGGCCAGCCAGAGCCGCGAACGCCCGCTCACCGATCTGGCCAGCCTGGCGCTGGCGCTGTGCGCGGCGCGGCGGGCCCACCAATCGATGGCCGGTGAATCCGCCCCGCCCGACGAGATCCTGATCACTGCCGGACCGCGGCAAACCCTGCTGCGGGTGCTGCCCGGCGAGGCGGCGCTGGGCTTCGTGGCCCTGCTCGACCGCCAGCAGGCCAACCTGGCGCTGCTGCGCTTCAGGCTGCTGGAGGCCGAGCGGCTGCTGGCCTGATGGCCCACCCCGATGCGCCTTCGGTGCCTCCTGCCTCAAGGGTGCCGAGCCCGGACGGGAAACAGTCTCTGCGGACTGTTTGCCGCCTGCGAGGGTCAGCCGGCATGCTTGCCGGCTGGCGCCGCCAGGGGCCCGGCAAAGCCGGATCCACGGCGGCCGCTTGGCGGCTCCGGCTCATCCGTCGAGAGTGCGGCTTTAACACCACGGGCAACTGAGAGGTGGCGCGGCCGGCTCAAGGTTTGGCGGCATTCGGCCGATAGGGCCCTATCACCCGCAACACCCGAGGCGCCTTGACCATGGATTTCACCTCCGTACACAACACCCACGAAAAAACCGTGTGCGAAGCGGTAGCCGTTGCCGCCACCCGCTACCCCGGCGTGCGCGATGACCCGGAGTTGCTGGCCGACGTGGCCTGCGTGGCGCTCAACCGCATGCCACCACACTACATCCGCCACAGCGCCGACCTGGCGTTTTTCACCACCGAGAAAGAGCGCCAGGCGATCAAACGCAACATCGAGGAATCGGTGGATTTCGCGTTCGGCTACGTGCAGGCGCGGCATGTGATGGCCGCAAGGCGCTAGACCTACCCCCGCTGCGCCTTCGGCGCCCCCCAAGGGGGCAACGCCAGCGGACCGGCGAAGCCAGTTCGGCGGCATTTACTTGGTGGCACGGCCACTTCGCGCTGGCGCAAAGGTCCCGGCGCGGTGATTCTTTGGTGAGGACTGCGGGAGCAGGCCTTCCTAGCATCGGTGGTGCGGGCTCGAAT
>Ga0105046_10012211_pt1 | contig 13320 bp, 10 predicted proteins | sample MAT03_FD_78385 | JGI IMG/M metagenome (GOLD analysis project Ga0105046, IMG submission 78385) | Freshwater microbial communities from Lake Fryxell liftoff mats and glacier meltwater in Antarctica - MAT-03 (megahit assembly) | ecosystem: Environmental > Aquatic > Freshwater > Ice > Liftoff... | reverse complement strand
GTGTTCGCGGTCACGCGATTGGTCAGCTCTTCCACCAGCTTCTCGCGACCGACGAAGAGCGACGCATCCTCGGCGCGGAAGCTCGCAAGGCCACGAAACGGACGAAGCGGAACCGGCGCACTGGCACTCTCGCCACTGCCCACCTTGCTCGACAGCGCGCGGTCGAGCGCATCCAGCACGTCGGTCCGCCGCAGCTCCGACATCGACGGAAACGCCGTGAAGACCGCCGCCTTCTTGTCGCGACCGTCGAGGAAGAACAGGTCCTCCGGAACCTCGGGGCTCGCGCGGTCGAACACCACCGCAGGCTCGAGCCGAAGACGCACTCGACCCTCTCGGTCCAGCACCACCGGCTGACCCGGCTGCGCACGGACCCCAGGTCCGAGGTCCACCACACGCCAACGACCGCGCGGAGGCGTCGTCCCGTGCAGAAGCCAGCCGCGCTGACGCGTCTCCGCTTCATCCGAAGGACGATCCAGCGGCACCACGATGCGCACCGACTCCCAGAGCGGACTGAGCGCCTCTAGGAGACCCCGAAGCTGAGGACCACGCTCCTCCACGATCGCGCGTACTTGTGCCTCGTCACCTGTCGAGCCGTGTGCCACCGTCTCCCGCTTCCGCATCCCGAGAAGCTCGTCGAGACCCTCATGGATCCCGCTCTTTGGGCCGAAGAACGCCTCCACGAGCTTCGGCAGCGGATGCGTCTCCGGGGCATCGCGCCAAGGACGCAGGAGCTCCCGGCTCAGCCCCACCCACTCGCCATCGGTCAGCGCCTGACGACGAAGGCGAATCAGCCGCTCCTCTGCCTCGCGACCCGGCTGCTTGGGACCAGGCCCGGCCTCGAGGCGCGCAGCGAGCGTCAGCCCACCGAGCAAGCGCAGAACGGCACGAAAGACCTCGACCACGCGGTCGCGCTGCTCGTGGACTGACAGCGCCGCCTCCAGCTCCACCAATGCATTGGCGACAGGCAGCGGTTGGCTGCTCAGCAGACGGTCCACAAGCTCGTGAGGAAGGACTGACATCGTTTGTGCTCGCTCTGGTGGTAGCTAGTCGCGCGGGAAGAACTCGACGACCGGCAGCGGACGCCGGACCAACGTCACCGACCGATCTCGCTGACCGTGGGAAGACCCCACGCCTCGGCGAGCGAGCTATAGGCGGCGTCGGGCAGCTGCACGAGCAGCGTCGAGGGGCCGGATAGTGCCGGAATCAGCGACGCGAGTGCATCACGCGACATGGCTGTGCAGCCCGATGTGGGGGTGCCTTCGCCGCGCCAGATATGAAAGAAGACGCAGCTGCCGGCCCCCGACGTCGGGGATGTGGTGTTGTGCTCGACCACGACCACGTACTCGTACAGGCCATCCTCGCGCCGCATCAGATCCGTTCCGCTCCACGAGGGAGTGACCTCGGCGCGATCGAGGATCTGGTTGTAGCGGTCGGACGCCGCGTCCTCGACGCACTGCAGGGACGGGGTGATCACGGAGTAGGACATCGTCGTCCCGGCCGGGGGCTCGTCGGAGTATCCGAAAACCCGACTGAGCGCGAACACCCCGGCGGGGCTGCGTCCGTCGCCTTCCTGCTTGACGCCGCCGCCGAGCGCATCGATCGCTCCGTCGCCGTGCACGCCCCGGCCCCATGCCAGTCCATTCCGGCCGAGTGACACAGGAACCGGATCGGCCAGACGGCGCCACCCCGTCTCGGCGCGCTCCCACCGCTCGAGGATGCCAGAGGAAGCATCCCAGTTCGGCGATCGGACGGTGACCAGGGTCGCGGCCTCCTCGAGGGCCGCCGGCCTCGACGCGCTGACCACGGGGCGGGCCGCACCGCAGGCGGCCAGCACAAGCGACACCATGAGGAGTATCGATCGACTCAGCTGCGTCATCCGATTCTCCCGTCGAACCGGAGCTCCCGGTGAGGCACCCGACCTCGGATCGGCGCCCTCGTGAGGGCCGCTCCCGCGCCAGCGAAACGGCACGACGCGGCGAGTATGGAGGCGAACTTCATCGGAGCAGCATATTGCAGTCTGTGTGTCGACGGCAGCAGCGATGTGCCGCCGGCGCGAAGAACGAGAGGGCGATACGGGATGCGCGAGCGTGCGCGGGGTGCCCGTTGCCCGGCACTCGGTAACAGTGACGGAAGTTTCCGCCGGTGCCTATACGTGGAACTACGTAGGCGCGCGCGATGCGGAGAGAGAGGAGATCGTCTTGACCGCGGCCGTTCGATCGTGCGCTACTCAGAGCGTGCGAAAAACGTGGTCTAGGTGTGCTGGTGCTCTCGCGCTTCTCGGTGCCACACTCGCTGGTAGCGCGGGGTGCGGGCTGGAGTTCGACACCGGCGGCTCGCTCGATCGACTTCCCGCCGGGAGCGCGGAGCGGCTTCGGATCTTGGCGTCGGCGGAGCCAGCCGGCACGGACGTGATCCTGCCGGTGACGATCGAGCGGCTCGCGCGCGAGGACGACATCCTCGGGCGCGACACAACACGCATCCGTTGCGTGATCGTGCGTGTCATCGGTGCCGCGCGGCTGGTCGATCTCGGTACCTCTGTGGACGGCGTGCTCACGACGCGTGATCAGGTCGCGATTGATCTCGATCGCGGGGAGTCGCGACAGGTCGGCGTCGCAGCTTCGAGGGCGGGCGCCGCGCTGGTCTGGGCGCGCCTACTCGACTCATCATGCCCTGCATCGTCATCGGATACCGCAGCGCTTGCGGAGGGCTCACGTACGGTGCGGTTCGAGGCGGGCGACTTGCTCCCCCTCGACATCAACGTCGCTGGTGCGGGTGATGGCGGTGCGGGCGACCCGGAGGATGCGGGGATGGACGAGAGTTTGTGAGAAACGCAGCGCTCACCATCCTTCTCGCCGCGTGCGTCACGCTCTCTCCGAAGCTTGTGGCGGCGCAGACTCGCCGCGAACCCGCCGATGACGGTGGAGATGGCGGTGTCGAAGAGCGGACACGCGCGACCAGGTCGACGGTCGACGTAGGAGTTCGGCGAGTGGTGATCGTGACGCCACCTCCGCCGCGCCCGAGCGCCCCTCCTGACGCGCGCATCGAGACGAGCATCGGCAGCGCGAGGCGGCACTGTCCGGATCCCTCTCGTGCCACGTACGTCCTGTCGTTCGACTCCACCGCCAACACGCTGGAGGCGATGAGCCCTGGCGCTCCCGTGGCGGGGCAGGCCGTCGTGGTCTGCATCGAGAACGCCGACTACGCCGACCGGTTTCAGGTGCTGTCCTCCGATCCTCGCACCGAAGTGATCGACATCGCTGCAGCGATCGCCGAGACCGCAGAAGCGCCGCTCAACGTGGAAGCCATCACGGTTGCACCAATGGCACGCGGATCGGCGGCGTTCTACTGCGGCGGAGAGGACCTCCAGCGCGCGCTTTCGTGGCTCGAGAGCCATCGGCTAACGCTGCTTCGTGATATCCGGTCTGCCTTCCAGCAGCCGATGAGCCGTGCGGTGCTCGAACAGCTGCGCGGACGCATCGCGTCCCTGAGCAATCCGCCGGATCCACGCAACCGATGCACCGGACACTTCGAGCCGGGCGAGCCCGCGCGGGAGCCGGGCGAGCCCGCGCGGGAGCCGGGCGAGCCCGCGCGGGAGCCGGGCGAGCGCGTACGCGAACCGAGCCACTACGAGGGCGCGCATTGCAGCCTCGGCCAGTACGTCACGAATTATCTGCTTCCGCGGTGGGTTTCGGTGGTGGAGGGGCACATCCTCCTCGGCGAGGAGCGGTTCCACCCGTTCGCACCCGCAGCCAACTTAGAGCAGATCCATGACGCTCAACTCTGCCAGCAAGCGATGGCGGCGGAAGCGGAGCGCAGCGCGGAGCAGGTGCCTGTGTCGACCCCGCCGGCGATTGTTCAAATCGTCGAGGCGCTCGATCAGGCGCTCCGCCGAACCAACCAGCTCGTCGCGTTTGCCGATCAGGTGCTCGATCGACTCGAAAGGCCTCAGACCGTCTTCGATCTCGGCACCTTCGGAGGCGGGCGTTCGGTGCACTTGGAGGTCCGCCACCGTCGCCAGACCGTCACGTTCGACGGCAGCATGGCGCACCTCGCGTACCGCGAGCATCGCGTCTCCTCCCGCCTCGAGATCCACGAGGTCGAGTTCTTCCGCATCGAGCCCGGCTTCTCGTTCTCGCTCCTGCGTCAGCCGAGCTTTGAAGTGCTTCGGGACGTCGCGACCGGAGACTCGGTGATCGCACTCCGTGGCGATGGCTACGATATCTTCGCGCCGGCGGTGTTCGCGTCGTTCTACTGGTGTGGACAGGACGTGCGGCGGTCGCCCTGGTCGCGCGTCTGCGCCGATGTGGACGCGCAATGGCTGCGCGATCTCTTGCCGAAATTGCCGTCGATCACGATCGGGATCCCGATCAACTCGAGCCTGGTGAACGGAACAGCAAACTTCTTCGTCGGCGCCCTCTTCAACGTGATCCCCTATGTGAGCCTCGGCGTCGGCGTACACCTCGGGCTCAACGTGGTGCAGCTCAGGGCGCCGTTCCGTGTCGGCGATCCGGTACCGATCGGGACCGCGGTCGCCGCGCTTACCGATCGGACCGTGCAGGCTGGGCTCTACTTCTCGTTGTCGATCGCGCCCGACGCATTCGCCGCGCTCTCCGGCTTCCGCGCCGAGTAGCTCAGCGTCGCGCCCACGCGGACGACGGCGGCGTGTCCCGCGACCACGCGTCGCGGGCGCTCGCTTGGCCGTCTCGTTGGTGTGTCTGCTGGGTCTGCTCGGTCCGTGACTGCTCGGTCCGTGACTGCTCAGTCTGTGACTGCTTCGGCGCCGAATCGTCCGCCTGCGCAGCCGGCGTGAACGCCATGGCCGCCGCGCCAGTGATCGACAAGACGATCAGTGCACTCCGCAACTTCGCAAGCGCGCTCCGCGGCTGCGCCAGCGCGACCACCGGGTCGATCATCGCCTCGAGCCACGCCTCGCGAAGCAAGGCGCGCACGTCGGGCGCCCCACCCCCGCGCAGCGCGGCGCGCATCGCGTCGACGATCGAGCGCGCGACCTCGGGACTGGCGAGATCCTCGATGCTCGCAAGCGATTCGGTCGCCGTTCCGAGGTCGCCAGCGAGCACGCTTGCCGCTGCCTCGAGGATCACGCGCAGCGATTTCACCCGCACACGGCCGGCGAGCGCGCGGACTGCCGCGAGATCCGGAGCCTCCGACGCGGCAAGATCGGCCATGCGCTCGAGCGCGAGAGCTGCGAGCGCCGCATCGGGCGCGTCGTCCCCCGACGCGATGCGGTCGAGCTGCTGGAGCGCGAGCCCGCGCGTGGTTACACCAGTCAGCGAGCGCAGCAGTGCCACTGCCACGTCCGCGTCGCCTTCCTCCGTGAGCTCCGGGTAGGCCCACGCGATCAAGGGCTCGCGCCGTGCCGCCTCGGCCCAGGCTGCCCCAACACCGTCGATTCCGAGCTCGTCTCGGAGTCGCGCAACGCGCACCATCATCGCCGGCCCCTCCGCGTGCGTGGCCGCCAGCTCCGCGAACGAGAGTGCGGCCCGTCGCGCCCGATCGAGGGCATCCGCGTCGTCGGGCTCGATCGCGGAGAGCGCGACCGCGAGGGCGGTCCAGCGCACCAACGTTCCGTCGCTCGGCGCCGCGGCCAATTCTCGCTCCAGCGCGAGCTCGTCGCCGGCCTCGAGGAGGCTGCGCAATGCATCGACGAGACGCTCGATCGCTGCTCGCTCCAGCGCGCCGCCTTCGATCTCCGAGAGCACTTCTTGAACATTCGCCATGGATTCTCCTCAGAGCCCTCTGCTCGACCAGAGGACGTACGACGGCCACCAGCCAGACCAAGCGGCGCTCCGCGCCACAGCCACCCGAGCTGCATGGAGCGCGCGTGCGGGGACCGCTCCGCTCGCGAGCGCGTCATAGAATGCGAGCACGAGCCGGCTGTCGGGCGGGGTCACGTCCCACAGCGTCCCGAGAATTTCGGGGAATGGAGACCCTAGCAGGGCCTGCAGTCCGCCGAGCCCGCCATCTCGACCCGGCGCGATCGTGCTGCACGCATGGAGGAACACGAGGGCGGGAACCTCGCCAGCGAAACACGACTCGAGGTCGATCAGAGAGAGCGCTCGCCCGCGGAGCGAGAGCGAGGGGGTCGTGTCGTCCGCGGGCCCCTGATGGCCGGCGAAATGAAAGACGTCGATGCCACGTGCAGTTCCGATCGCACGCGCTTCCTCGAGTTCACCGGCGACGAATGCTTCGAGACCGGCGGCGCGCCAGCGCTCCGCGACCTGTGTCGCCTCCGCCTCGGCGCCTTGCATCGACGGATCGAAGAGCGCGAGGAGACTGCGCGGCCGACGCCGTGAGTCGCTGATCGCTCCTCGCTCACGAACGCACGGTACGGCGAGACCGAGAGGGATCTTCTGTTCCCCCTGCGCGAGCGGCGCGAGCTCCCACGGGATCCCAGGGTCGAACACGTGCAGGCGCAGCACTGCCGGAGACGCGCGGAGATGTGCTCCGAGCGAGTTCCAGAACCTCGACGAAGGCAGCTCCTCGATCGCGCTCGCGCAACGCTGTACTTCGCTCCTCGGGGAGCGACCGAGGCGCGCTGCCGCGCGGATCGCGTCGGTCGCCGCGCGCACGCGCTCGAGACGAGGCCCAACGTCGACCAGCACCTCGAAGATGTCGTCGGCGGCCACCACGTCGAGCACACGGGATCCAATCGCAAACGCGCGCGCGGCGACGTAGCGCTCCCCGTGTCTACCCGTTGCCAGCGGTAGGTCGACGAGCGCGCTCGCCGCGGGACTGCCCAGGGTCAGAGCCGCGAGCAGCGCGTCGGGGAGGAGTGCGACGAGCGGCGTCGCTTTCCCCACATCGCGGGTGAGCTGGAGGAAGCGCCGCGCCTCATCTCGTTGCCAATGATCGACTGCATCGACTACCTCGTCGCCGGCGAGCTCCCGGGTGATCTCGGCCGCGATCGAGGCGAGCGACTCGGGCTCGGGCAGCGGCTCTGAGGGCGGTCCGAAGAAGCGCTCGACGAGCGCGAGCGATGGATCGGCCTGAGGCGCGGCGGTCACGATCGATCGCAGCCCTCCCTTAGCCCAGACCCAGCTGGCACCTTTCCGCTGGCGAATGCATGTCGCGTACGCGAGTCGGTGCACGAAGCGTCGGGCTCGGTCGGCCGGCACCCACCGCAGCATCCGGAGCACACGCTTGTGCACGCCCGCCGAGCCGAGCCCGGACCCCGCTATCGACCGCTCCAGCGACTGCAGGAGCTCGTCGTGACCGCGCTGCGAGAGCGCGCGTGCAAGCGATGGTGCCATCTGCCAGATGGCGAAGCTCACGACGTCTCCGGACGCCCACTCCGACGCGAGCGCGGCCGGTAGGAGCTCGAGCCATCGCGCGAGCGCGCGCGCATCCTCTTTCGCAGCGGGCATGGCGAGTCGGATCGACTCCGCCCAGAGCAAGTCGATGAGCGAAGGAGCGTCCGACGGTTCGCTCAGATCGGGCAGGGTCGGCTTCGGCGCGAGGATCTCCGCCACCGCGCGCGCAACGCGCAAGCCGCCGATGCCTTCGAGCGGAGGACGCGCCCCCGTGGCAAGGCGGTCGAGCTGTGCAGTGCGCGCTGCTGCGGCGGTGACCGAGAGCCAGCCGCGGCCCGACAAGGCGCGGTGAGCGACGTCGTAGAAGAACAGCTGGTTGCGGCGGAGGTGCGGTGCACCCGGATCCTCGAGCTCGCGCCCAGTGATCCAGGCGACGACCTCGCGCCCGCCATCAATCGCATCCGAGAGGACCGGCGCGCCTCGCGTCTCGCCGTCGAGATAAGACGCTGCGAGCGCGAGCGCGCGTACGTGCGGCTCTGGATCGTCGAGGCCCGCTCCTCCGACCAGGCCGGATGTGCTGCCTTTCGTCAACGCGGCGGCGCGTGTTCGCGAGAGTGCCACCTCGACGCGCCAACGATCGAGCTCGGGAATCGGTGTCCTCGCGAGCGCACGCAGGGCGCGCTTCGCGGACCGCTCATCGCCGAGCACCGCGTCGAGCCGCGACGCGACCTCGGACCACTGGCCTACCGATAGCGCATCCGCGCTTCCAAGGAGCGCAGTGCGCAGCGCGTCGGACTCCTCCTCCATGCGCGCCATCATACCCGGACGCGCGCCGCGACCAGCGCGGTAGTTTGGTGGGGCTCGCGTTCATGCATATTCTCGGAGACCGCGTCCCACGGAAGCATTCGCTCCTGATCGACGATCGCCTCGCGCGCCTCCGGCGAAAATCGCTGACGGAGGGCGAGTGGGTGGGTCTCACGCGGCGCATAGTCATTCGTAGAGAGCATGGCGGCGCCTCGGGATTCCGACGAGAATCGGGTGCAGGTCGTGGCCCCGACATCGAAGACGATATCGTATCCGGGCGGTTTTGATCGACAACGTAAACAGCGAGATGCTGGCGGGGTCGCTGCTGGGCGCCACGAAGGTGGTCGTGGCGAACGACTTGCCGAAGACGTGGATGATCGGCGGCATCGGTCGGAGGACGGCGGCGCGGCGCGGCTGACGAGCGCCCCCGCCCGTCGGTCCTCGCAGACCGGGCAGAGGACCGACGCGTGACCTCGATTCAGCTCGGTGCTTTCGCGGACGCTCGCCCGCGCCGCGCTCCGACCACGCAGCTCACGCTGGCAGCGGCACGCACACCGCGTCGGCCATGATTCATGAACGCTACGACGTCGAAGGCCAGATCGACTGGAGCGCCCACACAGCGGAGGTGGAGCGACCGTGAACACTCTTGACGCCCCGGTCCCGGACACCTGAGACCGGCTACTCGGCGCTCCAACGCTTACCGAGACGGGACCTTGCACCCGCAGGAAAGACGCAGCGTGGCCGCGAACCTCCGTCCGAAGACTCTTAGTCGCGACGCACCACGTAGCGAGTGTAGTATCGGCTGCAGGCGAATCGATCGTCACATGACACCTCGGAGGAAAATGAAGCACTATAGAACGGTCGAAAATGCGCTTGCGACCGCGTTGCTGATGCTCTCCGCTGCAGGCTGTGGCGCGGGCACTCCAACCCCGGTGGAGCACGCCGTCGCGACGGCGAGCCCGATTCCTCCGGACGCGAGGCACCTCTTGCTGGTTCGCTCCGCCGACTGGTCTGCGACGACCGCGACGCTCGCGCGGTTTTCGCGACAGCCCAACGGGGCATGGCAGCCCGAAGGCGAGGCCGTCTCGGTGGTTCTCGGTCGATCCGGAATGGGCTGGGGGCGCGGGCTGCACGCGGACGGCGCCCCGGACGGTCATACGGGTCCCGTGAAGGCCGAAGGGGACGGTCGATCTCCAGCAGGCGTCTTCGCGCTCGGCGACACCTTCGGATACGACGCGACCACAGTTAGCGGGGCGACAGCGCTCTACCACGAGCTGACACCGTCGTGGCAGTGCGTCGATGACGGCGCCTCCGATCGCTACAACACGGTCTTCGACACAGCAGGCATGGAGACTCCGTGGACCAGCTTCGAGACGATGCGCCGGGAAGATGAGCTCTACCGACGCGTGGTCTTCGTCGAGCACAACACAGGGCCCGCGCTGGCGCGGGCTGGTGGTAGCTGCATCTTCCTTCACGTGTGGCGCGGGTCGGACTCGGTGACGTCGGGCTGCACCGCGATGGAGCTCGCCCCACTCGAGGACATCATCCGGTTCATCGACCCGGGCCATACCGTGCTGGTGCAGCTCCCGGAGTCCGAGGTCACTGCGCTCCAATCCACCTGGGGAATTCCGGGATGAGCACGAGCGGAGCGCTTGTCGGCGACGGGTCGCTAGGTCGATGCGTGGCGCGGTATCGCCGTGAGGGCACGCTCATGAGATCGAGGCCGGCTCGGGAGAGCGGCCTCACCACGCAACGACCTGGAGCAACAAGCCGCACATCAACCGCGACTGCGGGCGACCGAAATGTGTATTGGGAGCCGCAGCGGCGGCGAGATCACGTTGCGCGTCCCTCGCGTCTTCGACTCGCTTCTCTGGTATCAGAACACGTACGCGGTGGTCTCCGACATCATGGCCAACGTGTACGAGCCCTACACTCCCGTATTGCACGCGCACGTCATCCGAGGCTTATCCTCTCAGGCGCTCTTCGATCCAGGTCAGAATCCGCTGATCCGCGCGCCCGTAGGTACGGGTTCCTACCGGGTAGAATCGTTCGTTCCGAATGAGGCGCTGGTACTCGTAAGGCGGAACGGCGCGGCTGCACATCTGGAGCGCATACGTATGGTCCTCGAGAGCGATAGCGACGTTGCGATCACGCACGCTCTCGCAGGCGCGTTCGACGTCGTCGATTCGCCCGCCGTTCCGAGCGTGGTGGCTCATCACGCCGAGATCGCGGAGCGATTCGAGATCCATGAAATTTTGGATCTTCGCCGCGTGTACCTGCTCTGGAACACGCGGCGTCCCCTGCTCGCTCGCCCAGACGTGAGGCGAGCGCTCACGGCAGCGATCGACCGTGACGTAATCCTGCCGGCGGAGGAGCAGCGATATCGACGCGCGACCGCATGCCTAGGCGCTTGCGCACCGTGACCGCACTCGCCTATCTTCGTCCGGCGCCCGAGGTGGACGACACGTCGCTTCCTTCGTCGGTGTCCGTCTCGTACAACCCGCGCGCCAATGAAAAGAGACACGCGAATGACGACTACCAAGACCATCGACGGGCGAGCAAAGACAGTTCGCGAGTTGCTGGACGGGGCTCGCTACACGATCGACTTCTACCAGCGTGAGTACGCTTGGAAGCAGCGACAAGTTCACGAACTGCTGGACGACCTCACAGGCAAGTTCTTCGACTCGTACGAAGCGGGTGCCGAACGACATGAGGTGTCCAAATACGGTCACTACTTTCTCGGTTCCGTAGTCGTATGCCATAAGCGCGAACAGAAGTTCATCGTCGACGGGCAGCAGCGAATCACGACGTTGACGCTGCTACTGATTCATCTCAGCCAGCTCCAGAAGAAGCGTTCTGATGGCGTTGCCGTGGACACGCTGATCTTCAGCACAAAGTTCGGCCAGCGAAAGTTCAATCTCGACGTCGAGCAGCGGGCAGCTTGCATGGAACGGCTTTTCAAGGGCGAGCCGTTCGACGCCGACGATGCCGCCGAGTCTGTGCAGAACATCGTCGCTCGTTACGGCGACATTCAAGAGTACTTCCCGGAAGAGTTGAGCGGTGCCGCTCTTCCCTTCTTCGTCGACTGGCTCCTCGAGAACGTTCACCTCGTAGAGATCGAAGCGTATTCCGATGACGACGCGTATACGATCTTCGAGACGATGAACGACCGCGGATTGTCGCTCAGCCTACCAGAGATGCTCAAGGGCTACGTGCTCGCGAACATCACGAAGGAAGATGCCCAACGGCAGGTAAACGACCTCTGGAAGAAGCGGATGCAGGAACTGCGGGAGAACGACCGAGAGGCGGATGTCGACTTCTTCAAGAACTGGCTTCGCGCCCGCCACGCGCAGACGATCCGGCAAGGCAAGGGGGCCGAGAACAAGGACTACGAGCGCATCGGATCGGAGTTTCACCGATGGGTCCGCGACCGGAAGGGCGAGCTGGGACTCGATGACACGGCCGGCGTTGTCCGGTTCGTGGAACGCGACCTCGACTTCTATGCCAAGCAGGCGCTACGCATTCGCGAGGCCGGCCGAACCTTTACTGACGGACTCGAGGCGATCTACTTCAACGAGCATCGGACGTTCACCACGCAGTCGCAGGTGTTGCTCGCGGCTATCGAGCCCGGTGAGAGCAAGGCCGACGTGGACCGCAAACTGCGGCTCGTCGCCGACTACCTCGACATCTGGCTGACCCGCCAGGCTTGGAACTACAAGCTCACCACGCAGAACCTGGTGAGGTACAAGCTCTTCGCGCTCACCAAGGAGCTTCGAGGCAAAAGCGTATCGGAGCTGTCTGCCTTCCTGCGCCAGCGTACGGACGACGATGGCGACACGTTTGGGAAGTCTCCAGACCTGCGCGCGCATCAGCAGAACTTCTATGGCGTGCGGCACATCCTGGCCCGGCTCAGCTACTGGGTTGATCGGCAGTGCGGTGTGGCAAGCCATTTCGTGGACTACGTGAACCACGGCAAAGGTCGCCCGTTCGAGGTCGAGCACATCTGGGAGAACCACCCTGAGCGGTTTCGGGCGTGGTTCGATCACCCAAGCGAGTTCGATGAGGCGAGGAACCGCATCGGCGGACTGCTCCTCCTACAAGCCGGATACAACCAGAGTCTGGGCGACAAGCCCTATGCAGAGAAGCGTGACGCCTACCTCGCTCACGGCGCGAGCCTTCTCACGAAAAGCCTCCATCCCGACGCCTACAAGAACAACCCAAGCTTCCTCACGTTCATCGAACGCACGGGCCTTCCCTTCGCGCCTGTCAATGTATTCGACCCCGACGCCCAGAAGGAGCGGCAGGAGCTGTACCTGCGCATCGCGGAGTGGGTCTGGAATCCGTCGAGGCTCGATCTCGACGGAGAGAAACCCCCAGTCCCGGAGCCCCTTCAGGAGCCTGACGACGATGACGCGGCCCAGCCAGTAGAGCACGGGCACCGACACGCCATGCGCCTGAAGTTCTGGACGGCCCTGCTCGCACACGAACAGAAGATCGGCGGACTCCACGCCACACTGAAGCCCGGCGCCTACCACTGGCAAGGGAAGCGGCAGGACAGCCTGTGGTGGAACTTCGTCGTGCGGCAGACTGACAGCCGAGCGGAGCTGTACATCGACCTGCCGGTACAGGCTCGCAACAAGGCCATCTTCGACGCCCTCGTCGCGAAACGCGCAGAAGTCGAGTCCGAGTTTGGCGGCGCTCTCGACTGGCAGCGCCTCGACGACAACCGAGCGAGCAGGATCACCATTTCGTTCGCGGGCGGCTGGGCCGAGGAGTCGACGTGGGCGGAAGTGATTCCTAAGGTAGTCGTGGCCATGGAGAAGCTGCACAAAGTGCTGTCGAAGCGCGCTCTCGCGGCCAAGGACGCGGCCTCCTGACGCGGCCGCCGGCGCTCCTGCTATCCAACGGTGAGCTGCAGCGACCCGGCGAACGAGACCAGCGCTTCCTGGAGCTTCTGATGGTCAGGCTTCACGACGAACGCCGAAGCCCCCGCGTCGAGTGCTCGCGTCCGCATGTGCTCGGCGGCGGAGAAGACGAGCTTGCGGGTCTTTCGCGTCGCGGGCAGCTGTGCGAGGTCGGCGACCGCCGAGCTCGTGAACAGCGCGCGAGGTTCCTCCGGGTCAGTCTTAAGGGGCGCATTCAGACGCGAGATAGCGCGACCTACCGGCACCGCACATAGCCACCCGAGAGGGCTTCACACGTCGGTGTCGCCACCGGACACGGGATGCTGACCGGCGCAGTGCCG